>Ga0082335_1000804_pt1 | contig 73999 bp, 65 predicted proteins | sample Subgrocontami58m_FD_72375 | JGI IMG/M metagenome (GOLD analysis project Ga0082335, IMG submission 72375) | Subsurface groundwater microbial communities from S. Glens Falls, New York, USA - GMW37 contaminated, 5.8 m (SPADES assembly) (version 2) ... | reverse complement strand
GCGGGGCGCCACGCGGCCCCCGCCCCCCCCCCGCCGGGGCGCCCCCGCCCCGGGCCAGGGCGCCGCGCACCGCCGGGCCCGCGCCGGGCGGGCCGCCCGCCGTCTCGGCGCGGTCGGTGCGCACCGTGACGTGCGGCAGGCCCAGCGCCTCGACGGCGGCGGTGAGGAAGGCGGTCTTGCGGGCGTGGGCCTCCAGGAGTGTCACCGCCATCTCGGGCCGCAGGATCGTCAGCGGCAGGCCGGGGAACCCACCGCCGCTCCCGATGTCCAGCAGCGAGGCCGCGTCCGGCGGCAGCAGCGGCGCCACCGTCAGGCTGTCGAGGAAGTGCTTGACGTACACGTCCTCGGTACCGGTGATGGCCGTCAGGTTCACCCGCTCGTTCCAGGTCTGCAGCAGCTCGCAGTAGGTGGCGAACCGCTCCCGCTGAGCGGCGTCCAGCGCCAGGCCCAGGGTGGCGGCGCCATCCACCAGCAGCGCTTCGGCGGCGGGGTCGGGATGCAGAATGAAGCCTCCATTGTTAGCTGTACTCGTGTGTGAGCCGTAAATCGGCCGGAACAGCGGGCGAGTGCAGAGAGGGCTGCAAGCCCTCCTTGCCGGGGGGGTGGGGGGTGTCCCCCCAATGAGGACAGAACGAGGGTGGGCGGGTGGGATACGACGTGCCAGGATCCATCCTGAGCCCCGCCGCCCCTCCCCACACTAGGCCAACTGCCGCCGGCCAGCACTCTCAAAGACGCCCAGCAACGGTATGCTACACTAGCCACGCAGCATAAGCTTGCCCTCACCCCCTCTATTTTGCGCACAGCACCTGTATTTCCTCTCCTCCTGCTGGCATTCACCGTCGCCGCCACCGGCTGTAATGGACGGGTGGCCGGCGTTCCCGGTAGCCCCATCGCCACCGTGGTCCTCACCACGCCCGCCCCGGTGACCACCCCACCCGCAGTTGCGACCCCCACGGCGGCCGCCACCCTCGGCAACGCCAACATCCGTGTGGCCCGCCCCACTGCCAAGCAGGAGGTGAAGAGCCCCGTCACCGTCGCCGGCCAGGCGAACGTGTTCGAGGCCAACGTGCAGGTGGTCATCAAGGATGCCAAGGGTACCCAGCTTGCCGCCACCTTTACCACCGCCAGCAAGGGCGCGCCCGAGTGGGGCGACTACAGCGTGGCGGTCCCGTTCACGGTGCGAGACCGCCAGGACGCTACCATCGAAGTCTTTGCGCCGGACGCCCGGGACGGGACACCCCGCTTCACGGTTGCCGTTCCCGTGGTGCTGCTGCCCAACTGACGTGGCGCCCATCGCTGGTGCACCATGCGCATAGGCATCGACGCCCGGCTGCTGGCCTACCGGCAGGGCGGCACCAGCGTGTACGTGCGCAATCTGCTGCAGCACCTGCCCGCCATCGCCCCCGACGACAGTTTCGTGGCGCTCACCGGCCGCCGCCAGCCGGCCAGCGGCGCCACCGCCCCCAACCTGCGCGACCACCCGCTGTGGACGCCGCCGCACCACCCCTTCGAGCAGTGGGCGCTGCCGCTGGAGTTGGCCACCGCCGCGCTGGACCTGGTGCACAGCACCGACTTCATCCCGCCCTTCGTACGCGCCTGCCGCTCCGTCATTACCGTGCATGACCTCTCGTTCCTGCTATACCCGGAGACCAAGACGCCCGAGAGCCTGCGCTACTACGGCCAGATCGACCGTGCGGTCGCCAGCGCCGACGCCATCATCGCCGTGTCCGAAGCCACCCGCCACGACCTGCAGCGGCTGCTGAACGTGCCGCCGCAGCGGGTGCGGGTGGTGCACCACGGCGTCTCGCCGGTGTTTGCCCCCCGCCCGCCGGAGGCCGTGCAGGCCTTCTGCCGTGAGCGCGGCCTGCCCGACACCTTCATGCTGTGGGTGGGCGCGTTGGAGCCTCGCAAGAACCTGCCGGCGCTGTTCCGCGCCGTTGCGCGGGCCACGCCCCGCCTGCCGGAGGCGCTGCGCACCCTGGTGCTGGTCGGCATCGACGGCTGGGGCTTCGACGCTGCGCAGCAGGAGTTCGATCGTCTGGGTCTGGCGGCACAAACGGTCATGTTTGGCCCGGCGTCTGAGCAGGAACTGGCGCTGCTCTACAACGCCGCCTGGGTGTTCCCCTTCCCTTCGCTCTACGAGGGCTTCGGCCTGCCACCGCTGGAAGCCATGGCCTGCGGCGCGCCGGTGCTCTCGGCGCGGGTGTCGTCGATGCCCGAGGTGCTCGGCGACGCCTGCCGCTACTTCGATCCGCTGGACAGCGCTACGCTGGCAACGCTGCTGGTAGAACTGGCCGCCGATCCCAATCTGCGCTCCGATCTGCGCTCGGCCGGGCTCGCCCGCGCCGCCGGCTTCCGCTGGGAGCGCACCGCCGCCGAGACGCTGGCCGTCTACCACGAGGCGGCGTCACGGTGAGGGTGCTGTTCGTCACCACCGAGCCGCCCTGGCCGCCCCGCGGCGGAGCCAGCCTGCGCGCCTATCACCTGCTGGCCCACATCGCCCGCCGCCACCAGACCTACCTGGCGTGCCTCGCCACCGCCGCCCAGGAAACGGCCGTCCGCAGCCACTTCGGCGACACCCTGGCGGGCATCATCGCCGTACCACCGCCACCGCGCCGTCCAATGTGGCGCCGCGCCATCGAGACCGTGCTGTCGCCCACGCCCGACCTCGCACTGCGCTGCCACCAACCACGCCTCGCCGATGCCGTGGCCAAGACATGCGCCACGCACCACATCGACCTGCTCCACCTCATCGGACTGGAGGCGGCCGGCGCCATCATGGGCCATGGCTGGTGGCAGCCGCCCATGATGCAGGTGGTACTCGACGAGTTGAACGCCGAATACCTGCTGCAGGAGCGGGCCCGCAGTGTGGGCCAGGCCACCCCCGGCCAATGGTTGGGCGCGGCGTATAGCTGGGCGCAAACCCGCAAGCTGCGCGCCTACGAGCGCCGCGCCTGCCAGGCCGCCGCTCAGGTGCTGGCCGTGTCTGATGCGGACGCCCGTGTGCTCCAATCGTTAGCGCCCCCCGCCCGCATCGCAGTGGTGCCCAACGGCGTTGATGTCGACCGCTACGTGCCCGCACGTGCGCCCGCCCCCGGCGTCGACGTGGTGTTTACCGGCACCATGGACTTCCGCCCCAACGTCGACGCCGTCCGCTGGTTCGTGGCAGCGGTGTGGCCGCTGGTGCGGGCGCAGGCGCCGTCGGCCCGCTTTGTCATCGCGGGCCGCAACCCCACGCCTGCCGTACGCGCCCTCGCCGCGCCCGGCGTGCTGGTGACCGGCGAGGTGCCCGACGACCTGCCGGTGCTGCAGGGGGCGTCGGTGTTCGTGGTGCCCATGCGCTTCGGGGGCGGCAGCCGGCTCAAGCTATTGCAGGCCCTCTCGTGCGGTCTGCCCGTGGTTGCCACTACCGCCGGCGCCGAGGGCGTGCCGGTCGAAAAGGACCACCACCTGCTGGTTGCGGACACCGCGCTGGACTTCGCCGCCGCAGTGGTACGCCTGCTGCGCGACCGCACCAATGCCCAGCGTCTGGGCGCCGCCGGCCGCACCCTTGCCCAGCGCTATCGCTGGGAACGCATCGGCGAGGCGCTGGACGCCGCCTACGCCGCGCTGCCCGCAGCCGGGGTGCGATGAGGTTGCGCCTTCCGTTCGGTGGCGGCCGCGATTGGACGGGTGTCGCCGCGCTGGCGGCGGTGGCCGCCGTCGTGGCGCTGGCGGTGCTGGCGGGCGGCGTCACCACGCCACACCTGCTGGAGGACGCCACCGGCGAGGGCGACCTGCTGCAGCAGGCCAAAGCCGCGGTCAACATGCTGCGCCAGCGGCCCATCGCTACCGACGACTTCAGCCCGGTGGAGCACACCGGCGGCCCAGCGGTGGGCGCCAACACCTTCTTCGAGCAGGAGGTGGACGAGGCCAAGGTCCGCCGCAGCATGCAGATGCTGAAGGACGCCGGCGTGCACTGGCTGCGCCAGGAGTTCCCCTGGGACCGCATCGAACAGGACGGCAAGGGCCGCTTCACCGGCCCCTTCGGCAGCACCTGGCCAGCCTACGACCGCATCGTCCGGCTGGCCGAGGAGTACCAGTTGGAGCTGGTGGTGCGCCTCACGCTGCCACCGCCCTGGACCCGCGCCGACAACTCCGTGCCCCGCGCGCCGCCCGACCGCTACGAGGACTACGGCGACTTCGTGGCGGCGGTGGTGCAGCGCTACCAGGGACGAGTGCACTATTACCAGCTCTGGAACGAGCCAAACACTGTGCTGGAGTGGGGCACACCGCCCAAGGCTGCCGACTACGTGCGACTGCTGCGCAGCGGCTACCAGCGCGCCAAGGCTATCGACCCCTCCGTCACCATCCTGGCGGCGGCGCTCTCGCCCACCATCGGCACGCCCGACGGCTCCAACGAGAACGACCTGACCTACCTGCAGGAGATGTACGACGCTGGGGCCGCCGCCTATTTCGACGTGATGTCTGCGCAGGGCTACGGCCTGTTCACCGGTCCCGGCGATCGCCGCGCCGACCCATTCCGCACCAACTTCTCACGGGTGCAGCTTGTCCGCGAGGTGATGGTGCGCAACGGCGATGGCCGAAAACCCATCTGGCTGGCCGAGATGGGGTGGTCGGCGCTGCCCCTCGACTTCCCCGGCCCGGCGCTGCACGGCCGGGTGACCGAAGCCCAGCAGGCCCGCTACACCCAGCAGGCCCTCGAGCGGATCCAGCGCGAGTGGCCTTGGGTGGGCGTGACCTTCGTGTGGCACTTCCGCCGGGTGTCCGACGAACTGCGCGACCAAGTGGACTTCTACTTCCGCATGGTTGACCCCGACTTCACACCCCGCCCGGTCTACTACGCGGTGCAGCGCGCCGCCACCGCACTCCCCGTCCTGCGCTACGGCTGGCGGCCGGTCGATGACCCTGCCATCACCACCAAGGGTGCATGGACGCCGGGCGAGGTCACCGCAACGGGCGCCCGCGTCACCACGCTTGGCGCCCGCACCCCCTCCGCGAGCCTTAGCTTCAGCTACGAGGGCCGGGCACTCCAGGTGCAATGCGTGGTGTCCGATATCGATGCGGCACTCGAAGTCACGGTGGACGGCCGTCCCGCGGGCGTCCTAAATGTGCCGGGCGGGCGGCCGGGCACGCTCGCCGCGCTCCCTGTTGCACTGGCTCCGGCCGACGGTGTGCACACGGTGACGCTGCGGCCGGCCGGTACTGCGCCCGTGGAGGTTGCGGGCTTCCTGGTCGATGCCGCGCAGCCCTCCCCGGTGTGGGACTGGCTGGCATGGGCGCTGCTGCTGGCCACCGGCGCGGCCGGGGCGCTGACCCTGCGCGCCGCACGTGTGGAGCGCTAGGCGATGCGCGTCTCGGTGGTGATGACGGTACTGAACGAAGCGGCCTCGCTGCCCGCGGTGCTCGCCACCCTGGCGGCGCAAACCCGCCCGCCCGACGAGGTGGTGGTGGTGGATGGCGGCAGCCGCGACGGCACGATGGCAGCGCTCCGAAGCTACCAAGGCCCGCCGTCGCTGACGGTGCTGGAGCGGTCCGGCGCCAACATCTCCCAAGGCCGTAACGCCGCCATCGCCGCCGCCACCGGCGAGGTCATCGCCGTCACCGACGCCGGTGTGCGCCTCGACGCCACGTGGTTGGCGGCCCTCGTCGCCCCGTTCGAGGCCGGCCCCGCCACCCAAGCCGCCGCCGGCTTCTTCCGGTCCGACCCCGCCACGCTGTTCGAAGCGGTGCTCGGCGCCACCACGCTGCCGGCCGAGCGCGACATCAATCCTGAGACGTTCCTACCATCCAGCCGCTCCGTCGCGTTCACGAAGGCGGTGTGGCAACAGGCCGGCGGCTATCCCGAGTGGCTGGACTACTGCGAAGACCTGGTGTTCGATATGGCGGTACGGCGGCTGGGCGTGCGCTTCGCGTGGGCCCCGCAGGCCATCGCCCACTTCCGGCCGCGCCCCACCCTCACGGCCTTCTACCGCCAGTACTACCGCTACGCCCGCGGCGACGGCAAGGCCAACCTGTGGCGCAAACGGCACGCCATACGCTACGCCACCTACGCCGCCGGCCTCGTGCTGGCCAGCCTCGCGCTCAGCATGCCCGCCTTGTGGCTCGCCCTCATCACCGGAGGCCTGGGCTACCTCGCCACTCCCGTGCGCCGCCTGCTGCCCCGCCTGCCCCACTACCCACCCTGGCAGTGGCCCTACGCCCTCGCCCTTGTCCCCGTCCTCCGCCTCACCGGCGACCTCGCCAAAATGGCCGGCTACCCCGCGGGCGCCCTATGGCGCCGCAGTCATAAAAATCCCCTCCCTTGAAGGGAGGGGTAGGGGTGGGTAGAAGCATCGTCGATAACGCGTCTTAGGCGCGACTTCTACCCCCATCTAGCTTCCCCCTCCAAGGAGGAAGAACGGGAGTACCGGCGCGACCATCGCTCAAATCCCGATGACGCGCACCTCCGGCATGGGGAAGTCGCGCACGTTGCTGGTAACGACGGCCGCACCGGCCTCATAGGCGATGGCCGCGACCAATGTGTCGGTCAGCGAAAGGATGATCCCACGGCGGGCGTAATCATACCGCCAGGCGCCCGCCCGCTCGGCGCTCTCCCGGCTGGCGTCCCAGAAGTGCAATCTTGCGAGCCGTCCCCACCACTCATCGCGCAACTGTGGTGAAAGGCCAGCGAAGAATTCCCCTACCGTGATGCTGCACACCCCCACCTGGTCTTCTAGTGTGACGAGCGTGCGCAATCGGTCGGCGGCCGGTTGGCGCCGCCTCGACGTGTCCACTAACGCCGTGGTGTCTAGGAGGTAGCGCGGCATGGGTTACTCCTCGGGTGGCGGAAGCGAGCGATCAGCATCGCGCCGAAGGTCGTGTACCCAGTCAGCCGTCGATTCCCTGGTCTCCCATCCCGGAACCTCAGCCCCTTCGAGCGCCCCTATCAGCTCTCGGAAGGCGAGCACCGAACGCATCCGCTCCAGCTTCTCCTCCACTGCCTCCGCGAAGAATCGACTTCGCCCACGCTTACCAACAACGGCATCGATCTCCGCCACCAAGGTCTCCGGGACGACAATGTGGGCGCGGGTCTGTATCTGAGGCATACGAACCTCCTCTCAGGGCCATCCGATAATCACATTGTAGTGGGACATAGAGTGGCCCGCAACGAGATAGACCGCCTACTTCAACCGGGCGTACGCCTTGCGGATGTTGCCCTCGTAGATGGCCTGTTTGTCGGCCTCGGTCAGCCAGGGGATGCGCTCGATCATGCCGGCGATGTCGTTGAGGGCGATGCCGGTCTTGGGGTCCTTCACCGAGCCGTTGGCGGGCTTGTCACTGCCGAACAGACAGCGGTCAACGCCGGCCACCTTGAAGAGCAACTCCAGCGACTCGACGTTGTAGAGCACGGTGTCGTAGTAGAGGCGGCGCATGCTCTCGTCCAGGCTCTCCAGGCCGGGGGTGCGGCCCTGCTCGGCGATGCGGAAGGCGCGCGCCCGGCCCACCTGGTACGGCAGATAGCCGCCGCCGTGGCCGATCACCAGCTTCAGCGTCGGGAAGTCCTGCAACACCTTGGAGCGCAGCACCCCGAACGCCGCCACCGTTTCCTCGGTGATGAAGTACCCCAGTTCCGGTTCGCGAGAAAAGCGGTACGGCCCGCCATGCACCAGCCCGGGCACGTCCAGCTCGCACATCTTCTCGTACAGCGGGTACCAGTATTCATCGCCCATGTGCGGCGTCTGGGCGCCACCCTCGCCGGGGTCAGGGTTGATCTTGCACCCCACGAATCCCAGTTCGTTCACGCAGCGCTCCAGCTCCTCAACGCAAATCGTAGGGCTCAGGCCGGTGACCTGCGGCAGCGCCGCCACGCCCCGGAAGAAGTCAGGGTGTAGGCGGCAGCATTGGGCCACCATGTCGTTGGCGGCGCGGGTGATGGCCTGCACCACCGCCTCGCGGCGTTCAGCCGTCGGCACCGCCCAGGGCCGCGGCGACAGCACCTGCAGGTCGGTGCCCACGCCGCGCACCTCGGCCAAGTGGGCGGTCAGGCTGGCCTCCACCAGCTCGTCGGAAAGCTGGGGCCGCTGCGGCCGCATGGGGCCCTGGCTGGCCGCCAGTTCGCGGGTGAACGTATACAGCTCGGCCGGGCCGGTCACGTGGGCATGGGCATCGATCTTCATCGTCAACTCCTGCGGGTCAATCGTGTGCGCCAGCATACCGCCTGGGCCAGCGCCGGGCCAGCGCCGGGCCAGCGCCGGGCCAGCGCCGGGCCAGCGCCGGGCCAGCGCCGGGCCAGCGCATAGACGGTAACATTACGGTACATCTCAGTCTTGCGGCGGCAGTTAGCAATAGGTGAGTGCAGAGGGCGGTGCGGGCTGGCCGGATACGACGTCATAAGATCCAGACCTGGGACTCACGGTGCTACGCGTGCTGCCGCGGCCGGGTCACCAGCCGAAGCCTGCCCCCCGCCCGCAGGGCTATCGCATCTACAATGGCGCGCTGCGCAGTGGGTACCGTCTGGCAGGTGAGTGCAGAGCGGGCAGCCGTCCGCTTTGCCAGGGGGTTTGGGGGGGTCCCATAGGAGTGGGCAGGTTTTGCGGTTTGTGCCCGAGAGGATCATGAACCGCTCGTCCTGAGCCAGTCGAAGGACGGTCCTCACCTGCCGGAGGCGATGGTTCCATCGCGCTACCCAGGCGTGGTTCGACAAGCTCACCACGAGCGGTTTCCCAATCCTGCCCACTCCTATGGGGGTGTCCCCCCATTTCTTCACTCCTCCGGAGGAGTACCTTGAACCCCCTCTGAGGGGTTTGGGGGTGAAACCGGCCGTCACACCACCGTTTCGTGCTCAACCTACCGGAAATGAGTTGCGATAGCCCTGCCCCCGCCCGCCTCACCCCTTGCGTTCCACCGCCCCGCATACTAGCCTACGAACCCAGAAGCCGGAACAAAGGAGGGCACAGGTCTCATGGCCATGGACGCCGCAGATGCCGCGGGCGAACTGCAGGACGCCGCTGAAGGGGGAAGCGGTGATCTGAAGACCCCCGGAGCGCTCACCATCGCCATCCTCGCCATGCTGCTGGCCATCACCAGCCTGGGCGGCGACGACGCGACCAAGACCACCATCAACGCCAACATCCAGGCCAGCGACACCTGGGCCTTCTACCAGGCCAAGAACATCCGGCAGACCGACTACCGGCTGGCGGCCGAACAGATGGAGGTGTTCATCCCGTCGCTGCCGCCCGAGCAGGCGCGGCTGGCCCGGGAGCGGGCCGATAGCTACAAGGCCACCGTTGCCCGCTACGAGAGCGAGCCCGACCCCAAGGCGCCCGACGACCCCACCAAGGGTGAAGGCAAGAAGGAACTGCTGGCCCGCGCCCAACTGCACGAGGCCCAGCGCGACCGCGCCCAGAAGCAGGACCCGAACTTCGACTACGCCACTGCCCTCTTCCAGATCGCCATCGTGCTGGGGTCGGTGGCCATCGTGTCGAGCAGGCGCCCTGTCCTGCTGCTGAGCCAGATCATGGGAGTGATAGCATTGGTGCTGTCCGTCAACGGCTTCTTCCTGCTCTTCGAGCTACCCGGATAGAAGGCAACCCCGAGCCCACCGAGCACCGCCATGACCATCCCCGACTCCCCCCCAACCCGCTCGCGGCGATGGCCTGTACCCCGAGCAGTACTACCGCCGGGCCGACGAGACCGACGACGCCCAGTTCTACGCCTCCCCGCGCCTCGTGGTGCACATCGACGACTTCGCCATCGCCGCGGTGGGCCGCGCCTACGCCGACCTGCTGCCTCGCACCGGCCGCCTGCTGGACCTGATGAGCGCCTGGCGCAGCCACCTGCCGCCGGGCTTCGAGGCCGCCGAAGTGGTGGGCCACGGCATGAACCGCACCGAACTGACCGAGAACCCGCAACTGTCCAGCTCCTTCGTGCAAGACCTGAACCGGCAGCCGCAACTTCCGCTGGACGATGTGGCGTTCGATGGGGCCATGTGCTGCGTGTCGGTGCAATACCTGCTGCACCCGGTGCGGGTGTTCGCCGAGGTGCACCGGGTGCTCAAGCCGGGTGCACCGTTCGTGGTCACCTTCAGCAACCGCTGCTTCCCCACCAAGGCCGTTGCCGTGTGGCAGGCGCTCGACGACGCGCAGCACCTGGACCTGGTGCGCCGCTACTTCGAGACCGCCGCCCCCTGGGCCGAGGTGCACGCCGAAGACCGCTCGCTCCCCGACCCCGACACCAACCCGCTCTACTGCGTGTGGGGCCGGAAGGCGGATTAGGTGCTGCCCCTCACTAGGCTTGAAGACACCGTTGAGAGAGACATCAATTGCCGAAGTCGGAAAACCAGCTAAGGTGTTTGTTGTACCTTAGGCCAATATCTCGTCTGACGTAGGCTTGCGGTTTCACACGTGCTCAGTCTCTACCATAGCCGCCGACTCTCCCCAGTGCCGTCACTGGTTACAACAAGCCCTGGGTCATCATCTTCTTGGCTAGTCCCATCGAGTACCCAGGAGCGAACAGACGTTGGACTATTAGAACTGACGATATCGTCCCACACCTTGGTACTTAGCACAGGATCCGCAAGAGGGCTTGGCATGAAGACCGCAGCAGCACCAAAGAGCACCAGAAACCCGCCGATGTCGGGCAGCAAGGCGACTCTGGGTTCAGTTAGGAAGGGCGCATACTTAGCGATAACCATTTGAGGAAGCAACTGTGCGGCATCGCGGAAACGCGGCATGAGCAAGATGCGTCTGACATACTCGCTGCAACCGTCGTACGGGTACCACTTCGCGAATTGCTCACAGAGCAACAGGAATGCTGCATGGTAGAGCGAGATCATGATCTTATCGGTGAGGCCACCCTCCGCCTCGATCTTCATGCTCCATTTAACCTTCCCGGAGGCAGCGAGGTCAGCGAGAGCACGTTCAGCCTATGACTGTACGACTGGTCGGTTCCTTTGGGGCTGACCCTCAAAGAACAACCCATTCCCCGCACCATGTGCGATGACCGTGACTGGCGTTGACCCTTCAACGCTTAGCCGCAAGTCAAGCGTGCCTACTCCAGAGCGGAAAAACTCATGAAGCTTCACGAACTTCGCAAGGTCTTGGTCACAAGGGCTGAAGTGATTATTGCAGGTACGGCACTCAGGTATCGAACGCCTTCCACCGACCACTCGGGGAACGATGTGGCCCCTCGAAAAGGCATAGTTTGGCTTCGATCCGAGGCACACCGGGCAGGAGCGGTAGTCACTCATCGGTGAGCGTTCCAGCATTCCATGAGCCCAGTTTAGCACACACGTTCCCCGCCGATTGATCTCCAAGGATCAGATGATCCGTTCGTTCTTCAGCTACCCCGCACAATAGTCGCGCGGTTGGCGTCCATCATCCGGCCCAGGTCGTCCTCCGGGCCTACCGCATCGAGCGCGCGGATGGCGTAGGCCGCGCCGTGGCTGGCGGCGTAAGGCTCGTGGCCGGCCTGCAGCTCGCGCGCCAGCCGCATGAGTTGGCGGCGCATCATGATGATGGCGAGGTCGGTGGTGCCCAGGTGCTCCACCGTGCGGTCCAGCACCGGCGCCATCGTCTCGGTCATCGCCATGTCCTGCACCCGGATGGGGCCGATGCCGGTGTAGTTCACCGTGCGCTGCATGTCCCGGTCGATGCCGAAGTCGTTGGTGACATTGGGGTACGGCGTGAAGGTGCCGGGGATCAGCCACCCGTCGGCCATGGGCTGGCGCTTCGGCGTGCTGTCCGGGAACGGCTGGTCAGGGTTGAAGTAGCACACGAACCACCACACGTGCTCGTCGTCCATCGGTATCAGCATGTGGCAGGTGCGGGGCCACGCCGGGCCGGGAATGCACGAGTAGGTGGGAAACAGGAACGGCGTCAACCGCCAGTAGTAGCTGCCCTCCTCATCGTCGCGGCGGGCGCCGTACATGAACCCGAACTCCGTCTCCTTCACCGACAGCGTGGGCGCGTTATCGTGGGCGCGGCGAGCGGGGCGCGGCCGGTCCGGGCGGTCGAAGCTGCGGTGCAGGAACGAGATGTGCGCTGAGTCAATGTTGCCCTCCAGTCCCTGAGCGTAGTTGCCGGGCTGGGCCCACTTGTTCAGCCGGCGGTGGCTGGCGGGCAGCGTGCACCACTCCAGTTGCGGCAGCTCCGGCTTCAGGTGCGCCGGCCCCATGTAGATCCACACCAGTTCGCCCCACTCCACGCCCGGATAGGCCGTGGCGCGGATCTTGTGCTTGAAGTTGCTCTCGGCCGGTTCGTTCGGCATGTCGACGCAGGCGCCGGTCACGTCGAACTTCCAGCCGTGGTACACGCAGCGCAGCCCCGCTTCCTCGTTGCGGCCAAAGAACAGGCTGGCGCCCCGATGCGGGCACGCGTCCTGGATGAAACTGACCGCCCCGTTGGAGTCGCGGAACGCCACCAGGTTCTCGCCCAGCATGCGGAAGCGCACCGGTGCGCAGTCCGGCTCGGGCAGCTCCTCGGGCAGCAGCGCCGGCAGCCAGAAGCGCCGGAACAGCTCGCCCATCGGTGTGCCCGGCCCGGTCTGGGTCAGAAGGTCGTTCTCGGCCTGTCGCAACATGCTGCGCCCCCTGGGGTAGTGTGCACCCGACGGTACCGAGCGGGCGGCGCGCTGTCAAACCTCAGAGGCGTAGAATGGGGCCATGACCTCCCCCGCAACGCAGGGCCTGCCCGACGGCGCCACCTTCACCCTCACCGACACCGACACCGATCGCGTAGAGTAGGCGCACGCTCGGAGGTACTAAATGGCATGGGTTACACCCCACATCAGGTATGATGGGCGCATAAACCCCTACGGGCAACCTTGCGAGGTATGTCAGGAACCGGCAACCCTGAGAATTCGCTGGCATGAACACCCGTATGGACGCATGGTCGGTTCGCAGGAAACCCGATACTTTTGCGAGAAACATCATGACGCAGCGGACCGGGCAGTGGACTCCTACAAATCACCCTAAATCGCTACGAAATGTAGCTTCGCTGGCGGGCGTTGGTGGCATATTGGGACGACAAGCGGGACGGTCAGTCTCGCCGTTGCACTTGATTTTCCAGACAGGCTTCGCACTTACCTTAGCATTAGGGATGCTGATCGGCCCTTGGGGGAGCATGGTGCCTACGTCGGCCGCAGTTGAGGCGCAGGTGATCACCTTTTCCCAGCCAGCCAGTCCCCGAGCGATCGGCAGTAGCTTTGCGGTAGCGCCGATTGCCAGCAGTGGGCTGCCATTGACCACGAACGCGGCGGGAGCCTGCAGCATCACCGCAACCACACCGCAGATCGTCACCATGACTCAGGCGACGGGAGCCTGCTTCCTGACGGCAACGCAGACGGGCAACGCTGGATTCACTGCCGCGACTCCGGTCACCCGTGCGGTGGTGGCACAGTCGGTGGGTGGAGCAGCAATTACGTGGGGATTTAATGATTCCGGTCAATTAGGGGATACGAGCAGCACGCTGCACGCCACGCCGGTGGCAGTTACCAACGCTGGTATTTTGAGCGGGAAGACGGTCGTAGCCCTCGCTGCTGGTTATCAGCACAGTCTGGCGCTGACGAGCGATGGCATTGTGGTGGCCTGGGGGAATAACGATTTCGGCCAACTTGGCAACAACAGCACGACGCCTAGCGCTGTCCCGGTGGCTGTGTACACCGCCGGCGTATTGAACGGGAAGACGGTCGTCGCCATCGCTGCCAGCTACCAACACAGTTTGGCGCTGACCAGCGATGGCTTGGTGGCGGCCTGGGGACGCGGCAATAATGGACGACTGGGCGACAACAGCACACACAGCAGTTCGATGCCGGTTTGGGTAACCAACGGCGGCGTGCTGAGTGGGAAAACGGTCGTGGCCATCGCCGCTGGCTTCTTTCACAGCATGGCGCTTACGAGCGATGGCTTGGTAGTCACCTGGGGCAACAACGGTTCGGGCCAACCCGAGGTCCCGGTGGCAGTGACCAGTACAGGCCTATTGAGTGGGAAGATGGTCGTGGCCATCGCTGCTGGCCAGTGGTTCAGCATGGCGCTAACGAGCGATGGACGGGTGGCTGCCTGGGGGAAAAACGATGCCGGCCAACTCGGGTCCACCAGTACGGAGGTGGGCAGCAGCAGCGCCGAGCCGGTACCGGTGACTACTGGTGGCGCACTGAATGGGAAGACCGTCGTGGCCATCGCCGCGGGCCAAAATCACAGCCTGGCATTGACCAGCGATGGGCAGGTGGCTGCTTGGGGAGCTAACTTCAATGGCCAACTGGGAAACAATAGCATCACGCCCAGCGCCGTTCCGGTGGCGGTGACCGGCGATGGCGTGCTGAGCGGGAGGACGGTGGTGGCCATCGTCGCAGGCGGCAAGGATAACCTGGCACTCACCAGCGACGGCCTGGCGGCTACCTGGGGATACAATGGCTTCGGCCAGTTGGGGAATAACAGCACCACGCCTAGCGCCGTCCCTGTGATGGTCTCCAGCGGAGATGTAAGGGCCGGGAAGACCGTGGTGGCTATCACCGCCGGGTACGCCCACAGGGTGGCAGTGCAGGTCAGCAGCCTTACGCAGACCTTCTCGCAGCAGCCCAGCCGCGCCGCGGCTGGGCAAGCGTTTGGGTACCAGCCCGTCGTGACCCTCAAGGGCCCCTTCGGCAATGTGACGAGCGACGACAACACGACAGCGATCACGCTCGCTATCGCTACCAACACTGGTGCGCCCAGCAGCATGCTCACCTGTACGCCGAGCACAGTGACAGTGGTGCATGGAGTGGCGGCATTTGCCGGTTGCAGCATCGATAAACCAGGGCCCGGCTACGTGCTTACGGCGAGCGCTAATGGCGCTTCGCCGATCAACAGCGCTCCCTTAAACGTGACGCTGGCAGGGGATACGGACGGTGACTGTCGCGTCACCATCATCGACTTCTCGGTGGTGGTGGCCCACTTCGGCAAGACCAGCCTGAGCCCCGACTGGGCCGACGGTCTGGCGTTTCGAGGTGACCTGAACGGTGATGGCCGTATCAGTATTGCCGATTTTTCGCTGCTGGTCTCCCGGTTTGGCACTAGTACCCCCACCTGCGCCCCACCCAGCAATGGGGTACCCAACCCAGAGGCCCTACCTGAATGTGTCTCGTCACCCTCGGCGTCCGGGGCAGCCATCGGCACGATCCCCGCAGGCAAGGGGTTCACATTGGGGCCGGGGGGCGGCGCTGGGCCGGATAGCGCCACCAGGTTTGCGACGAGCTTGCGGGCGGTACAGACTGGCACGGTGGTTGGCGCGAGCCAGGTCGGCGGACAGGCTCCAGAGCTGGGAAGCCTGTTCACGCTGACGGCGGCTGTCACCAGCGACACCGGCCCGCTGCTGGTGCAGGTTGAATTCGTTACCGATCGCGGCGTCGTACAGCTGGTGGTGGCGCCGGTTACTGACGTCGTCTGGGGCAACCCGACGACCTTCACTGAGAATGGCGTGGCCACCGCGTACCTGAGCGTATTCGGCACCGGAACGGCGATCCTCCAAGGGTCCGTTCTCGACGGCGGCGGGTCGCGGCGGGCGTGTGTCCAAGTTATGGTCCCCTATGCCGCTCCGCCCACTCCTTCCGCTGCGTTGTCACCAACGCCAGGCGGGCCCGTCCAGCGGCCGTCGCGGTGATGCGCCGTCCCATCGTCCCTAGCAGCACCTACCATGTTCGCGGCAGGAGCTTGCTGCCGAACAGGCGCTTAGCGCTGGTCTAGGTTAGCGGTACCTGCCTCGCGGGTCGCCCAGTCTGCGTCAGAAGGTGGTTTTTGGCCTGTCGCAACATGCTCTGCGCTCCTGGGGTGTTGGTCCGGACGGTAGCGAGCGCGCTGCACCATGTCAAACGCCCCCAGAGGCGTAGAATGGGGCCATGACCTCCCCCGCCACCCAGGGCCTGCCCGACAGCGCCACCTTCACCCTCACCGACACCGACCGTTACCTGTTCAACGAGGGCACCCACGCCCGCCTGTACGACAAGCTGGGCGCCCACCTCTGCACCCACCACGGCGTGTGGGGCGCCTACTTCGCGGTCTGGGCGCCCGACGCCACCAGCCTGACGGTGGCCGGCGACTTCAACGACTGGAACCCCACCACCCACGGGCTGGCGGCGGAGGGCGCGACGGGCATATGGGCCGGGTTCGTAGCCGGCGCCATGCAGGGCCAGTGCTACAAGTACCACATCGTGTCGCGCTACGGCGGCAACGTGGGCGAGAAGGCCGACCCCTTCGCCTTCGCCTGCGAACTGCCGCCGAAGACCGCCTCGGTGCTGTGGGACCTGCGGTACACCTGGAGCGATGACGTGTGGATGGCGGGCCGCGCCGAGCGCCAGCGCAGCGAAGCCCCCATGAGCACCTACGAGGTGCACCTCGGCTCCTGGCGTCGCGGCGGCCCCAACGGCGACCAGTTCCTCAGCTACCGCGAAGCCGCCGGCCAACTGGCCGAGTACGTGCGGGACATGGGCTTCACCCACGTCGAACTGATGCCCATCACCGAGCACCCCTTCTACGGCTCCTGGGGCTACCAGACCACCGGCTACTTCGCCCCCACCAGCCGCTACGGCACGCCGCAGGACTTCATGTACCTGGTGGACACGCTGCATCAGGCGGGCATCGGCGTGGTGCTGGACTGGGTGCCCAGCCACTTCCCCAACGACGCCCACGGCCTGGGCTACTTTGACGGCACCCACCTGTACGAGCACGCCGACATCCAGCGCGGCCTGCACCCCGACTGGGACACCTACATCTTCAACTACGGCCGCCACGAGGTGCGCAGCTTCCTCATCAGCAGCGCCGCCTTCTGGTACGACCGCTACCACATCGATAGCCTGCGCATCGACGCCGTGGCCTCCATGCTCTACCTGGACTATTCGCGCCAGCCGGGCGAGTGGCAGCCCAACCGCTACGGCGGCCGCGAGAACCTGGAGGCCATCGAGTTCCTGCACAAGCTGAACGAGGAACTGTACGCCGCCTTCCCCGGCACCCAGACCATCGCCGAGGAGTCGACCGCCTGGCCCGGCGTGTCGCGCCCGGTGTACCTGGGCGGGCTGGGGTTCGGCTTCAAGTGGGACATGGGGTGGATGCACGACACGCTCTCGTACATGGGCCGCGAGCCGGTGCACCGCGCCTTCCACCATCACGAGATCACCTTCCGTGCGCTGTACGCGTTCCACGAGAACTTCGTGCTGCCCCTCTCGCACGATGAGGTGGTGCACGGCAAAGGGTCGCTGTTGGGCCGCATGCCCGGCGACGACTGGCAGCGCTTCGCCAACCTGCGGCTGCTGCTGGCGCTGCTGTACAGCCAGCCCGGCAAGAAGCTGCTGTTCATGGGTGGCGAGTTCGGGCAATGGGCCGAGTGGGACCACGACCGCCCGCTCGACTGGCACCTGCTGCAGCACCCGCCGCACCAGGGCGTGCAGGCCTGGGTGCGCGACCTCAACCGCACCTATCGCAGCGAACCGGCCCTGCACCAGCTCGACTGCGAGCCGACCGGCTTCCAGTGGGTCGACGCTGACGACGCTCCCAACAGCACCTACACGCTGCTGCGCCGCGACGCCGCCGGCCATCTGATGCTGGTGGTGCTGAACGCCACGCCGGTGGTGCGCCACGACTACCGCGCCGGTGTGCCCCTCCTCGGCCGCTGGAACGAGGTGCTGAACAGCGATGCCACCATCTATGGCGGCAGCGGCCAGGGCAACCTCGGCGGTGTCCAGGCCGGCCTCATCCCCCACCAGGGCCAGCCCTTCTCGGTCACCATCACCCTGCCGCCCCTGGGCGCGGTGTTCTTCACCTCGCCGCATACCCCTCTTGACACATCCGTAAGCCAGCACTAACATTCTGCACGTGGAAACGGCGCTCAAGGCCATTGCCGAGCCTCGCCGGTTGGAGATTCTCAAGCTCATCTGGGACCGAGAACTCACCGCCGGCGAGATTGCCCAGCAGTTCACCGTCACTCGGCCGGCCATCTCCCAACACCTCAGAGTGCTGGAGGATGCCGAACTGGTGCGCGTGCGCAAGATGGGAGTACGGCGCTTCTATCGCGCCCGGCCCGACAAACTGGCCGAGCTGCGCCGCTACCTCGACGAGTTCTGGACCGCCGGTCTGGAGCGGCTGGCCGCCGCCGCTGAGGCTGAAGAACGGAGACTACGTACCCATGACGACCCTGCAAGGTGAGGTCTACGAGAAGCAGATGTTCATTGCCGCCCGGCCGGAGGTGGTGTTCACCTACTTCACCGACCCAGGGAAGATGTTGGAATGGAAAGGCGTCGAGGCCGATCTTGACGCCAGGCCCGGCGGCATCTACCGCGTCAACGTCACCGGGCGCGACACCGCGGAGGGCCAGTATCTAGAGGTCACGCCCTACACCCGCGTGGTGTTCACCTGGGGCTGGCAGGGCAGCCCAGAACTCCCGCCAGGCGCCAGCACGGTGGAGGTGACGCTGCTTCCCGATGCCGGCGGCACCATGCTGACCCTGCGCCACGGCAACCTGCCCGAGGGCCAGCGCGCCGGCCACGCCGAGGGCTGGGAGCACTTCCTGCCACGGCTCGCCATCCGGGCGGGCGGCGGCGATCCCGGGGTCGACCCCTGGACGCAGCCCCGGCCGTAACCACCCCCGAACTTCCTAGCGCGGCGTAGTCGCTGCGCCTGTCACGAGCGCCATATCCAGAAGGAGCCTCCCGTGCCTAACCCCATCGTCCACTTCGAGATCAGCGGCAAAGATGCCGCGGCCCTCAACACCTTCTACACCTCAGTTTTCGGGTGGCACACCGAGGCCACGGACATGCCCACCGGCAAGTACTACATGGTCGATACCAAGGCCGGCGGCATCAACGGCGGCATTATGAATGCCCCGCAAGGCGTGCTGCCCATGGTCAGCTTCTACGTCTCGGTGCCCGACATCGAGGCCAAGCTAAAGGAGATCGAGGCGGCCGGCGGCCAGACCATCGTGCCCCTCACCGTCATTCCCGACATGGTGACCTTCGCCATGTTCATGGACCCGCAGAACCACGCCATCGGCCTGGTGAAGACCGATGGCGACCAAGGCGAGCACGCTCACACCGAGCCCACTGACGGCGCGGTGGTGCACTTCGAGATTGTCGGCCCCGAGGGCAAAGGCCTCGAACTGCAGGAGTGGTACAAGAAGGTGTTCGGTTGGGAGATCAACAACGTGATGCCCAACATGGTCTACGGCATTGTGGACACCAAGGCCGGCGGCATCGGCGGCGGTGTCGGCGAAGCCGGCACCGGTCACCTCACGTTCTACATCCAGGTGTCCGACCTCGACGCCACCCTGAAAAAGATTGAAGCCGCCGGTGGCAAGACCGTCATGCCGCCGGAAGACATGGGCATGGTGGTATTCGCCATGTTCGCCGACCCCGACGGCTGCCTCGTCGGCCTCCTGAAGGGCGGCCAAGGCTAGACTCAGTTCGGCGGGGCACACCGCAGCGGGGGTCGTCCTGAGAGGCTGTGATTCATTCGCGGCCAGTAGCCTATCCGGTGTGCGGGCATTGGCGGCGGGCGAGTGCAGGGAGGGCTGCAAGCCCTCCTTGCCGGGGAGTCTGAGGGGTGTCCCCTCAGAAAGGCGTTGTGGAGGGCGGGCGGGTGGGACACGGTGTGATGGGATCCATACCTGCAGCCCCAGCCAATGCGCCTTCTCAAACCGTTCGTTTGAAACACTCGACAGCCTCTGAGCCTACCGAGGGATGCCGTCGGCAAGGCGTTCCCGAGGGAGAAACCGCAGATGGAACGCCCGCCGTCCGATGGACGGCGGGCGTTTTCGCTCCCATGTCACGCGTCACCCAGTGGCTGGTGGTGGCGTGCGTTGACGCCACTCATTCCGCCCTCTATCATGGCCGGGCTATGCCCAACCCCGTCGTCGGCTTCCAGATCGCCACGCTCAACCCCGAACGCCTCACTGCGTTCTACCGCGAGGTCTTCGGCTGGACGCTGCACTACCACCCAGAGATCGACTACACCACCATCGAGACCGACGCCGGCGGCATCAAGGGTGGCATGGCCCGCATGCCCAAGGGCGCCGAGGGCTTCGTCTGCCTGTACATCGAGGTGGATAACGTGGACTATGCCCTGAGCCAGATCGCCGGCTCAGGCGGCCACATCCTGGCCATGCCCGCCACCATCCCCTACATGGGCACCGTTGCTATGTTTGCCGACCTCGAGGGCCACCCGATGGCACTGGTCCAGAGCAACCCTGACTACAGTCACCACGAGTACCGCGTGTACGAATGGCCCAAAGAGCCCACCGAGGGCGCCGTCATCCACTTCGAGATCCTGGGCGTCAACACGCTGCCGCTGCAGCACTTCTACCGCAACGTGTTCGGGTGGTTCCTCGATACCAGCGCCACACCCGACTATGGGCAGGTGGATACCCACACCATCGCCATCAGCGGCGCCGTGGGCCACCTGGACCGCCCGCTGGGCCCGGTCACCGTGTTCATCCAGACTGCCGACCTACCGGCCGCCCTCCGGCGCATCGAAGCCGCGGGGGGCGCCACCGTCGACGCCAGTCACGTGCCCGAGTACGCGCTGTTCACCGACCCAGAGGGCAACCTGCTGGGCCTGCTTACCCCGCCGGACTAAGCGGGCGGCCAATCGGGCACGCCGGCAGCGCACCATGAGGCGCCACTGTTGCGTCACCTTCCGCGCGGCAAGCGTTCAGGCAGCAACCCAGACGGTCCCATGCGTTGGGCCTAGACCGCGAGCTGCCGAGCGGCCATACTGCCAACAATGAGCGGGCCGGGACCCAAGGCTTGGCTGGGGGTGGATTGTGCGTATCGACGTATACAGCGCCGGCGGTGTCCGCATTGCCGAGGCGGCCGAACTGCCGGCGCTGCTTTCCGCTGCCGACTGTGCGGTGTGGATCGACATCGAAGGCCCCAACGACGCCGAGGTGGCCCTGCTGCACGACGTGTTCCACTTCCACCCCCTGGCGGTGGAGGACACCCGCAACCAGCGGCAGCGCCCAAAAGTGGAGGAGTACGACGGCTACCTGTTCACCATCCTGAACCCGGTGATATGGCGGATGCCCGACCTGGAGTGGCGGGAGCTGGACGTGTTCGTGAGCACGCACTACCTGGTGACCGTGCATCCGGGCCCGGACCCGGCGGTGGAGGAGGCGCGGCGGCGTTTGGCGCGGGCGGCGCCGCCCCAGATGTCGGGGGGTTACCTGCTGTACACGGCGCTGGACGTGGTGGTGGACGGCTACTTCCCGGTGCTCGACGACCTGAACGAGCTGCTGGAGCAGATGGAAGACCGCATGCTGACCGACACCAAGCACATCGACCTGCAGCCGGTGTTCGCGGCCAAGCGGAGCCTGCTGGAGTTGCTGCGGGTGGCGGGGGCGCAGCGCGATATGTTCAACGTGCTGACCCGGCGCGACCTGCCCTACTTTCCAGAGCCGGCGCTACAGTATTACCTGCGCGACGTCTACGACCACCTGCTGCGTATCAACGACCAACTCACCACCGAACGGGAACTGGTGTCGTCGCTCATCGAACTCTACCTCTCAGCCAAGTCGACGCAGCTCAACGTCATCGTGAACCGGCTCACCATCTTTACCATCGTCACAGGGCTCATGGGCGCGGTGACGGGACTGTACGGTATCAATACCGGCGGGTTGGTGCCCTCGGCCGCGGATAGCTGGGGCATGCCGTTCGTGCTGGCAATCATGGCCGTGTTGTCCACCGGGTTCCTGGTGCTGGCGCGCCGCCTGGAGTGGTGGTAGGCCGGTGAGCCTGCTGTTGCACCGGTTGGCGGTGGGTCCGCTGGCCCGCGTCCGCACCATGTTCTACGGCTGGTGGATCGTGGTGGGAGCGTTCGCCAGCTACTTCATCGTGGGCGGACTGTACACCTATGGCATGTCGGTGTACTTCCTGCCGGTCACCCGAGACCTCGGCCTGTCGCGGGCCGCGCTGTCGTTCGTGTTCACGCTGCGGGCGCTGGAGGGCGGCATCGACGGCCCGGTGATTGGGTACCTGGTGGACAAGATCGGCGCGCGGGCGGTGTCGCGCGCCGGTGCTTGCCTCATCGGTCTGGGGTTTGTTGGGCTCAGCTTCACCCAGAGCTACGCGGCGTTCCTGGTGGTGTTCATCGGCGGCATTGCGGTGGGCGTCTCGGCCGGGGTGCACCAGAGCCTGCTGGCCATCATCAACCAGTGGTTCGCCCGCCGCCGGTCCATGGCCATGACCCTGGGCTACATCGGCGGCGAGGTTGGCGGCGCCATCATGACGCCCGTCGTCGCCTACATGGTGCTGCACCACGGCTGGCGCGAGACCGCCTTTTGGAGCGGCCTGGCGATCCCGGTGGTGATGCTGACTTCCTCGCTGCTGCTGCGCAACACGCCTGAGTCGATGGGCCTGCAACGCGACGGCGCGCCCCCGCCCATGCCCCCGGCTGCCGCCGGTACGCCATCGGCCGCAGGACAGGCGGACGAGCGCGATCAAGAGTTCACGGTGAAAGAGGCGGTGCGGACGGCGGCGTTCTGGAAGCTGGCCGGAGCCGTTGGCATCCGGCTGTTCTCGAAGAGCGGCCTGCAGGTGCACCTGATACCGCTGCTGGTGTGGAAAGACATGGACGAGCAGAGCGCCGCGCTGCTGGTGGGCCTGCTGGCCGTGTCACAGGTGTGCGCCCGGCTGCTCGGAGCCTGGGCCGGCGACCGGTGGTCGGCCACCAAAGTGCCGATGCTGGCGTCGCTGGCGGGGGTGGGCGCCGTGGCGGTGGTGATGCTGGGGCCGTCGGGCCAGGTGTGGGTGGGCATGCTGTTCGTCATGCTGTTCGCGCTGGGCGAGAGCGGCAACCTGGTGAGTTGGGGGCTGATTGCCGACTTCTACGGCCGGCACAACTACGGCTCGCTACGGGGCATCATCAACTTCGTACAGAGCCCGCTGTCGCTGCCGGCCGCCACCTGGTTGGGGTGGATGTTCGACCAGACCGGCAGCTATCAGGTCGCGCTCATCCCGCTGGCGGTTGCGTATGGGTGCTCGGCGCTCCTCTATAGCGGGCTGAAGCGGCCGGCGCGGAGGTTGGCGGTGGCGCCGGCCCCGGTGTAGGGGGTGCGCGAGGCGCGCAGGTGTGACCTGAGCTTGCCGAATGGAGCGACCGAGGTGGTCTGCGCCGGGCACGGCGTGATGGTTATTCGTCGTTGCGAGGCGTTCGACGCCGTGGCAATCGCAACGTCGTGAGTGTGGCGAGGTGGTCTTAGGTCCCGCTGGCGGGTGGCTGCGGGCGGTGATGGGAAGATCGACACTGAGATTGCCACGTCGCCTTCGGCTCCTCCAATGACGATCTCACAAAGCCCGCTACAATAGGGGCATGAGCAAGCAGCGGGTTGTGGTGGCGATGAGCGGCGGCGTCGATTCGTCGGTGGCGGCCGGGTTGCTGTGCCGCGCCGGATACGACGTGGTGGGCATCACCATGCGGCTCTACACCGAGGGGCGCGACGACCTGCCCGAGTCCAACCGCACCTGCTGCGGCGTGGAGGCGGTGGACGACGCGCAGGCGGTGGCCCAGGCGTTGGGCATCCCCTACTACCTCATGAACTTCGAGCGGGCGTTCCAGACCCACGTCATCGACTACTTTGTGGACGAGTACGCCCGCGGCCGCACGCCCATCCCGTGCCTGGCCTGCAACCAGCACCTGAAGTTCGACCTCCTCCTGCAGAAGGCCATGGCGCTGGGGGCCGACTACGTGGCGACCGGCCACTACGCCCAGGTGGCCCAGGTGGACGGCCGCTACCGGTTGCTGAAGGGCGCCGACCCGTGGAAGGACCAATCGTACTTCCTATACACGCTGGGGCAGGCGGAGCTGCAGCGCACGCTGCTGCCGGTGGGCGGCCTGACCAAGGGCGAGACCCGCGCCGCCGCCATCGAGTTGGGCCTGCCGGTGGCCGATAAGCCGGAGAGCCAGGAGATCTGCTTCATCCCCGATAATGACTACCGCCGCTTCATTGAGGAGCGGCTGCCGGCCACGCCGGGGGAGTTGGTGGACACCACCGGCCGGGTGGTGGGCGCCCACCACGGCGTCACCCACTACACGGTGGGGCAGCGCCACGGCCTGGGGGTGGCGTCGCCGGCGCCGTTGTACGTCACGGCCATCGACGCAGCGGCCAACCGGGTGGTAGTCGGCCCCGTCGCCGCGCTGCTGGCGGCGGGCGCACTGGTGGAGGACGTGTACTTTGTGCAGGGCCCGCCGGACCGCTACCCGCTGGAGGTCACGGTGAAGGTGCGTTACCGGTCGCCGTTTGCCGCCGCCACGCTGGAGCCGGCCAATGGCGGCGGCGTGGCCGTGCGGTTCGCCGAAGCGCAGCGGGCCATCACGCCGGGGCAGGCCGCGGTGTTCTACCGTGGAGACGAGGTGGTTGGCGGTGGCATCATCGCAGGGCCGCTTCCGCACTAGGGGCCTCCGCCAGGGCTATCGCATTCTCGCCGAGGCCTTGAGGCTCCGCTCGTGGTGAGCCCTTCGTCAAGCTCAGGACGGCGCTTGTCGAACCACTCAACCTGGGTGGGGAGACGGCGCGCTCTCCTGCCGGTGGCCTCGTCCGGTCCTTCGACCAGCTCAGGATGAGCGGTTATCGATGACGGGCGAGAGAATGCGATAGCACTAGCGGCCTCCTCCCGTCCAGGCAGGGCGTCTCTGGACGTAATGTTATACTTCAGCTAGTCGTTGGCGGAGGGTGTACTTGAGCGTCGAAGGCGTGCGGGACTTCTCGATCATCGTGCTGGCGTTCCTGGCCATCATTCAGGTGACGCTGCTGCTTGTCATCACCATCATGGTGTGGAAGAAGATCGGCCCGCTGATGGAAAGCGCCCAGCACACCATGCGCCACGTGGAAGCGACCACCGAGATGGTGTCGGAGATGACGGTGAGTCCGATCATCCGGCTGGCCGGTGTGGCGGTGGGCGCCCGGACGGTGATTGCAACGTTGATGAAGCGGGATAAGGGAGGCGCCAAATGAGTGAGCAGGACAACGGCGGCGGGTTTTTCTCGGGGCTGGTGATCGGCGGGCTCATTGGCGCCGCCGTGGGGCTGCTGCTAGCGCCCCGACCCGGCACGGAGACGGTGCGGGTGATCCGCGAGAAGGGCACCGAGCTGCGCAGTAAGGGCGAGCAGATCTTCACTGACGACGGCCACAACTTCCGCGAGATCGCCGAGGACGTGCGCGAGATCGTGCGGGAGGCGGTGGAAGAGGCCCGTGAGGTGATCAAGGACGCCGTGGACCAGGGCCGCGAGGCCCGAGACAAGGCGACCATCGAACTGCAGCACCAGTTCGACCAGACCCGCAACGGCCCGCCGTCTACCAACTAACGTCTAGGGTCACGCGAGTGCGAGCGCCGGGGGGTTCCCCGGCGCTCCTTTTTGCCCCTCGGTGGTTCGTTGGTCCCATAAGGGGCATCGGCCGTCGGGTGTGGGCGATTCGTGAATCGCCCCTACGGAGGAGGGCTGCGACGGCCGGCTGTGCGGCGCGCCGTGGCGGCCGGTGGGCGTCAGTCGCGGAGGGTGCGGCGGTTGGCCTTGGCGATGGCCTCCGTGATGGCGGCGGCGAGGCCGGTGGGGTCGGCGGTACCGATGCGGAAGCGCTTGCCGTCGCGGTAGGTGATCTCCACAGCGGCGAGGCCGGAGACGTTCCACATCCAGCCGCCACCGGTCCAACGGATGCCGAAGCCCCACCACCATTGGTTGCTCGCCGGCTTGGCCAGCGCCACCTGCTGGATGGAGATGCTGCGCTGTACCAGGCCGGCTCCGAAGGTCAGGTGGATGGCAGCCTCATCGACCGCGACGGTGAGCCAGCCAAACAGTGCGACGAAAGCCAGCAGGACCACCAACACCGCTCCGAAGACGTACGCCACCTCGAACGGCAGGTCGGTGGTGATTGCCGTGAGGACGAAGATGGCCGCCTCGATGATGGTGAGGACCGTGATGGCCCCAACGACGGCGCTGCCGGCCTGGGTACGGTGGTACGGCAAGGGTGAACGAGGAGCCTCGTACCACATAGGGTCAGGCGATCAGCAGGCCGAAGCGGCCGGCGCAATCGGGCACGCGTGGGGGGACAGCGAGGTCAAGGTTGTGCGCTCAGTGGCGAGGAGAATGGCGGAGAGGGTGGGATTCGAACCCACGGTCCCTTACGGGACACACGATTTCCAGTCGTGCCTGATCGTCCACTCCAGCACCTCTCCGTGCGTGTACGCCCCGCGGCCGTGGACATGGCGACCGAAGGCGGGGCGCTTCAATTGGTGGCAACGCGGGCCAAAGCTGGCGGAGAGGGTGGGATTCGAACCCACGGTGACTTGCGCCACACCGCTTTTCGAGAGCGGCACCTTCAACCACTCGGACACCTCTCCGCGTAGCTTAACGAGTATAGCAGGGGCATGGGTGGGTGGGGAGTCGGAAGTTTCGCGGGTCGCCTTCTGTCCGAGTAAGGCGAGTTCGTTGTACAGCGCCCAGGACGGGATGTCGAGAGCGGGCCGGCTCGGCATCTCGTCCTGGGCGCTGCCTCGTGCTCTGCGTGGAAAGCGGGTAGTATCTGCCCAGTGACATCGCAGGGTTGCGATGAGCCCATGGCCCGAGAGTGGAGAGGGTGTGAAGTGATGCGATTACCGGTTGCGCTGGGTGTTTTGTCACTGATGAGCGTGTTGGTTGCCGGCTGCAGCAGCAGCGGTGGCGGCGGGGCTGCCGGCCCCGGCGGCGGGCAGGCGGACCAACCGGCCGCTCCCAGAGTCAACCGCGTCGTGTTCGCGTCGCCCCCTCCGCAACTGGAGGGCAACAATCCGTCCCGCAGCTACTCGGCGCCGAGCGCCTTTCAGTTGCGGCCCATGTACGAGTACCTCATCGGCATCGACGCCCGCGGCAAGCGGGGCCCGCAGCTTGCCACCGATTGGATGCTGGAACCTGACGGCCGGTCGTACCGGTTCACAGTGCGGCACGGCGTGCGGTTTCACGGCGACTGGGGCGAGGTGACCGCGAAGGATATCGCGGCGGTGATCAAGGACATCAGCCAGCCCGACTCCCTCAGCGGGTCGGCGCCGTTCTGGCGTCTGCTCACCGAAGGCGTGGAGGAAGTGAACCCGTACGAAGCCATCGTTCACATGAAAGCGCCCAACGCGGAGATACTCGGCAACATCTCGCAGCAACTGAGCGGCTCAGACATCAAGAGCAGCGCGAACTACGCCAAGGTGGGGCACACGCCGGCGCTGCAAGAGGCGCCTATCGCAGGCACCGGCCCGTACCAGTTCAAGGAGCGGGCGCAGGGCCAGTACGTACGGTTCGAGCGGGTGCCCTACGAGCATTGGCGGCACGTTCCCGCTTTCCCAGAGCTAGAACTGCGCTGGATTAACGAGGCTTCCACCCGCCTGGCCGGCCTGCTGGCGGGAGAGATTCACCTTACGCCGCTACCGGAGGACCTTCAGGCCCAGGCGCAACGGTCGGGCATGAAGGTGGCGGCAGGCACCACGCCGGGCGTGCGGGCATTCCTGCAGTTTCGCGGCGTGCACCTGTTGGATTCCAAAGACCCTAGCAAGGGATACAAGTTCCCCAACAGTCCGCTGATGGACCCGCGGGTGCGCCAGGCGCTGAGCAAGGCGGTGAACCGCGATGAACTCAACAAGACGCTGCTGGGTGGCAAGGGCGAAGTGATGGTCCTGAACCACTTCCACCCCACCCGCGAGGGCTGGAATCCGGAGTGGGTGCAGCGGTTTCCCGAAGCCTATGGCTACGATCCCGCCAAGGCCAGGGCGCTGCTGGCCGATGCAGGCTACACTGCCGCTAACCCGCTCCGCACCAGCATGGTGATGCTCACGCTCGCCGAGTTACCGCAGTCGCAGGACATCCAGGAAGCCATCGCCGGGTATTGGCGGGCCGTGGGCATCCAGGTGGCGCTGCTCAATGTCGACCGCGCCGAGGACGAGCGGCTGTCACGCACAAAGGAGTACCCGAACCACCTGACCATCTTCACCGCCCCGTCCGACCAGTACCTGGGGGTGCGCACCTTCAACACCTACACCAACGCGGTCGGCGGCAGCAATGTCGATATGCCGGCGGTGGATGCGGGCTACAACGAGCGGGTGCTGGTCACGCTCGATGACAAGAAGCGCGAGCAGATGTGGCGCGACCTCGGCGAGAGCATCTTCACGAGCTTCCAGCACGTGCCGCTGTTCTGGCTGCCGGTACAGGTGACGTACAACCCGAGCATCGTCGCGGGCATGGTCTTCCCAGGCTCCACGTCTGGCTTGTACACCCACCTGGAGTTGCTGGAGCCGGCGGCGTAAGCCAGCGCCAGCCCGCACGGGCGATGTGAACGCTCACTCTTGGACGTGGGGAACGGCGAGTGGCCGTCAGCATATTCGTCATATTCGTCGTTGCGAGGCGTTCGACGCCGTGGCAACCGTGGCGGCGGTAGTTTGGAGCGGGCGCGGTTGGCCCGCACCGGAGGGCGGAGGTGGGGGGCGACAGGGGTAACTTCGACGCTGAGATTGCCACGTCGCCTTCGGCTCCTCGCAATGACGAGGATGGACGGGTGCTCGTCGCTTAGGTGGCCAGCCAGTCGCGGATGTGCATGGGGGCTTCCCGTAGGAGGCAGCGGCGGACGGCTGCGGGGGGCAGGCTCTTGATGAAGGTGGCGCCGTAGCTCTTGGTCAGGGCGCGTGCGTCGAGCACTACGCACACGCCGCGGTCGGTGTGGCTACGGATGAGGCGGCCAAAGCCCTGGCGGAAGCGCAGCACGGCCTGGGGCACCGCGTAGTCCTTGAACGAGTCCTCGAACCGCTCGGCGCGGGCGGCGAACACCGGCTCGGTGGGCACGGTGAACGGGAAGCGGGTGATGACCAGCAGGCTCAGCGCCTCGCCCACCACGTCCACGCCCTCCCAGAAGCTGGCGGTGCCCAGCAGCACGGTGCGGGGTTCCCGCCGCAGCGTGGTGAGCATTTGGTGGGGGGTGCCGCTGCTCCCCTGCGCCAGCACCTTGAAGCCCAGCGGCTCCAGTATCGGCCGGATGGTGCGGAAGGCGGTCTGCAGCGCGCCGTAGCTGGTGAACAGCACCAGCGCACGGCCGTCGCTGGCGGCGCACAGGTCGACCAGCGCCTGGCTAAGGGCGGCGGTGTAACGGGGGTTCTGTGGGTCCGGGACGTCCTGCGGCAGCAGCAGCAGCGCGGCTTCCTGGTATGGGAACGAGGACTCCACGGACTCTTCCCGGATGTCCTCGAAGCCGAGGCGGGTCTTCATGTAGTCGAAGCTACCGTTGGTGCGCAGCGTCGCGCTGGTCATCACCACCGAGGTCTTGCGGGAGAACAGGTCCCGTTGCAGCACCGGGCCCACCTCGATGGGGGCGGCGCACATGGTGACCTGGTCGGGCGAGCGGCCGCTGGCCGACAGCCAGCTCACCCACTCGCTGTCGTCGCGGCCCACGATGCCGCTGCCGTTGTGCTCCAGCTCCTCGGCGGTGAAGCAGAGGGCGGCAGCCTCGGCCAGCAGCTCGTCGTAGTTGTCCATGCCGAACTCGCCCAGGCCCTCCAGCGTGCCGTGAATGCGGTCCAGCCGCTGGCGCGCGTCCTGCAGGAACAGCCGGACATCCTCCCACGCCTTGTCGATCTCGTCCCACTCGGCGGCATGGCGCGCCGCACGGGTCAGGCGCAGGCGCTGGCCGTACTCGGCGGAACCTTCGCCCCGGGTGTTCAGGAAGTCGGACAGCAGGCCAAACAGGATGGCCACCCGCTGGCGGGCCGCCGGCACCTCAGCCGCCACCGTACCCGCCGCGTCCAGCAGGCCCTGGTGCAGCGCCGCCAGTGTGCCGGCGGTGCGCAGCGACACCTGGAGCGACGGCAGGAAGCCGTTCGCCCGCCCGCCGCCGTCCTGCGACAGGCGGTCGAGAAAGCTGGCGAAGGTGTCGTAGTTGGCCTGGTAGCCGAGCTGGTCGGTGGCCACGTCTTCCAGGTGGTGCGCCTCGTCGATGATCAGGTAGTTGTAGCCGGGCAGCACGTTGCCGCCCGACGCGATGTCGGACACCAGCAGGGCGTGGTTGACCACGATGAGGTGCGACTGGGCGGCGCGCTGGCGGGCCTTCTGCAGGAAGCACTCGCCGTTGCGCAGGGTCATGCACTGCGATGCGGGGCAGTTTTCCGACGTGGCGGCCACGCGGGCCCACTGGCCGGACTCGAAGCTGTTGAGTTGCAGCTCGGCGCGGTCGCCGGTCTGGGTGGCGCCCAGCCACACGGTCAGGCGGGCCATGAACGCGGCGTCGAGGTTGCCGCTGCTGGCCAGACCCTGCCAGCGCCGCTGGCACAGATAGTTACTGCGCCCCTTCAGGTGGGTATAGCGCGCCTGGGAGAAGTCGGGCAGGTTGCCAGAGAGGGCGGTGCCGCCGACGGTGGAGAGCGCCCGCAGCAGCAACGGGATGTCCTTGGTGACGATCTGCTCCTGCAGGGCGATGGTGGCGGTGGAGACCACCACCGGCTGGTTGCTCTGCAACGCGTGCACCAGGGCCGGCAGCAGGTAGGCCATGGACTTGCCGGTGCCGGTGCCGGCCTCGGCCAGCAGGTGCTCACCCACGTTGAATGCCTCGGCGATGGAGCGCATGAGGCCCACCTGCTCCGGCCGGTGCTCGTAGCCCGCGAAGGCGGCGGCAACAGGCCCTTCGGGACCCAGCAGGTGTGCCAGCAGGTCGACGTCGAGGTCGGCGGCGGCCGGCGCGGCATCCTTGGGCCGGCCTTCGCGAGCAATGTCGACCACCGAGATGGACGGCTTGGGGAGGGCGGGCGGCGGGGCGGCGGGCACGGCTAAGCCGCTCTCCACCAGTTCGTTGAACACCTCCTGGAAGAAGGTGTTGAGCTTCCAGGGAGCGGCGCCGCCCAGGTTGGTCAGGGTGTAGACCATGCGCGGGTCGAGGGCGACGGCGACCCGGCGCAGGCCGCGGAACACCTCCGCAGTGGCGGTGGCGTCGGCCAGCGCCCGGTGGGCTTTGCCGTAGTCGACGCCGAAGTGCAGCGCCAGGGCGGTGAGGTTGCGCTCGGTAAGCTGGGGCGCCAGAATGCGGGCCAGCTCCAGGGTGTCGAGCACCGGGTTGGTGAAGTGCAGGCCGGCCGCGGCTAGGAATCCGATGTCGAACGGCGCGTTTTGGGCCACGATGGCGGCGTCGCCTATGAAGGCCAGCAGGTCGCCGGCGATGGCGGCGAAGGGCGGGGCGGTGGCCAGTTCGTGCTGGCGGATGCCCGTCAGCAGCTCGATCTGCATCGGGATCGGTTTGCGCGCCTTGACCAGGGTGGCGAAGTGCTCGCCGGGACCATCCAGCGTGAAGCGGAGGGCCGCCACTTCGATGATCTCGTCCTGAGTGGGGTCGAGGCCGGTGGTCTCGACGTCGATCGCGACGTAGGTGCGGGGCATGCCGGTCAGATGGTCGCCTCTCTGTCAGATGGGGCCTGCCGCCGATGCGCCGCTGGGCGGCAGGGGACGAGCCCCCGCCCTACGAGACCAGACCACCGCATGCTAAGGGCGGGCGATCGGCATGCGGGGCTGGCGGCGTTGCTCGTCGGTTTCTTGGGCCAGGCGGCGTTCGGCGTCGGCCACAATGCGTCGGGTGTCGTCGATCATGTCGGGGCTGACCGAGATCGAATCGATGCCCCATTCTACGAGGCGGCGGGTGATCTCGGGGTAGACCGAGGGCGCCTCGCCGCAGATGGAGACCTTGACGCCGCGCCGCTTGCAGGTGGTCACCACGTGCTCCAGTGCCAGCATCACGGCGGGGCTGCGCTCGTCGAACATGTCGGCCAGCTTGGGGTTGTCGCGGTCGACCCCTAGGATGAGCTGCGTCAGGTCGTTGGAGCCCACGGAGATGCCATCGATGCCCACGTCCAGGAACTGCTCCAGCAGCAACACGTTGGAGGGTATCTCGGCCATCATCCACAACTCGAAGGTCTTGGAGCGGCGCAGGCCTTGGGCGGCGAGCATCCGTTTTACCTCCTGCAGCTCGCGGGTGGCGCGCACGAAGGGGATCATAACCGAGAGGTTGCTGTACTTGCGGCGTACCCGTTTGATAGCGGCCACCTCCAGTCCGAAGGCTTCCGGGTCGGCCAGGTAGCGGGCGGCGCCGCGGAACCCCAGCATGGGGTTCTCCTCCTCGGCCTCGTAGGCGGCGCCCCCCTCCAGCGTGCGGTACTCGTTCGTCTTGAAGTCGGTGGTGCGGTAGAGCACCGGGCGGGGTGCAAACGCGGCGCAGAACTTCTCGATGCCGTCGGCGAGCTGCTCGATCCACGCGTCGCTCTTGCCGGTCTCCAGCGCATGGCGAGGGTGTTCGCCGGTGGCGGCCACCATCACCTCCGCCCGCAGCAGTCCGATGCCGTCGACGTCACGGGCAGCCACCGCCTCGGCGCTTTCGGGGTCGATGAGGTTGACCATGACGTGGGTGCGGGTTTTGACGGCGACGCGCTGGCGCTGGGTGCGGGTGCTCTTGATGGTGACGGCGCCCTCCAGCACGCGGCCCCAGGTGCCGTCCACGGTGACCAACTGGCCGTCGTGCAGCAGCTTGGTGGCATTGTCGGCGCCCACCACACAGGGTATGCCCAGCTCGCGGCTGAGAATGGCGGCGTGGGAAGTGCGGCCGCCGGTGTCGGTGATGATGGCCTTGGCGCGCTTCATGGCGGGCACATAGTCCGGGTTGGCGGCGGCGGTGACGAGGATGTCGCCTGGCTGCACGTCGCGGGCCCGAGTGGGGTCGAGCAGGATGCGCACGGTGCCGGAGGCTACCCCAGGGCTGGCGGCAGCGCCCGACACCAGCAGCTTGCCGGTCAGTTCCTTGCGCGGGCCGAAGGGCACATCGCCCACGCCGCCGAGGGTGGTGACGGGGCGGGCCTGCACCACGAAGAACTGGTTGCCCTCCAGCGCCCACTCGATGTCCTGGGGCCAGCCGAAGTGCTGCTCGATACGCATGCCGATCTCGGCGAGGTCGAGAAGACGGGCGTCGGGGAGCTTCTGGCGGCCGCCCTCGGCCTCGCGCAGGGGGATGCGCTCGTTCTCGCTGATGTCGCCGGTGGCGCCCTGCACCAGCTTCCACTCCTGGCGTGAGATGGTGCGGTCGACGATGGTGCGGCTGCCCTTGTCCACGCCATACAGGTCGGGCGTCACCAGGCCCGATACCACGGCCTCGCCCAAGCCAAACGACGCCTCGATCATCATGCGGGTCACGTCGTTGGTTACGGGGTCGGCGGTGAACATAACGCCCGACACCTCTGCCTGCACCATGCGCTGCACCACTACCGCCATGCCCAATGACATCTGATCGATGCCCTGGTGCGAGCGGTAGAACAGCGCCCGCTCCTCGAACAGCGACGCCCAGCAACTCTTGATGGCGGCGAGCACGTGGTCGATGCCGCGCACGTTGAGCAGGGTGGAGTACTGGCCCGCGAAGGACGCCTCGGGCTGGTCCTCAGCGGTGGCCGACGAGCGGACCGCCACGGCCGTAACGCCACCCAAGGCGGCGTACTCAGCCTTGATGGCGGCCACCAGGTCATCGGGCAGTGCTGCGGTAGTGATGAGCTTGCGCACCCGGCTGGAGACGGCGGTGAGGCGCTCGGGGTCCTCGACATTAACGTTGGCCACCTGGCGCCGTAGCACGTCGGAGAGTTGGGCGGTCTGCAGGAAGTGGCGGTAGGCCATCGAGGTGATGATGAAGGCGGGGGGCACGGGTACCCCGGCCTCGGTGAGTTCGCCGAGGTTAGCGCCCTTGCCCCCAACCAGGGGAAGGTCCTCGGCCCCGGTTTCCTCAAGGCGGAGGATGAAGCTGGATGTGCGCTGCACTGCCCGCCTCCACGTGCACCGGAGCTAAGGAATTGCGCTGGGGAACTTGGTGCGCGTTTTTACGAGACCGTAACTGGTCGTACGCGTGTTCGTTTCTCAGTATGACTGTAGCGCCAATGCTAGCATAGCCCCCCCATCGCCACAACGCTCGTGCGACGCCCACACACCGGCGCCGCACCGGCGGTTCTGGCGAGGGTTAGCCTGCATTGGCGGCGACCATAACCTTTACCCAAGCCTCTGGAGGCCCTGTGACGCGTACGCTCCTCCGCGCCCTCGCTGTGTGTGCCATTCTGGCCGGCGCCAACCTACCGTTTAGCTCCTCCACCCCCTCCCCCACACCCGCCCAAGCGGCGCCGGTCAATCCCGGCTACGTCGGCAAGGTGCGTTGGGGCTACTACGTGCCCTATGCCACCGACTCGTTGGAGTCGGTGAAGCAGAACATCCGCAGCCTCACCCACCTCTCGCCGTACTGGTACCAGATCGACGGCAACGGCCGCCTGATCAACGGCGAGACCAAGGCCAATGCTGGCGAGCGTGCCACCGTGCTGGACCTGGCCCGCAAGAACGGCGTGCGGGTGCTGCCCATGATCAAGAACAGCGACCAGTACGAGACCTTCCACGCCACCCTGGCCGACCCCGGCACCCGGCAGCAGGCGGTGGCCGCCATCGTGCAGATGGTGGTGGACACGGGCGTGGACGGCGCACACATCGACTTCGAGGGTCTTTCGCCGGAGGACCGGCCCAATCTGACGCAATTCATGGCCGACCTGGCGCCGGCGCTGCGGGCCAAGGGCAAGCTGGTGACCCAGGCGGTGGCCGCCCGCGACCGCGACCGCGACACCGGCTGGGCCGGGGCGTACGACTATGCGGCGCTCGCCCCCTACAATGACTTCATCGTCACCATGACCTACGGTTACGGTACCGCAGTGCCACAGTCCACGGCGCCCTACACGTGGGTGGCCAATAGCGCCGCCTACGCCATCAGCCAGATCCCACGGGAGAAGCTGCTGCTCGGCCTCGCTTGGTATGGCTACCAGTGGAACCTGACGTCGGGCAGTGTGAAGGCGCTGCGGTACAGCGACGCGATGGACATTGCCGCGAAGAACGGCGTGCAGGTGGGCTTCGACGAAGCCAGCCAGACCGCCAAGTTCAGCTACACGGCCGGCGGCGAGAACTTCGAGGTGTGGTTCGAGGACGGGCGGGCGAGCGACGCCAAGCTGGACCTGGTGTTCCGGCTGGGGCTGGCAGGCGCTGCCGGCTGGCGCATGGGCCACGAGGACCCGTCCGCCGTGGCAAGCTTCCGCACCCGGCTGGGCTACCAGACCTGGTACCTGGCGGAGGGCTCGACGGTTAAGCCGTTCGACACCTGGATCCTCATTCAGAACCCCAACACGACCCCAGTGAACGCCAAAGTCACCTTCTTTAAGGAGGACGGTACCACCGCTGCCTACACCTACCCCGTGGCCCCCTCAAGCCGCTTCAGCCTGTACGCCAACGCGGTGCTGCCCGACTCCTCGTTCTCAACCAAGGTGGAGGCCGATGCGCCCATCCTGGTGGAGCGCGCCATGTATTTCGGGATCGACGGCCACGACTCGGTGGGGCTGAACGCGCCCAGCCGCACCTGGTATCTGCCCGACGGCAGCTCACGCGATGGCGGTGACACGTGGCTGCTGCTCATGAACCCCAACCCGGCTCCGGTGAACGCCCGCGTCAGCTTCCTGCGGGAGGATGGGCTGGCCCCGATCGTCAAAGAGTTCACGCTGAAGGCCACCTCGCGGCTCAACGTCTACGCCGACGACCAGGTGCCGAACGCCCGCTTCTCGATGGTGGTGGAGACCGACCGTCCTGTCGTGGCGGAGCGGGCCAGCTACTTCGCATCGTCGAAAGTGGGCGACGGCAAACCGGGCACCTGGTTCCTCGCCCGCCGCTGGTATACCGCCGAGGGCTTCACCGGCCACACCGTCAGCCTGGTGGTGATGAACCCCGGGGCAGTACAGGCGCAGACCACGCTCACCTTCATGCTGGAAGACGGCAGCACCGTCAAGAAGGACCTGACGGTACCGGCGAAGGGCCGGGCGACGTTCGTAACCAACGACGTGCTGCCCGCCAACACGGCCTTCTCCACCCAGATCGATGCCGACCAGCCGATCGCGGTGGAGCGCACGTCGGTGCTGCCGGACGGTGGCCGCGGTCGGGCAGTGCACAGCTCGCTGGCGGTGACGGGGCCGAGCCGCACCTGGTACCTGGCCGAGGGGTCGACCAGCGCACCATTCAGCACCTTCATCCTGTTGCAGAACCCGAACGCCACCGCAACCCAGGTAACGGTCACCTTCATGACCGACAGCGGGCAGGTGGTGCCGGTGAGCTACACGTTGGGGCCCAAGTCCCGTTTCACGGTGCTGGCCAACAGCGTGGTACCCAACGCCGCCCTCTCCACCCGTGTCGACAGCGAGCAGCCCATCGTGGTGGAACGCACCATGTATTTTCGTGATGGCGCCACCTCCAGCATGGGCGTGCTGCAGTAGGGGCGGCGTTCTGAGCACGCCGGCGTTAGTGGCCGGAGCCCGCTCCCGTGCGGGTGGCCGAGCGGCTGAGCCCCAGCGCCTGCGCCATGATCACCTTCTGGATTTCCGGCGTGCCGCCTGGGTGGGTGACGATGCCCTCGCGCTGATGGAACTCCACCTGGCCCCGTAGCAGCCGCAACTCCGGGTCGGTGGTGGCGGCCAGCGGGCCGGCGATCTCCATGATCTGCTGCACCAGGAACGGGTTGTTGGTCTTGCCCCACAGCGCGAACTGGGAGCCGCGGTAGCCGAACTTCTGGCCGGTCTGCCGCATGGAGTAGTTGCGCATGCCGAGCAGCCGGCCCACCTGGCCCCGGATGTACATGTTGGCCAGCTTGTCGCGCACCACGGGGTCCTTGGTGAGCGGCTGGCCGTGCCGCATGGTGCGCTTGCAGTAGGCGATGAAGCGATCCAGCAGCGGGTTGCGCTCCACGATGCGGCCGCCGCCGCCGTGCTCGATCTCCAGTGTCGACTGCGCCACCCGCCAGCCCTTGCCGACGCCGTTCTCCGCACCAATGACGTTCTCGCGCGGGACGCGCGCGTCCTCGAAGTAGATGATGCTCTTGCCACCGCCGGAGTGCAGGTCGAGCCGGTTCCACGACACGCCCGGCGTCTTGGGGTCCACAATAAAGGCGGTGATGTTCTGGTGGCGGGGGGCCCGGGAGTCGGTGACGGCCAGCGTGTAGATGAGGTCGGGGTAGTGCTTGCTGCCGATGAAGACCTTGTTGCCGTTGAGCACGAAGTGGTCGCCGTCTTCGGTCGCCCGCATCTGCAGCGACGCCAGGTCCGACCCGGCCTCCGGCTCGGTGAACGCCTGCCACACGATCTTCTCGCCCTGCATGATGGGTGGCAGCCACCGCAGCTTTTGCTCCTCGGTGCCCCACACCATCAGCGCCGGCGCCAGCCACACAATGCCGAGGTCGCCGGTGTTGGGCAGCATGCGCCGTGCCAACTCTTCGTCGATGACCACCTGTTCGGCCTGGGTGCGGCCGCCGCCGCCGTACTCCTTGGGCCAGGCCGCGGCCAGCCAGCCCTGCTGTCCCAGCTTGTGGCGGAACGCCCTGGCCCACTCATACATGGCGTCGTCGTAGTCGTCGCCGTCGAAGGGGACCGTCTCCTCGAAACCGGCAGGGATGTTGGCGTCGAGCCATGCCCGCACCTCGCGCCGCAGCGCTTCCTGTTCGGGCGTATAGTGCATCTCAAAGTCCACGGTGGGCCTCCCGGCGGGCCGCCCTTCGGCAGCCTTGGTGCTGTTGGTTAGTGTGCAGGGTACTCCGGTTGCGGGCAACCGACAAAGGGACCACGGCCGGTGCGGCCGGTTCTTGTAGCCAGGGCTATCGCATTCTCGCCGCGGTCTGGGGATTCCGCTCGTGGTGAGCCCTTCGTCAAGCTCAGGACGGCGCTTGTCGAACCACCCAACCTACATGGCGAGACGGTGCTCTCTCCTGCCGGTGGTCTTGTCCGGTCCTTCGACAAGCTCAGGACGAGCGGTTAGTGATGACGGGCGAGAGAATGCGCTAGGGCCCGGCCCTAGTAGCCCACTGATATTGCCACTATCAGTGGCCCGCCCTATACTACAACCCCGCGGGCCGGTTGCCTAGCGGCCTCATTTTGGCCCGATATCGCCAATTTCCCAGGGGCGCCTGTGTGCGTCGAACAGGAGACTCAGATGGACCTCTCGCTGACCGAAGAACAGGAGATCCTGAAGCGCACGGCCCACGATTTCCTCTCCACCGAATGCCCTGAGTCGGCCATGCGAGCGCTCGATAGCACCGAGGCTCAGTTCAGCCGCGCGGTGTGGGACAAGATGGCCGGCCTGGGTTGGATGGGCCTCATCGTGCCCGAGCACTACGGCGGCCTCGGCGGCTCGCTGACCGACCTAGGCGTGCTGTACGAGGAGATGGGCCGGGCGGTGCAGCCGACCACCCACCACTCCACCGCCGTCATTGCAGCCCTGCTGCTGACCCACGCGGGCAGCGAGGTGCAGCGCATGGAGTATCTGCCTGCCATCGCCGAGGGCCGCACCATCTTCGCCCTCGCCGCCACCGAACTGAGCTACGGCTGGGCCGCTGAAGACGTGACGCTGACCGCCACCGCTCACGGCAGCGACTACGTGCTGGAGGGTTCCAAGCACTTCGTGCACGACGCCCATCTGGCCGGCCACCTCATCGTCGTGGCCCGCACCGGCTCGGGCGCCACACCTGCCGACGGCATCACGCTGCTCTTGGTCGACGCCAAGGCCAGCGGTGTCAGCGTCCGCCGGGTGACCGGCAACTACGGCGACCGCCAGAACGAGGTGCACTTCGACCACGTGCGGGTACCGTCGGCCAACGTGCTGGGCGAGGTGGGCCAGGGTTGGACCGCGTTGCGGCAGGCGCTGGCGCCTGCCACCGCCGTCCTGTGCTCCTACATGGCCGGTGGTCTGGAGGCGGTGGTGGACCTGACGGTGGAGTACGCCAAGACCCGCCACCAGTTCGGCGTGGCCATCGGCACCTTCCAGCGGGTGCAGGACCACGTGATTGCTATGGTGAACGCTATGGACAGCGCCAAGTGGACCGCCTACGAGGCGCTGTGGAAGCTGGATAACCAGAAGCCCGGCGCCGAAACCGCCGTCTCGGTGGCGAAGGCGCTGGCCAGCGATGGCTACGACCAGGGCACGTTCCACGCCCACGAGGTGCACGCGGGCATCGGCATCAGCCGGGAGTATCCCCTGTTCCTGTACACCAAGAAGGCCCGCACCCTCTATGCCTACCTGGGCGACCCCCGCCACCACCGGGAACGCGTGGCCGATCTGCTGGACTTGTAAGGCTGGACGGCGCGTTCGTTGCCTGAGCTTGCCGAAGGCATCGAACACCGCCGGCTCCCCGGCTGAACGCCGACCCTGCTGAGCTTCGAAAGGACCGCCCATGAGCCCGATCGCCATCTCGGCCGACTCCCACGTTGTGGAGCCCCGCAGTCTGTTCGACGGCCTGGAGCGCCGCTTCGGCGACCGGGCGCCACGGGTTGGGTGGGACGAGCGCCGGGCCGACGTCATCATTGTGCCCGGGGTCAGTGGCGATGACGGCGTCGGCGCCACGGTCCCGGTGGGCCGCCTCGGCATCGCCGGCCTGCGGCTCAACGACCCGGAGACCCAACGTTTGGTCAACGCCGGCTACGCCGGCATCCGCCCCGAGATCACCGACCCTCGCCAGCGGGTGAAGGCCCAAGACCTGGACGGCGTGACCTGCGAGGTGCTGTACCCCAGCCTCTACTTCCGGGTGTTCGGTCTCGCCGATACCGAGGTGGTGGTGGCCGCCTTCCAGGCCTACAACGACTGGATGGCCGAGCACTGCGCCGCCGCGCCCGAACGCCTGGTGGGCCTGGCGCTGCTGCCGATGCAGGACCCGGAGGCAGCGCTCACCGAGTTGCAGCGGGCGCTCCGGTTGGGCTACCGCGGGGGGTGCATTCCTGCGAACTCCCCCGCAGGCCGTCCCTACTACACCCCCTCGTTCGACGCGGTGTGGGGACTGGCGCAGGAGGCGGGATTCTCGCTGTCCATGCACTCGTTCACCGGGGCACAGCAGGGCACAACGCTGGCGCAGGCGGGGCCCATCGCAGGCTATGCCAGCGCCCCGGTCCTCATCCAGATCACGGCTGCCGAACTCATCTGCTACGGTGTGGCGCACCGCTTCCCCGCGCTCAAGTTTGTGCTGGGCGAATGGAACACCGGCTGGATCGCCAACTGGCTGGAGCGCTTGGATCACGCCTTCTACCGTGCTCGCTTCGCCGCTCCCGCCGAGATCGACCTGAAGCCGAGCGAGTACTGGCGCCGCCAGTTCTACGCCACCTTCGAGGACGACCGCAACGGCATCCTCACCCGCGACGACATCGGCGAGCACACGCTGCTGTGGGCCAGCGACTTCCCGCACCACGACTCGGTGTGGCCGCACTCACAGGCAGTGCTCGACGGCGTGTTCGCCGGCGTGCCCGACAGCGTGCGCCGGGCCACGACGGTGGAAAATGCGGCGGCGCTGTACCGTATCGCCGTGCCTGCGTAGGTGATGTTGGGCGGTAGGTTTGGGACGGCAGGCTCGGCCCCCTCACCCTAGTCCTCTCCCACGGAGGGGCGGGGGAACCAGATTGAGCGACCGGCGAATTCGCAGCCGTAAACCTGACGCTGATGTCGCAGCCGTCGGGTTGACCCCCCCTCCAACTCTCTCCCCCGGTGGGAGAGCGTTGGAGGGGGGGCCGGCTCGCAACCCACCCACCCGCCGGTTGAAGGTCCTGACGATCCACCGTAGCTGCGCAATTCATTGTGCCGGCCGTAAGCCTGACGCTGATGTCGCGGCCATTGGGTTGACCGCCTTCCGACCCTCTCTCCCCCGGTGGGAGAGAGTTGGAGAGAGGGGGCCGGCCCGCAACCCCACCCACCCGCCGGTTGAAGGTCCTGACGATCCGCCGTAGCTGCGCAATTCATTGCTCCCCCCCAGGCGGCCGCCGTGCTCCACGCGGGCAACTAAAGCCCTACGCCGATGGCGGCCGTTCTGGTCCCGTCACCCAAGCCCTCTCCCCCGCCCTCGCTGCTACTGGATGCGGGTGCCGGGCATGTTGGTCCAGCTACTCATCTCGTGCGGCGGGGTCACCACCTGGCCCTCGGCCAAGTACTGGGGGCCGAGTTGCTTCATGCTGGTGACACCCAGCAGGCCCATGGCCGAGGTCAGTTCGTGCTCCAGCAGTTCGAGCATGCGGATGACGCCAGCCTTGCCATCGGCCGCTAGGCCCCATGCCTGCAGCTTGCCCAGCGCTACCGCATCGGCGCCCATGGCCACCGCTTTCAGGATGTCGCTGCCGCGCTGCACGCCGCCGTCGACGATGACCCGTGCCCGGCCGTTGACGGCCTTCACCACCTCGGGCAGCACGTCCATTGATCCCAGGCTGTGGTCGAGTTGACGCCCGCCGTGGTTGGATACCCACACCACGTCCACGCCGTGCTGCACCGCCAGGTCGGCGTCCTCGGCCGTGCCGACGCCCTTCAGCAGCAGCGGCAAGCCCACGTAGTCCTTCATGCGCGCGATGGTCTCCCAGGTGGTTGACGCTGCCCACTTGGGGTCGGCCGGCCGGCCGGCGCCCTGCCCGGCGTAGCGGGTGAGCAGCGGGCGCTCGCGGCGGCTGCTCACGGCGGTGTCGGCGGTGATGGTGAGTGCCGAGTAGCCGGCCTTCTTGATCCGGTCGAGTTGTTCCTTGGCCCAGTCCCAGTCGCCACGGATGTAGAGCTGGAAGATCTTGGGGGCCTCGCTGGCGGCCATCACGTCCTCGCCGCTCAGGCCGGTCACCGAGCTTACCACCTGCAGGATACCGAACTCGGCGGCGGCCTTGGCGGCAGCGGCGGCGCCCTCCGGCGTGAAGGTGTGCAGTGAGCCGACGGGGGCCAGCATCGCTGGAATGCGCAGGCGGTGGCCCAGGAAGGTGGTGGAGGCGTCGATGTGCGACACGTCCACCATGACGCGGGGGCGGAAGGCAATGCGGTCGAACGCCAGCCGGTTGCGGCGCAGGCTGGTCTCCGACTCGGAGCCACCGACCAGGTAGTCCCACTGGCCCTGGCCCAGCCGCTTGCGGGCGGCCAGGACGATCTCTTCGTTGCTCAAGAACTCTGGCATGATGGCCTCCGTATTTCGAGGAACTATAGCGCAGAGAAGGTACCGCGTAGGGGCACGTATGACAAGCGTGAGGCGTGGATGGGAAGCCCGGAGTGAGGAATCGGGTTCAGGATTCAGAGGCGCTCACAGCTTGCTGCGATTCGTACTCATCGCCTAGCATGGGCGTATGAAGCGTTCGATGCTGGTTGGTCCCTTGACGGACAAATGGGGGTCTGCGTGCGGGAGCCGGGCATGAGCGGCTGGCCGAATCTGCCGGTGGTGTTCACCGCCGCGCAGGTACATGCGGCGGTGGCGCGCCTCGGCGCACAGGTGGCGGCGGACTATGCCGGGCGCGACCCACTGGTGCTGGGTGTGCAGACGGGGGCGTTTGTGTTCCTGGCCGACCTGGTGCGGTGCATACCTGCACGCCTACAGGTGGACTTCATCCAGGTGGGCAGCTACGGCGATGCCCGCGCCTCCAGCGGCGACGTGCGGCTGCTGCATGAGCCCCGTACTGCGCTGGCGGGCCGGCATGTACTGCTGGTCGAGGACATCGTGGACAGCGGCAACACCGTCCGGTTCCTACTGGAGCACTGCCGCCAAGCGGGCGCCGCCTCGGTGGCCCTGTGCTCGCTGCTGGTGAAAGGTGACCCTGCCGGCTTCGGCTTCCCAATCGACTACTGGGGCCTGCAGGCCCCGCCTGCCTTCCTGGCCGGCTATGGCCTTGACGACGCCGGCCGCTGGCGCAACCTGCCCGACATCCGGCGGCTGGACTAGGCGCAAGGTTGCGCAGGGGCCGGGTGGCCAAGCGGGTGCATCCCTCCCCAGCTCACCCGTGGGACTGGGCGTCAGACACAGACCAGCCTGCCGTTACCGGCAGGCTGGTAAACACTCGACTAACGCCGGCTTACGGCAGCCAGCGCACGAAGCCCCAGCCACCGCCCGAACCCGCCAGCGTGCGGCGCACCGGCTCGTAAGCGGCAACCTCGGCGTTCATGTCCCACACGGCGCCCGCAGTGGCGATCCAGTTGCGGCCCTCGCTGGTGGCGCTGTTCATGCGCTCGTACGGAATGTTGCACAGCGCCTCGGCATCGTGCTCCACGAACGCCTGCAGCATCATGCGGTCCTGCTCCTCGTCCACGATGAAGTGGCTGAGGCCGCCGGAGCCGGCCACCGCTACCCGCACGTTGCTGTCCCACGCCTCAATGGCCCGCTTCACGGCCTGGCCGATCTCGAAGCAGCGGCGCGGCGATGGCTGGTTGGGCGGGTAGCAGGTGTTGAGGTTGATCTGGACGATGGGGATCTTCTTGTCCTCCATCAGGCGCTCGGACACGAAACCGTAGGCGTGGCCGAAGCCCTGTGGGCGGTCCTTGGTGGTGCGCGTCCAGTTCACATAGCCGGATGGACCAATGGTGCCGCCGTAGTCGGACCGGTACTTCGTCCACCAGCCCACGTCGATGCCCTCGTCGCTGAGCGCCTCCGCGAGGTGCTGGGCCAGCTTGGGGTCGCACTTCAGGTTCATGGTCTTGGAGCCATAGCCGGCCGCGAGTTGCTTGCGCCACTCGTCGGCATCGGGCGCCACCGGGCGGGCCAGTTGCAGCACCTCGTCGCCGCCGTAAATGGCCACAGCGGGGTAGTTGTTGTCGAAGAACACCTCGTCCTGATCGTCGCCGAAGATGACCATGACGTCGGGGTTCACCTGGTGCAGCGTGTCGCGCAGCACGCGGATGCCATGCTGGCAGTTCTCCCACTGCGTGCGGAAGTGCTCGGGAGATTGCTGGCCGTCGAACTTGTCGCCGTTCTGCTTCACCCACTCATCGAAGGTGAGCGTTTCGCCCTTGGTGGTCAGCAGCTCACGGTTGCGCACGTCGTTCATGGAGTACGCGGGCCACGACTCGGCCGGGATCGCCAGCATGGGGCTGTGCGAGGTGCCGATGCCCATCACAATTTTCGCCATACCTCAGACTCCTTGTTGGGATACTGTTCGGGCGCAACCGCCCACGATGACCGCTCGTTGTTACCTGCTAGTGTAGCGATCCACCGCCGCTACTTCCAGTAAGCGAAGCCCCAGCCGCCGCCGGTGCCCGCTTCGGTGCGGTAGTTGGCAATGTAGTCCACCAGCGTGAAGTCCAGCTTGGTGTCCTGCACGATGCCTCCGACCGTGATCCAGTTCTTGATCTCGGAGTTGCCGGAGAGCATCCACTCGTCCGGAATGTCCTTAATGTCTTTCTTGTTCTTCTTCTCCAGCGCCGTCAGGACGTGGCGGTCCCACTCCTCGGCCACCACAAAGTGGCTCAGGCCTCCCGACGCGGCAACGCACACCCGCAGGCCGCTGTCCCACTTGTCGATAGCCTCGCCGATGGCCTCGCCCAAATTGAAGCAGCGCTTCACGCTGGGGCTGTTGGGCGGGTAATAGGTGTTGAGCAGCACCGGCACCACCGGGGTGTCGCTGTCACCCATCAGGCGCTTCACCACGAAGCCGAAGGCATGACCCATGCCCTGGCCCTCGCGCAAGTGCTTCACCCTGGCCACGTCGAACTCTGCCTTCACCAGGTGGCGCAGGATGTGCTCGGCCAAATCGCTTTGCACCGGCACATCGCGCGGCGCGCCGTACGCCCACGAGGCCTCCTTGAAGGAGGGGTCGCGCGGCGCGCTGGCGTAGTAGTTCAGGTTGTGCATCTTCTCGCCGTAGAACATGGCGATGGCCGGCATGTTGTCCTCGTGGAACAACTCGTCCTGGTCGTCGCCAACAATGAGCACAACGTCCGGCTGCGCATCGGCGTACACCCGGGCCAGTTCATCAATGGCTTTGGTGGTGCGCGCGTGATGCTCTTCCCAGCGGTCCTTCTCCATCATGGCCGTGATGTGGCTGGTGGGCGCGCGCAGGCTCTCGTTCGCCAGGATCTCGTCCCAGGTATGGCTATGGGCGTCCAGCGCCAGCAGTTCGCGGCTCGCCTTGTCGCGCTTGCCGTGGGCTGGGTACCACTCAGGCTCCGTCACCACCATGGGGCTGTGGGAACTCCCGATACCGAGCACAATCTTCGCCATGTTGCATTGCTCCTTACTGTGTCCCATGCCGGGACTCGCAGCGCGCCCTCACCCGTTGCTACGGTACCCAAAATCGCCGTTCAGGGCAACCGAGCCCCACACAGCCGCCGCGCCTGTGCTACCATACAACCTGCGGGGTGTAGCTCAGCCTGGTTAGAGCGCTGCGTTCGGGACGCAGAGGCCCGCGGTTCAAATCCGCGCACCCCGACCATTTCCGCCTTCCATTTCTCCAGCACGGAGACCGCCATCGTGACCAGACCCGGTCGCCGCTGCCTTCTCCTGGGCGCCGCCCTCGTGCTGCTGAGCGCCTTGGCCTGCACCCGGTCGCCCAAGCCCGATGGCTCCACGCCGGCGCCCCCGGCCGAACCTTCCGCCGAGGCCATCACGCTGCCTGCCGCCTCCCGCGCCCCCTACCAGGGCTGTAGTTGGCAGCCCTTCGTGAGCCGCCCGGCCGGCATTGCCCTGCTGGTGCAAGACTGCGCGGAGGGCCGTGGCTGGGTGTTCACCGCCGACGCCGGTGCGGTGTACCAGAGCGGCCGCACGCCGCCCGGCTCCGCATCGATCGGCCCGGTGAAGAAGATCATCGAGATCGCCACCAAACCCGCCGCGCAGGACGTGACAGCCGCCATCACCGACCGGTTTGTGCGCACCCTGCCGCAACCGGCACAGCGCTCCGGCTGCGTGGTCCAACCCACCAACCGCATGCAGCTCGGCCCCGGCAAGCTGGCGTTCGTCATTGCCCCCAACGCCGGCTACGCCCCAGAGGCCGAGGCGATGCAGCGCGCCGGCCCCGGCGCCCGCCCCTGCGGCGACTACGGCCTGGCCGACCCCGTCTGGTACTTCGAGTACCATCCCGGCGAGTCACAGACCCGCTACCTCTTCGTGGTCGTGGGCCAAGACGCACCGCCCTTCGACGAGCAGTCGATACGGTTGCTGGGTCCCTAATCCGCCGACCCCAACGGAGTGCTGCCATGGCGCGTGCCATCTACCAAGTCCGGCTCGTGGTCAAGCCGGAGTACGAGCAGGCATTCAACGAATGGTACGAGGGCCACTACATCCCGAAGCTGATGCGAGAAGTGCCCCACTTCACCGCCTGCCGCCGTTCGGTGGGCGAACTCAACGGCCAGCGCATCTACCTGACCGACTACGAGACCACCACCGAGGACATGGCGGCCGCCATCGCTGAGATGCGGGTACCAGAGCGGGCGGCCATCAACGCCGAGTTCTACCAATGGCGCGACCGGGCCATCGTGCTCCATGAATCGGTCCAGTTCACCGAACGCTTGAGCATCCCGTGACCGACGCCGAACGCCTGCATCGGCTGGAGGACCGCGCCGCCATCCAGGACCTGGTGGCCGAGTACTGCCGCGCCATCGACGACCGTGACCTCGACGCCTTCGTGGGGTGCTTCACCGCCGATGCCGTGCTGCGCCACCGCGACGGTGTGCTGCGCCTGGAGGGACGAACCGCGCTGCGGGAGTACTACACCGCACGGTTCGCCCAATACGGCGTCACCTTCCACTACCCCCACGCCCATGTCATCACGTTGGACGGGCCGGACACGGCGCACGGCTGGGTGAGCGCCCACGCCGAGATGGGGCTGGATGGCGCCGGCTGGATCGCGGCCTTTCGTTACACGGACCGTTACCGCAGGGTGGAAGGCCACTGGCTGTTTGCGGAGCGGGAGCTGGCGGCCTGGTACTACATGAGACTGGCCGACCTGCCCGACGGCATGGGCCAGACGCTCCGCAAGCACTACAAGGGCCACCTCATCCCCGCCGAGCTGCCGGAGGGGTTGGCGACGTACCAAGCGTGGCATTAAGTGGCCGGCTGAGGTACCGATTCGCCGTTGCAACACCCACCATGACCGACGCTTACCAACACCCATGAAAGTGGGCCGCGCCGCAAACACCGTCCGGTCCAGGGCGCGCCCGTGCAAAAGGCGAGCCGCCCGCATTCACCTGTAGGGGCGATTCACGAATCGCCCCGCCGCGTCAGGGGCTGCCGGTGGCTGTTCCGCAACGGGCAGAAGGGCGATTCATGAATCGCCCTTACAGGTACCACAAGCGCTGGTTAGGGAACAACGCAACTGCCTCGTCGTTGCGAGGCCCGTCCGACGGGCCGTGGCAATCGCCGGGTCGAAGCTACCTCGTCCGTCCCATTGCCACCGGCCCGGCCGGACTCCGGCGCACTCGCCACACTGACGACACTACGGTTGCCACGTCGCCTCCGGCTCCTCGCAACGACGATTGGGCAGCGCGGTCAGCCCCGAGGTCTGAACGGCTACGCCGACTTGCGACGAGTGGCGACGAAGACGCCCGCGCCCACCACCAACAACACCACCACGCCCGCCACCACGAACACCGCCGGTGAGGGGCCGGACTGGCCCGGCGCGCCCGCCGCAGGGGCGCCGTTGCGGCCGGCATCGGGCTCGCCGCCGCCGAACACCGGTAGGGGCGTGGGGCGGGCGCTGCCGAAGCTGCGCGGCTTGGCCCCCACACTCTGCCGCCATTTGGAGTCCAGCTCGTCGTACGTCACGCCATACACGCTCTTGAGGGCGTTTTCAGACCCCTCCTTCACCAGCGTCTCGTAGAGTTGGCGGTATTTGTCCTTGCCATAGGTGTCGATCAGGTACTTCACCAGACTCCATGACTGCCCATAGGCGAGCAGCACATCGTCGGGCTTGCCGGGGAAGCTTTCCATGCCGCGCACCAGCAGCAGCGTGTCATTCTGAATGGCAGTCTTGAGCCTGCCGGTGTACTCGCCACCAGGGTCCTTCTGCGACCACACCGCCAATCCTTCGTCGAGCCAGGTGGGCAGGCGGTCGCCGGCGGCCCAGTGCTCGAACAGGTGGGTGGTCTCGTGGCGGGTGGTCTCCGGCCCGCCGAAGCTGCTGCCGCCTCCCAGCACCTGCACCAAGTCCTGCCCCGGATAGGCAATGCCCACCTTGATGAGGTTCTGGGCCGTAGTGGCGCTGGTCTCCTCCCGCTGGGCCCCAATGATGTCTCGTGGCGTGTTGTACAGCATCAGGGTGAAGGGATTGCCGTTCACACCCAGCAGAGCCCCGGTGTTGCCCTGCACCTCTTTGGCCGCCTCCATCACCGCCCGTGCCGCCTGCTCGGCCCCGCCATAGTAATAAAGCGTGACCTGGCCATCCTGCAGCTTGGACCACTGGAAGCGGGTATCGGCATACCAGTACTGCTGTTTGGGTGTGCTCATCACGTTGCCGGCGGCGTCCTGCACCTCCACCCACCATGTCATGGTGGTACCAGCAGGGATGAAATTATTGCCGGCCGTCTTCAGGGTGTAGGTGGCGGTGGTCTTGGCTCCCGGCGTCAGCGCAAAACTGTCCGCCTTCTCCACCAGGTCGCGCCCGGTGGTCATGTGGAAACGGACTGACTTGATCTCGCCGCCGGTCGAAGCGGCCTCAGCGTTGAACACCAACTCCTTGGGGAAGTTGTTCTGGATGCCGGTCACCTGCACGGTGATGGGGTCGGCGGCATGCACGGCAGCGGCCGGGCCGGACGCCAACCAGGCGCACACCGCCATCAAGCCCGACAGCACCAATGCTCTCCACGTCATAGCGAAGCCTCCGTTTTGGATGACCGCCGGCGCGCGTTGCGCCGCAGGGCCCACGCGGCGCCGGCAGCCAGCGTGATGAGGGTCATCACGCCCGTCACCACCACACCGATACTGACCGGCGCCTCTATCGTACGCACATCGGCCCCACGGGGTGCGCCGGTCGAGGTCGCAGGCTCGGCGGCGCCGAACACCGGAAGCGGCGTGGGCCGCACCCGGTCGTACGAGCGTTCGGCCAGTCCCACCTTCGCCCGCCACGCAGCGTCCAACGTGTCGAGCGTCAGGCCATACACGCGTTGCAGCGCGCCCTCCTCCCCATCCGAGAGCGCTTGGATGACCTCGCGGAACTTGCCGGGGCCAGCGGTGTCCATGAGGTAACTGACCACGCTCCATGCCTGCACGTACGAGAAGAAGTTCGCCTCAAGCTGGGCCGGAAAGGCCACCAGCGTCCGCAGCGGCGGCACCTCGCGCTGCTCAATGGCCAGCGCCAGCGCCTTCCGGAACAGGGTGTCCGCATCGCGCTGCCCCCACACCGCGAACCCCTCGTTCAGCCAGGCGGGCACCGGCGCTGCCTCGGGCGCCGCCCAACCCACGAACAGGTGCGTCACCTCATGCCGCGATTGGTCCTCGATGCTCCCATTGCGCGGCTCATTCACAATCTGCACCAGCGCGTAGTCAGAGAATGCGCGGGAGCGGACGCCGGTCACGTCCTGCGCCCTGGTCTGGCCGCCCACGGCATCGCGGCTACTGTTGTAGAGCAGCACGTCGAACGGGCGGAAGTCGACGCCCAGCAGGCGGCCGGTGTTGCCCTGGGCGTCGCGAGCGCCCGCCAGCACCTTGCGGGCGTCGGCCGCCGCATTGCCCGCGTAGTGCACGGTGAGAGGTTCGTCGCGCAGCTCCGACCACTGGTAGCGGGTATCGGCGTACCACAGGCTCTGGCGTTCGGTGGCCGTGCGGTTGCCGGCGGCGTCTTCGGCCTGCAGCGTGTAGCGCAGGGTGGCGCCGGCGGGCACCGCACGGGCGGGGAAGCGCACCACGCCGTTCACCGAGAGAGCCTTGTCGAAGCTGAGCGCCACTGACTGTTCACCCTTGGCGGGGCCGATGCCCACCAGCAGGTTTACGGACGTGACCGGCGCAGTGCTGGACTGGGCCTCCACCGTGAAGACCACGGCATCGGGGAACGCGTTCTCCACCGCTACCACGCGGGCGGTCAGCGGGCCGGCCGCCCGGACAGGCGCAGGCGCGGCAAGCAGCGCGGCAAGGCCGGTCAGGCCCGCCAGCGCCAGGACTAGGCGGCCGGCGCTTCGCCTACCGACCATTGGAGATAGGCCCGGATGAGCGGGTCGAGTTCACCGTCGAGCACCTTGCCGGCATCGCTGGTCTCATACCCGGAGCGCAGGTCCTTCACCATCTTGTAGGGATGCAAGACGTAACTCCGGATCTGGTTGCCCCAGCCGGCGCTCACGTGCTCGCCCTTCAGACGGGCCTGTTCCAGTTGCGCCTTCTCCAGCTCTAGTTGGATGAGGCGGGCCCGCAGCACCCGCATCGCCACCTCCCGGTTCTGGAGCTGCGACCGCTCGTTCTGGCAGGTGACCACGATGCCGGTAGGGAGGTGGGTGAGCCGCACGGCCGTGGAGTTCTTCTGCACATTCTGGCCGCCGGCGCCGCTGGAGCGAAACACGTCCATCTTGATGTCGCCCTGGTCAACGGCCATCTCGCCCATGTCCTCGGCCTCGGGCAGCACTTCCACCAGTGCGAATGAGGTGTGGCGGCCGTGATCGGCGTCGAAGGGCGAGAGCCGCACCAGGCGGTGCACGCCGCGTTCGCCCTTCAGGTTGCCATAGGCGTAGCGGCCGGTAATCTCGATGGTGGCGCTCTTGATGCCCGCTTCCTCACCGGGCGAGAGGTCGACCACCTCGGCGGTCAAGCCCCGCTGCTCGGCCCAGCGCAGGTACATGCGCAGCAGCATGTTGGCCCAGTCCTGCGCCTCGGTGCCGCCGGCCCCGGCGTGGATAGCCAGCAACGCGTTGCGGGGGGCATAGGCATCGCCGAGGGTGAGCTGAAACTCCTGATCGGCGATCTCCTGCTCCAGGCCGGCGGCTTCGGTGGTGAGTTCGGCCTCAAGCTCGACGCTGGGCTCGGCCTCGTTCATCTCGGCCAACTCCACGGCGTCGCTCGCCCGCTGCTCCAGCTTGCGCCAGAGCTGCGCGTCTTCCCGCACCATGGAGAGCCGGCGCATGACCACCTGGGCCTTCTGGCTGTCGTCCCAGAAAGCCGGTTCCAGCGTCTGCTGCTCTAGCTGCGCAGCCTCGTGCTCTTTGGTCGCGATGTCAAAGCCGCACCAAGAGGTTGGCGATGCGGGCGCGGAGGGCGAGCAGGCGCTCGGTGGTTTCGGTCACGTGGATGGGCCTCCAGGCAATGAGTGGGTGCGATTACTCCTATTGTAGCAAGTGCGGGGGCCGGGAGTCGGAAATCGGGAATCGCGGAGCCGAGGTGTCGCAAAGATTCCCTCTCCTTGATGGGAGAGGGTTAGGGAGAGAGGGTGATCGCCGCGCCTCACCTATGAGGTCTTGGGGTCGTGTGCTGCGGTGGCGCCCGCCACTACGCGTGCGTCCGCCGGTCGGCCACCGCCACGCAGCCGACGGCGAGGACCGAGACGGCGACCAGCGCCCACCACACCTGGCTGTAGCCGCCGGTGGCGTCATAGGCCGCGCCCACTCCCACCGGCGCAGCGGCCTGGGCCACCGTGACGAAGCTGGTGATGATGCCCGCGATGCTGGCGAAACGGGCGGGGCCATAGAGCCCCACCACCAGCAGCGACCGCAGCAGCGTGGTGGCCCCACGGCTCGCGCCGAACAGGGCCACGAACACCAGACCGCCCACGGGCGCTGGGGCCAGCAGCAGCACCGCCAGCGCCACCGGCTGCAGCGCGAACACCGCGGCCGACATCACCCGTGGCGCAAGCCGGCGCTCCAGCGGCACGAAGATGATGCGCCCCACCACCTGCATCACGCCAACGCCGCCCACCAGCAACGCAGCGTCGGTCGAGGCGTAGCCGGCGCCGGTGAGATAGGGCAGCAGGTGCACGGCGACCCCAATGTTCGACAGCGCGTACAGCCAGAAGGCGGCCACCAGCCACGCGAACGAGGGGTCGTGCAGTGCGGCGCTGAGGGGCACGCTCTGCTCGGTGGCAGGCGTGGCGGCGGGCAGAGCGGCGGGGGCTGCGTCGCCGTCAACGGCGAGGCCCAAGTCCTCCGGGCGCCGGCGCAGCAGCAGCGCGTGCAGCGGCACGGTGACCACTGCTAGGATGACGGCCAGCGTGACGAGGGCGGGCCGCCAGCCCTGCGCGTGCACCAGCCAGTCGGCCAGCGGCACGAAGATGGTGCTGGCGAGGCCGGCCATGAGCGTGATGACCATGAGCGCCTGCGAACGCCGGGTGCGGAACCAACGGGCCGCCACCGCAAAGGCGGGCTCGTAGAGCACGGTGGCGTTGGCGAGGCCGATACCCGCCCACAGCAGGTAGAAGGCGGGCAGGCTGTCCACCGCCGACCACGCCAGCAGCAACCCCACGCCGGCGCACGAGCCCGCCGTCATCAGCAGCCGCGGACCGTGGGCATCGAGCCAGCGGCCCACCGGCACCGCCGCCACGCCCGACAGCAGGATGGCCAGCGAGTAGGCCCCGGTCATGGCGGCGCGCGACCAGCCCAACTCGGACTCCATGGGGGCCAGGAACACCGAGAAGCTGTAGTAGAGGATGCCCCACGAGGTAGTCTCGGTAACACCGAGGGCGGCGACGAGCACCCACCCGTAGTACACGCGGGGCGTCACCCCACTGCGCCCGGCGACGCCGCCGCCAGGGCGCCCGCCGGGGCCTTACCGCCGCCGGCGATGCGATGGGCCCAGCGGCTGGGCTCCGGCAGGCGGTAACCGCGGCAGCATGCCAGCGTCCAACGGATGGCGGCCGCCAGATCGACCCGGTGGCCCACCGACACGTACAGCGGCTTCACCCCAGCCCGGGTCCGCAGCACGGCGCCGATCACCTCGCCCTTGTCGAGGAGCGGCGACCATGCGCCCGCCACGTCGGGCGGACCGTCGCTCTCGCCAATGAGGCGGGACTTGGCGGCGCCGATCACCGGCAGGTTGAGCCACACGCCAAGGTGGCACGCCAGCCCGAAGCGGCGAGGGTGGGCATAGCCCTGGCCGTCGGCGAAGACCAGGTCGGGCCGGTGCGGCAGCGCCTCCAGCGCGGCCACGGCGGCGGGCGCTTCGCGGAACGAGAGCAGACCGGGCACATACGGGAAGGTGACCGGCAGGTCGACCTCCGCCACGGCAGCAACTGTTAATTCGGGGTAGCGGAGCAACGCGGCCACCGCGTGGGCGGTGTCCTTCTGGGGGTAGTGGACATCGAGTCCTGCCACCCATCGCACCTGGCCCACGCCGTCGCGGGCCACCACGCGGTCCGCCAAGCGCTGCTGCAAGGCCCGAGCGCCGGCCGGGGTGAGGCCCGGCGGGAACGCGGCTTCGGTCACAACCGCGAGCGCTCGAACCGCAGCGTGGGGACACCCGGGCGAACAGGGCCCTCGGGACCGGCGCCCACCTGCAGGAAGCCCGATTTCTCCAGTACCCTGATGGAAGCCACGAGGTCGGGATACGTGTGGGCAACCACCCGGTGGACCGCAGCGTCGAACAGCGCCCAACTCGCCAGCACCTGCGTGGCCTCCGTTGCAATACCCCGGCGCTGATAAGCGTCGAGCACCACATAGTGCACCTCAACCTCACCGGTGTCCGGCACGCCATTGAACCCACCGCAGCCAGCCAGCGTGGCTCCGCCCCACGTCTCGCGCAGCAGCCAATACCACGTCCCCCACCCCAGCGGCGGGGCGTCGTGCTCCAGCCGGTCCGCCGCGAACTGCTGCGGACCGGCCATCGCCGACGGCGGCCAGGCAGCGGGTACCGCAGCCTTCAGCGCCGCCGCCAGCTCCGCATTGCCGGCAACCGCAGCCTGAGCCAACTCAAGAGTGGCGGACACCAGGGTGAGGCGGGCAGTTTGGATAGTGAGGCGGGCAAAAGAACGCTGCTGCATCGGCTTATGCTACCGGAAGGCGGACGGATCGCCCACCCCTGCGCGCAATCGCCCGACTGGGAGCACCCTCGGGTTAGCTGGGTTCCAAGCGCCGGATGCCTGCGATGCGGTCGAAGTCATGGTTGTAGGAGTACACCTCAGTCGCCCTTGCATGTTCCATGGACGTAACGATGTAGGCGTCACCGAAATCGACGTTGTGGTCCCGCAAAATCTCGAGGGCGCGCGCGATTGTGCTGCGGTTCTCCACCAAGAGCCCGGACAGACGCACCAGCGCCAGGAGCGCGTCCGCTGCCTGTGCCCGATCGAAGGCGTACAGCCTAGAGCGCAAGACGTAAAACGCATCGGCAATCACGGTGACGGGCGCTACGAGTTGGACCTCACCGCGATGTACTCGCTCAAGCAGACGGGTCACGTCGGCCTGCTTCACGGGATCATCGCCCGTGAGTAAACGAATCAGCAGGTCGGTGTCGACGTATGGGTTAGTCACGGTGTTCGTTGAGAATGCCTTCCGCGGCTTCCTCATGAGCAATCCTGAGCACCTCGCGCCAGGGCAGTGGCTCCTTGAGCGACCCGGCGATGCCACGTAACGATGCGACAGTGGGATAGCGAACCGGTTCGACACGAACAACGCCGCTGTCGTCAACCTTGAACACCACCCGGTCATGCGGGCCGACGCCGAGCTGATTGCAGATCGCCTTGGGAAGGGTCAACTGTCCCTTGCTAGTGATGGTGGCTACGATCTCTTTCATAACGCTCCTTGCAAGGTTGAAGAAGTTCAGTAAGGCTCAGAACAAGCTCCTTACAAGTATGCCAGCGTGCGGTTTTACCCGCACCTGCGCCTCACCGTATAATCGGGTCAATGATGAGGCCCGGTTCGTGAATGTCCTCTGGCGGCAGTTAGCCTTCCTCGGCAAGTACAAGGGCCGAGTTGTGTTGGCGTATCTGTGCCTGTTTGGCACCGCCGTGTTCAGCATGGTGACGCCGTGGCTGGTGAAGACGGCCATCGACGTGGGGCTGGCACAGCACGACCAGGGTACGCTGCTCACCTCGGGCCTGCTGCTGGTGGGAGCGGCGGCCCTGCGGGGCATCTTCGCCTACGGCCAGGCCTACCTGGGCGAGTACCTGAGCCAGGCGGTGGCGTACGACCTGCGCAACGCCATTTACGACCGGTTGCAGCGCCTGAGCTACGCCTACCACGACCGCCAGCAGACCGGTCAGCTCATGAGCCGGGCCACCGCCGACGTGGAGGCGGTGCGCATGTTCATCTTCCAGGGCACGCTGCGCACCGTGTTCGTGCTGGCGCTGTTCGTCATCTCCTGCTACCTGCTGTGGACGCTGGACTGGCAGTTGACGCTGGTGGTGTTCGCCCTGCTGCCGCTCATCGCCTTCCGGGCCGCCACCACCAGCATGAGCCTACGGCCCCAGTGGCGCGCCATCCAGGACTCCATTGCCGCATCGGGCACCGTGCTGCAGGAGAACTTCAGCGGCATCCGGGTGGTGAAGGCGTTCGCCCGGGAGGCGTTCGAGATCGACAAGTTCCGCGTGAAGGCCGGCCAGTTGCGCGACATGAACCTGCGAGCCAACCGCACCCAGGCGTTCAACGGGTCGCTCATGTCGTACCTGCAGTCACTCATCGTCGCCATCATCCTGTGGTATGGCGGGCACGAGGTCATCAACGGACGCCTATCGCTGGGCGGACTGGTGGCCTTCCTGGGCTATCTGGCCATGCTGGCGATGCCGGTGCGGGCCCTGGGCTGGATGGCCAACCTCACCGCACGCGCCATTTCATCTGGAGAGCGGGTGTTCGAGATCCTCGACGCCGAGTCGGCGGTGCAGGAGAAGCCGGACGCCCGGCCGCTCTCGCAGCCGGTACAGGGCCGGGTGACCTTCGACCACGTGTCGTTCGGGTACGACGCCATCAGCGCGGTGCTGCGGGACGTCAGCATCGCCGCCGAACCGGGCCAGGTGGTGGCGCTGCTGGGGGCCACCGGCAGCGGCAAGAGCACCGTGGTCAACCTGCTGCCCCGCTTCTACGACGTGACCGGCGGCGCCATCACCATCGACGGCGTCGACATCCGCGACCTGCAACTCAATTCGCTGCGGCGGGCCGTCGGCATCGTGCACCAGGACGTCTTCCTGTTCACCGCCACGCTGCGCGACAACATCGCCTATGGTGTAGCCGGGGCGACCCAGCAGCAGATTGAGCAGGCGGCCCGCACCGCCCGCCTGCACGACTTCATCATGAGCCTGCCCAACGGCTACGACACCTGGGTGGGCGAAAGGGGCCTGAACTTCTCGGGCGGGCAGAAGCAGCGGCTGGCCATCGCCCGCACGCTGCTCATGGACCCCGCCATCCTGATCCTGGACGACTCCACGAGCAGCGTGGACATGGAGACGGAGTACCTGATCCAGCAGGCGCTCTCGGAGTTGATGCGCGGCCGCACCACCTTCGTCATCGCCCAGCGCCTGCGAACGGTGCTGTACGCCGACCAGATTCTGGTGCTCAAGGACGGCGAGATCGCCGAACAGGGTACCCACCACCAACTGCTGGCGCTCGACGGCCTGTACCGCAGCATCTACGACCTGCAACTGCGCGGCCAGGCGGGCGAAGCCGAGGCGCTGGAACCGGTGGCGGCAGGGTAGCATGGAGGGCGAGGAGGTGGGCTATGCCTGAGTTTGTGTTGGATAGCCGGGGGCGGAAGCGGGCAGCCGTGTTCTCGGTAGTGGAGTGCCGGAAGCTGACTGACCGCATCGATGGCTTCGAGCGGACGCTCGGCCTCGACACGGCGCCACCACAGAACGAGGGATGGGCGGGATTTTGCAGCCTTCGGTCGCGTATAGCTGAGACCGGCCGGAACCGGCAGCCGTCCATCGGCCCCAAGCGAGTCCCCGCAGCGGTCGGCGCCGAGACTCGCCAAGCAGCGCCCAAGGCCCCGGTGGACCTTGCAGAAGCCTGCGGTCGCCGGATGGTGGATTGGGACGGTAAGACCACGGCGTGCCTTATGTCCATGGCAGAGTTCCGCCTGTTCACCGAGTGGCTCGAGGATTTGGACGACTCGATCGACTTGAAGGAGGCGCAGGATCATCCGGAGGAGACGGTCGACTTGGCAAACGTGAAGCGCGAGATACGCGCAGGCAGATAGGTAGGTGGAGCCGTATCGACTGGAGTTTTACCGTTCCGCCTTGTCGGCACTCCGCCGGCTTCCACAACGTGAGCAAGCACGGGTTTACGATCGCCTTGATCGCCTCGCTGCCGCACCTTACGGGGACGTGAGGAAGTTGGAAGGGCGTGACGGCTATCGCATCCGAATTGGGACCTACCGGGTGCTTTACGATATTGATGATGCAGCGCGACTGATAACGGTACGCCTGATCGCCAACCGGAAGGACGCTTATCGCTGAGGAGGAGGAACACCATGTCCATCGAACGCATTCAGCCATCGGGCCTTAACAACGGGCCCACCTACACCCAAGTGGTGAAGGCCACCGGCACCACGGTCTACATCGCGGGCCAGACGCCGGTGGATGCCCAGGGCAACGTCGTGGGCAGGGGCGACATCACCGCCCAGACCGAGCAGGTGATGGCGAACATCGGCAAGGCGCTGGCCTCGGTGGGCGCGGGGTACGACAAGCTGGTCAAGACCACCGTGTTCATCACCGACGCCCGGTATCGGGAAGCGGTGGGCAATGTGCGCAACAAGTACCTGGCCGGGCATCTGCCCACCAGCACCCTGCTGGTGGTGGCGGGTCTGGCGCAGCCGGAGTTCCTGCTGGAGATCGAAGCCATCGCGGTGCTCGACTAGGTGATTGGGCAGCGAGGGTCGGGGGGTAGCGCGCTGCGGCTTCGGCGGGACGGCCGGCACGTTTCTAGCTTCGTGTCGTCGTTGGACGGCGCAGCCGGCCCCCTCTCCCTAGCCCTCTCCCACGAGGGGCGAGGGGATTGGTGTGGAGGCTTGGGCGCATGATCGGCGGCGGCACGTGGGGCGGCGGGATGGGGCTGCGCGACGGCATCGTTAAGGACGGCGGGCGGGAGGAGCTGTACGGCGCCGTCTATGACCACGAGGTGGCGACCCGGCTGGCGGGGTACTCGCGGCCGTACTGGCGGATGCTGCTGGTGGCGCTGGTGGCCGTGGTGGTCTATGCCGCCAGCAACAGCGCCACGCCGCGCATCATCGGCATCGCCATCGACCAGTTCATCCGGCAGGGCGACCAGAACGGCCTGACCTTCATCACGGTGGTGCTGCTGGCGAACGGCCTGCTGTCGCTGGTGTCGCAGTACGTGCAGACCGTGAGTCTGGCATGGGTGGGGCAGAACGTGCTGAACCGGCTGCGCATCGACCTGTTCCAACACGTGCAGCGGCTGTCGCTCAGCTTCTTCGACCGCAACGAGGTTGGCATCCTCATGTCGCGCGTCCAGAACGACGTGCTGGCCCTGCAGGAACTGCTGACCAACGGCTTCTTCGCCGTGCTGCAGGACGTGCTGAGCCTGCTCATCATCGTGACCCTGCTGTTCACCATGAACTGGCGGTTGGCGCTGGTGGCCATGGTGGTGGTGCCGTTCCTGGTGGTGACCATGGTGCTGTGGCAGGGACAGGCCCGCAACGCGTTCATGCGGGTGCGGTCGGCGCTGGCGGCGGTGAACTCCGACCTGCAGGAAAACATCTCGGGCGTGCGGGTCATTCAGAGCCTGACGCGGGAACGCACCAACGTGCGGGAGTTCGACCAGGTGAACGCCGGGCACTTCGCGGCCAACGTCTACGCCGGCAAGCTCTCGGCGGTGATCCAGCCGTTCCTGGAGGTGCTGGTCGCGCTCTCGCTGGCGTTGGTGGTGTACGTGGGCGGCGGCCTGGTGCTGCAGCAGGAGTTGGGCGTGGGCGAACTGGTGGCGTTCACGCTGTACGTGCAACGGTTCTTCGAGCCGATCCGCGAGCTGGTGCTGCAGTACACCCAGTTCCAGCGGGCCATGGTGGGCGGCGTCCGCATCTTCGAGGTGATGGACGCCCAGCCCGAGATTCTGGACGCGCCGGACGCCGTGGAACTGCCCGTGGTGCAGGGCGAGGTGCACTTCGAGGACGTGGAGTTCGCGTACGTGCCGGGCGTGCCGGTGCTGCGGGGCATCGACCTGGTGGCGCACCCCGGCGAGACCATCGCCCTGGTGGGCCAGACCGGCGCCGGCAAGAGCACCATCCTCAACCTGCTGCTGCGCTTCTACGACGTGACCGGCGGCCGCATCACCGTGGACGGCGAGGATATCCGGCAGGTGACGCAGAACAGCCTGCGGCGGCAGGTGGGCATGGTGTTGCAGGAGCCATTCCTGTTCTCCGGTACCGTGCGCGAGAACATCCGCTTCGGGCGGCCCAACGCCACCGACGCCGAGGTGGAGGCCGCCGCCGCCACCGTGGGCGCTCACGAGTTCGTGCACCGGCTGGAGCACGGCTACGACACCGAGTTGAACGAGCGGGGCGGCAACCTGAGCGTGGGCCAGCGGCAACTGTTGTCGTTCGCCCGGGCGGTGCTGGCCAACCCCCGCATCCTGATGCTGGACGAAGCCACCGCCAACGTCGATACCCATACGGAGGTCATCATCCAGCGGGCGTTGCGCCGCCTGCTGCAGGGCCGCACCTCCTTCGTCATCGCCCACCGGCTGTCGACCATTCGCGACGCCACCCGCATCGTGGTGCTGGAGCACGGCCGCATCGCCGAGCAGGGCACCCACGAGCAGTTGCTCGCACGCGGCGGCATCTACGCCGGCCTGCACCAGATGAGCTACGCCACAGTGGGCGGCGCCAACGGCCACCGCAACGGCCACGCCGTGCCGGACGCCACTGTCGGCGTGCTGCAGCCAGACGGCGCGCCGACGTAGCGGAGCTTCGGCGGGCGAGTGCAGAGCGGGTGCAACCCGCTTTGCCAGGGAGTCCGAGGGGTGTCCCCTCGGGAAGGAGTTCCTGAGGGTGGGCGGGTGGAATACGACGCGACGTGGATCCATCCTGCAGCCCTGTCCGCAGTGGCGGTGTGCAGGTTCTTGACGACACTCCCGACGGTGGTGCCCCTTCGACAAGCTCAGGACAGGCTTCGGACAAGCTCAGGCAACACCTGGGGCCATTCATCATGACAGGGGACTCTCCATGACCACCGACCCAACCAGCCTGCGGCGCATCGCCGTGGTCCTGTTCGACGGGTTCACCGTGCTGGACGCCTACGGGCCAATCCAGGCCTTCGCCATGTGCCGCCTGCCGGGGACCGACGGCACGCCGACGCCGGCCTTCGAACTGTTCACCATGGCCGAGTCGTCCGGACTGGTGAAGGCAGGGGAGGGGCCGCAGACCCAGGCCGACTACAGTTTCGCCGATGCGCCGCCCTACGACCTGCTGCTGGTGCCGGGCGGCCAGGGCACCCGCCGCTTGGTGAACGACGCGCCGTGGCTCGACAAATTGGCGGCAGCCAGCCAGAAGGCGGCGCTCACCACCACGGTATGCACCGGCGCGGCGCTGCTGGCCCGCACCGGCCTGCTCGACGGCCGCACCGCCACGTCCAACAAAATGGCGTGGGACTGGGTGGTGCAGCAGGGGCCGCGCGTCAACTGGGTGCGAAAGGCCCGCTGGGTCGACGACGGCGACATTCTGACGTCCTCGGGCGTGTCGGCCGGCATCGACATGGCGCTCAGCCTGATCGGACGGCTGCATGGCCTGGAAGCTGCCCGGCGCGCGGCGCGCGCGGTCGAATACCGCTGGCACGAAGACCCTTCCGACGATCCGTTCGCCTAGTCTTGTCCCCGGAACCCCGCCGCAAGCCGTTCTACGGCTGGACCGTTGTTGGCGCGCTCGCCGTGTGCAGCATGTTCATGGGCGGGCTGGTGGGCCTGAACTACGGCCTGTTCATCCCCCACATGGTGCGCGATCTGAAGGTGCCGCAGTCCTACTTCGGGTGGGCGCTGGCCGGCAGGTCGGTGGGGGCGGCCATGAGCGCCGCCTGGCTGGGCCGGCTGCTGGACCGCATTGGCCCGCGCTGGTTGCTGGCGGGCGCGGCGGTGGCCGCTGGCGCGCTGGTGGTGTGCCAGGGCCTGGTGACCGAAGGCTGGCAACTGATACCGCTCACCGTAGCGCTGGGCGTGCTGGGCTTCCAGGGCGGCAACAACCTCTACACCAGCACGCCGGTGGCCAAGTGGTTCATACGGCGCCGGGGACGAGCCATGTCGGTGGCGTTCGTGGGCGGCCCGGCCGGCATTTTCATCTTTCCGAACGTCAGCCAGTGGCTGATCCAGGCGGTGGGTTGGCGCTCGGCCTGGATGGTGCTGGGCGTTGGCTGCGGGCTGGCCATTCTGCTGGTGGCCGTGGTGTTCCTGCGCCGCCAGCCCGAAGACCTGGGCCTGCACCCCGACGGCGCGGCCACGCCGCCGCCACGCCCCACCGGCCTGCCCGGCCACCTGGGCCACATCAGGGAGGTGTCGTGGACGCGGGCCGAGGCGCTGCGGTCGCCGACCTTCTGGAAGCTGGTGGTGGTGTTTGGCATCCAGACGTTCGGGTTTGGCACCATGGGCATTTTTCGCGTCCCCCACTTCATCGAGCAGGGCGTCAGCCCGGACATCGTGGCGCTCGCACTGTCGGCCGAGGCGGTGGCGTCGCTGCTGGCGGGCATTCCGGTGGGCTGGGCCCTCGACCGGTTTGAGCACCGCTTCGTGGCCTTCGGCTCGTTTGTGATGATCGAGCTGGCGTTCTTCGCTACCATGTTCGCCAACAGCACCGAGCAGACGTTCCTCTCCACCATGTTGTTCGGGATGGGCGCGGCCAGCTTCGGCGTGAACCAGAACGTGCTGTGGCCGGCCTACTTCGGGTCGGCGCACATCGGTGGCATCCGGGGCGCATCGCTGCCGGTGACGCTGGCCTTCAGCGTGTTCGGCTCGCCGCTCACCGGGCTGGTGAAGGACATGACGGGGTCCTACATGCCCGCGTGGTGGGCGGCCACCGCGGCCATGGCCGTAGCCGGGGTACTGCTGGTGCTCACCCCCAAACCGGCACCGCCACAGCGCAATACCGCGTCCCTAACGCCGCCCTCGTAAGGTAATCCACGGCGACGCAGCCCGCGCCGCCACGGGCAGCAACGGTACTCCTTCAGCGCTCCGGTGGCGCGCCGGGCGGGCGGGCGAACCCCACCACTGCGGCGCTTATGCCGAGTAACGCCGCGAAGAACCAGAACCCACCGTCGTAGCTGCCAAACCGGTCATACACGCCCGCCGCCAGCAACGGCCCCGCGATGCTGGCGGCCACAGTGGCGGGGGCGATGATGCCGCGGATCGCGCCGACCGAGCGGCGCCCATAGTAGTCGGCCCACACCTGCGCCTGCAGCGGCCCGAACGCGTTGCTCAGCAGGCCGGTCACCACGGCCGAGATGTAGACTCGGGCACTGCCGGGTCCGGCCACCAACAGCACCAGGCCGACGGCACGAAAGAAGTAATTGCCGGCTAGGCAGAAGCGCACCGGCACCCGCTCCGCCAGCATGCCCCACATCAGCTTCGAGCCCACGCCGCATACGCGCTGTAGCACCAGCACCAGGCTGGCGTCCTGCAACGAAAACCCGGCGTCGCCCAAATAGGGCACCAAGTGGTACATGATCGCGCTGGCGCCGGCCGCACCAAAGTTGATGGCGACCACCAGCAACCAGAACGGCCGTGTGCGGGCCGCCTGCAGCGGGGTCCACGCCACCTCTTGGGCCGGCGCTGTGGGCGGCATGGCGGGTCCGGCGGGCGTGGCGGCGTTCGCCGGCTCCGCCTGGACCACAGCGTCGCCGTCGGGCCGCAACCCCAGGTCCTCGGGCGACCGGCGCATCAACAACCCGGTCAACGGAATGGTGATGCCGCCCAGCAAAAAACCGAGGACCGAGAACGTCGCACGCCACCCTACGGTACTGGCCAACCACGCGCTGAGCGGCGCGATGAGGATGGTGCCGAAGTCGATGCCCATCGACGCCAGGGCCAAGGCCCGCCCCCGCCGCCGAATGAACCACTTGGACACGGTGGCCGTGGTGCCAAAGGTGACGGCATCGTTCAAGCCGGGCGCTGCCACCAAGGCATACAACAGGTAGAACTGCCATGGCGCAGCTACGCCGCCGAGGAACTGGAACGCCAGCATCGCCAGCGCTGCCCCAACCGGCATGAGGCGGCGCGGGCCGAAGCGGTCGATCAGCGGCCCGATGGCCGGCGCCAGCACCACGTTCGTGACCGTCTGCAGCGTGCCTGCGCCGGTGACGATTGCGCGTGACCACCCCAGTTCCTCGCTAATGGGACGCAGCAGGATGCCGAACGTGATGGTGCCCGCGCCCAGCGCAAGCGTTTGCGCAGCGGTGGACACGGCGACGATGACCCATCCGTAATAGCGCCGGCGCTTCGGGAGTATTACGACCTCCATACCGGCCGGAAGCCTGGTGAACTGGGTTCGATACGGGAGGCCGGGTTGGCCGCCGACGCAGGTAAGGATAGCCTGCGCGCGCGGTCTCATGCACGCAGCGGTGAACCCGCCTCGAACTATGCGCAAGACCGCGCCCCACGGAGCGGCTGGTGGTGGTTGACACCCCTCGTCGCGTCCCGCAAGATCGGCGGCGAGTGGGGTCGGCGGCACACTCAGCGTCCTGATTCTCCACCACCGCCCGGGAGGCGCCTCATGCTGACACACGACGACAACGAACTCCTGTGCAGGGTCGGCCCCGGCACGCCGATGGGCACGCTGATGCGCCGCTACTGGATACCAGCGGGGCTCGGCGCCGAACTGCCCGAGCCCGACGGCGCACCGTTGCGGGTGAAGCTGCTGGGCGAAGAACTGATCGCCTTCCGCACCACATCGGGTGGGGTGGGGCTGCTGCAGAGCGCCTGCCCCCACCGTGGCGCCAGCATGTTCTTCGGGCGGAATGAAGAAGACGGCCTCCGGTGCGTGTACCACGGATGGAAGTTTGACACCTCCGGGGCCTGCGTCGACATGCCGAACGAACCCGCCGAGTCCAACTTCAAGCACAAGATCAAGGCCACGGCGTACCCCTGCGTCGAGCGCGGCGGGCTCATCTGGGCCTACATGGGTCCGGATATGCCGCCGCCACCGCTGCCGGACCTCGAGGCGAACATGCTGCCCGACGGTGAATGGTCGCTGAATGTGTTCACCCGCGACTGCAACTACATGCAGGCGCTGGAGGGCGACATCGACACCTCGCACGTGGGCTTCCTGCACTCCGGGTACGTCGACACCAGCAAGGTGCCGCCGCACACCTTCGCCGCCTATAGCCTGGGCGAGAAGGCGCTGCGCTACGAGGTGACCGACACTGACGCCGGCGTCATGTACGGCGCGTTCCGTCCCGCCGAGGAGGATAGCTGGTACTGGCGCGTCGCTCAGTTCCTGTTCCCGTTCTACACCATGACCCCCACCGGCGTGCTGGGGATGGAGGTGCGCGCGCGGGCTTGGGTGCCCATGGACGACAGCCACACGCTGGCCATCGGCATGACGCGCCGGGTGGCAAACCGCCAGAGCCTGACCGGTGAAGCGTCCATCCAACTGGACATGCACCCCAACACCACTGACTGGCACGGCCGCTTTCGCTACGTGGCCGGCCGCAGCAACGACTACCAGATCGACCGCGAGCGGCAGCGCACGGTCAGCTACACCGGCATCCGCGGCATCACCATGCAGGACCAGGCGGTCACCGAGAGCATGGGCCACATCTACCAGCGCACCAACGAGCGGCTGGGTACCAGCGACCTCATGATCATCCGCACCCGCCGCCGCATGATCGAGGCGGCGAAGGCGCTGCGCGACAGCGGGGCTCCACCGCCAACGGCTGACACGCCCGGCGCCTACGCCACCCGCCCCGGCGGCGTGGTGCTGCCCCGCACCGCCAACTGGATCGAGGCCACCGAACACCTGCGCCGCGGGTTTGTGGAGCATCCGGAGTTGAGCCGCTCAATTCTCGGCGGCGCCGCCTGACCCCGCAGGTCACGCCAACACGCCCTCGGCAGAAAGGAGGCAACCATGAAGGTCAAGACGAACGTGCGGGCAGGGATGATGTCCATGGGCTAGGAGGGCTCTCATACTCCCATGGCAGGGGGCGCCGCGGATAGACAGCGGGGACAACACTAGGGCTATCGCGTTCCCGCCGCGGCCTGAGGTCCCGCTCGTGGTGAGCTTGTCGAACCACTCAACCTGGGTGGTGTGACGGCGCTCTATGCCGCCTGTGGTGTAGCCCGTCTTTCGACGCGCTCGGGACGAGCGGTTTTTGATGACGCACCAAAGCAATGCGACAACCCTGGGAGGCAACATGGCGAAAAAGGGGCCGGCGATCTTCATGGTCTTCACCGACCTGAGCGACCGCAAGTACGAGGAGGAGTTCAACGCCTGGTACAACACCCAACACCTGCCCGACCTGCTGTCGCTCCCCGGCTTCCTGGACGCCGCGCGCTACGAGGCAGTGAAGGGCGGCCCGCAGTACCTCGCGGTGTATGAGATTGCGGGGGTCGAGGCGCTGGCGGCGCTCGACGACCCGAACCGGCAACGGGGAGCGTGGGACCGGCGCATCGGGCCACAGGTGGTCGGCAAGAACCTCACCCGCATCGTCGGCCCGCAGATCTTCCCGCAGGCGGTGGAGGCTCCCGACCGCGGCATGGCCCCCGCCCTCCAGATCGGCCGCATGTCGGTGCCCGCCGGCGTCGACGCCGAGTGGAACGCCTGGTACAACGGCGCCTACATCCCCGGCTACCGCAAGGTGCCCGGCGTCATTGCCGCCCGCCGCTTCCGCGTGACCCAGAGCAACGTCGGGTACTCCACCGTCTACGAGTTCGAGCGCCCGGAGGTGTCCGAAAGCGCTGAGTGGCTGGAACAGCGGGCCAGCTCGTCGCCCGACAACGAGCGGATGCGGGGACACATCACCATGGCCGAAGGGTCACCCGGTGTGTACAGGCGCATCTACCCGTGAGGCCGTGGGGCTACGGACGACCGTCGCGCCCCGTTAGCCGGCGGAACGCCAATCGAGCCCCCTCACCCTAACCCTCTCCCTGGGGGAGAGGGAACCGGATCAGAGCGCCGCCACCACCTCGGCCAGGCGGTCGAACTGGGCGATGTCGGGCACGGTGGGCATCAGGATGAAGTCGTCCATACCGATGTCCTGGAAGCCCTTGATAGTGTCGCGGATCTGCTGCGGCGTCGTCTTCACGCCGCCGGCGATGCGGTCGGCGTTGGGGCCCATGGCGGCGTAGTAGGTGCGCACGTAGTCGCGGCCGCTGTCCATGGCGGCGTCGTCGCCCAGGGCGTAGTAGTCGATGGCGGCCATCAGCGGGCGGCCGGGGCGGCCGGCGGCGTTCCAGGCGGCCTGCACCTGTGCGTAGTAGCCCTGCATCTGCCCCGGAGCGTTGTTGGTGCCCCCTATGTAGCCGTCGGCCACCTCGCCGGCGCGGCGCAGCGGGTGTTCGGTGCGGCCCCCCATCAGGATGGGCGGGCCGCCGGGCCGGCCGGGCTGCGGACCGATGGGCGGCAGCCCCTCCGCGATGGGCTTCCCGGCCCACATGTTGCGGAACGCCGCCAGTTGCTCCTCCATCAGGCGGCCCCGGCGGTGGATGGGCGACGGCGCCGCGATGAAGTCGTCCTCGCGGCTGCCGACGCCCAGGCCCAGCATCAGGCGGCCACCGGAGAGTTGGTCGATGGTGGTGACCTGCTTGGCGAGCACGCCGGTGTTGCGCAGGGTGGACAGCAGGATGTGGGTGACCAGCTTGACCCGCGTGGTCATGGCCGCAGCCGCCGAGAGCGCCGTCAGCGGCTCCCAGTTGCTGTACACGATGCGGTCGGTGACGCCCAGGCTGGCGAAGGGGCTGGCATCGACCTGGCGCACCCAGGCGTAGAACAGGTCGCGGCTCATGCCGGGGATCATGGTGGGGAGGGAGATGCCGACGTCCATTGTTGGAGTACCTCGCGGTGTGATTGTGGTTGGTTGGAGGTGGTTTGGGCGGACGGTGCAGCCCCTCTCCCTAGCCCTCTCCCACGAGGGGAGAGGGGACAGGCCGCGGTCCTTCGCCGATCAGATGACGCCGAGCGCCCGCAGGGCAAGCAGGGCCGTGCCCAGCGAGTTCGAGTCGGCGACAGCGCCCGATGTGACCAACTCTAGCACGCCGGAGAGGGGGACGAGCACCACCTCGATCTCTTCGGTGGCGTCAGGCTTGGGTTCGCCGAGGTACTGGGCGCCGGTGACGAGATAGGGGAAACTGCGGGTGCTCGACTTGCCGGGCGACTGCAGGCACTCACCGAGCAGCCGCCACTCGCCGCCGCCGTAGCCGGTCTCCTCCCGCAACTCGCGCTGCGCGCCCTCCAACGGGCCGGCGTCCTCCGGCTCGAACGACCCGGCCGGCAACTCCAGCACCACCTGCCGCACCGGGTACTTGTACTGCCGCACAAACACCACCTCACGGTCGTCGGTCACCGCGAACACCTGGCCGAAGTCGCCGCCGTCCACGTAGTAGTAGTCGGGCACCAGCAGGCCGTTGGGCAGACGAGCAGCATCGCGCCGCACGCGCATCCAGCGGCTGTCGACCAAGAGTTCGGTGTGGGTGGTCTCCCAGGGTTCAAGGGGCATGGGGTAGTCAGTCCTTAGCCAAGCGGGTCGGGCGATACGCCACTCCCAGAGTAACGGGGCGGGAGCCCGGCAGCCAAGCACGAGACGAGCGCTTGAAGGCAGGGCTGATTCGTCCTAGACTGACGCGTCATTGGAAGGCGCTGCTAGTTACCCAGGAGGATTGGTTGTCATGTTAGGCGAGAAGATTGGCGAAGAGCACGGCAAAGTCACGTCTCGGCGGGTGCTGCCGGGCAACGACTTCCGGTACGTCCAGATGGAGATCACGTTCGAGACCCAGGTCGAGGTCTTCGGCCTGAAGGGCGCCAACATGGGAACCTACACCGTCTTCGAGCGGGTCTCAGGCCAGTTGTATGGTGAAGGCCGCGGCATCGTCATGCTGGAGAACGGCGAGAGCGCCATCTGGAACGGGCACGGCGTGGGCCACATGACCGGCGAGGGCATGGGCATCGCCTTCGCCTCTTCGGTGGCGTTTCAGGCTCCGGCCACGGGCGCGCTGGCGCGGCTCAACGGCGTGCTGGTGCTGGTTGAGCACGCCACGGCCGACGACGGCTCCGCCCATTCCACGCTGTTCGAGTGGAAAACGTAGCCGCCACCTGCACCCGCGCTGGGTAACGAGAAGGGCGGGGATGACTCCCCGCCCTTCGGCATCGCGACGTTGTGGGCCTTACGGCTGTACGAGGATGCGTACAGCCTTGTTGTCCTCGTCGTTGCGCTGGCTCAGCAGCGTGTGCTGGTTCTTACGGCTCCACGCGATAACGTCGTAGATGTTGAGCACGTCGGGGATGATGACTTCGACCAGCGACTGCTTGTCGTTCTGCACCTGGGTGGTGAGGGCGGCGATGATGCCGGCGCAGGTCTTGCCACGGCCATCGATGACCACCCAGCCATTGGTGTGGCCGTTGCTATGACCGTTGCCGTGCACGGCGACCTCCCCGGTCATGCGCTTCATCAGCTCCGACCGGAAGTGCGCCACCGCCTCGCGGTTCACGGTCGTCTCGCGCTCGCCGGGGTTCTGGCACACCGCGCCGCGCACGCCCACAATGTCAGGGTTGCAGCGGGCCAGCTCGTCCAGGTCCTGCAGGCGCAGGTGACCGGAGAGCGCCGTGCTCATGCCCAGCTCCTTGCCCTCCATCACCATGTCCCGCAACTCCGCCTCGGGCACGAAGTCGAAAAGGTTGCGGCCGTCCTTGGTCAGCGTGTCGATGAGCCAGCCATCGCACTCGCCGGCCGCTGCCAGCTTGTTCATCAGGTGCGGGTCCAGGCCGCCGTCGAACAGGTGGTTATCGGCGAACAGACTGCCGATGAGTTTGGTCTCGGTGCCCTGCAGCGCCTCTTTCGACGCCTTCAGGATTTCGACGGCGACGTCGTAAGGAGTGGCCAGAAAGCCCACCTTCACTGAGGTGGCCCGGATTTGGCCGGCGGCGTACACCGCCATGGCCACCGTGCCCACCTGGTTGGGCACCACGCCCAGCGTCAGGCTCACGTGCTTGGGATCGGCAATGGAGTCGCGGATCTGCTTGACCACGTTGGGGTGCGCCGACCCCACCATCGCCTCCTGCAGGTTCTTGACGTCGATGATGTCCGCCCCACCCTTGTCGGCTTCAATCGACTCGGGGAAGTTCTGGACACTCACCATAAGTATCATTACGAGTTACCTTCCGGCGACCAGAGCGGGCGAAAGCACCGCATCCAGTTCCTGCTTGAGTTGTGCCTTGTCTTCGGGCGTCATATCCAGAACGGGCAGCCGCGGGCCGCCACTGGCCATGCCCATCAACTCGCCCCAGTACTTGCACAGGCTGAGCGGCAGCACGCCGTTCGCCTTCTTCACGGTGTCCATCCACCACTTGTCGCTCAGCGCTTTGATGGCGCGCAGGTGGGTGTTGTAGAGGTCGTCGTCGATCTCGCCATTGCTGGCCTTATCAATGAACTGCACGTAGTGGTTGCGGCCGGGCTGGTCGAACCGCCAGTCGGAGGTGTTGGCGAACATCACCTGCTGCAGCGGAAAGCCCTGTTCCTTGGCCGCCCAGTAGATCCACTCGTCCGGGGTGCTGATGACGGCATCGGCGCCCAGCAGCTTGTGGGTCTCCAGCGAGATGTCCTTGTTGAAGCTGGCCTCTTTCACCCCCACCACGTTGGGGATGCGGCACAACTCCTGCAGGCCCTGCGGGCTCATGGTGATGCCGAACTGCGGCGAGTTGTAGAACATGATGCCCAGGTTGGTTGCTGCGGCCACCACTCTGGTGAACTCGATGACAGCCTGCTCGGTCTTGGTGACCATGTGCGGTGCGGCGAAGATCAGCAGGTCGTAGCCCAGCGCCTCGGCATGGTGCGACAGTGCAATGGCCTCCTTATAGGAGGTGTGGCTGACCTGCGCCCCGATGAGCCACTGGTCGCGGCCCTCGTCGGCCACAATCTCGAGCAGCCGGTAGCGCTCCTCGCGGGTCAGGGCCCAGAACTCGCCCATGTTCCAGGAGCAGCCGCCGCCGGCCGTGCCCAGCGACTGGATGTGGCGAATGTTGCGGCGCAGGCCCGCCTCGTCCAACTCGTCGTCGGGCGTGAACGGGGTGACCAGGGTGGTCCACTGGTTGCGGAGGTTGGCGCGGGCCCACTCCTTCGCTTCGCTCTTGCGGTACTGTGCCATGGCAAGCTCCTTTGACACATGGTGCGCCCGCGACAGGCGGGCGCTTTCGGGGTTAGCCAGTGCGATTGTACCGCGTGGCGTGATTGGAGTGTCAATGAGCGTGAGGAGGTAAGCGTCTTCGGGGGCGCTTCCGGCAGGAGCGTGAAGGGAGGGCGGCAAGCCCTCCTTGCCAAGGAGTCCAAGGGATGTGCCCTCGGAAAGGAGTGTTGGAGGGTGGGCGGGTGGGACACGGCGTGACGGGATTCATCCTGCAGCCCCGCCGCCAGGGTGACCGGACAACTCGGCCCTCGAAACCCTGAGCGCTTACGTGAGGGGGGTGGCGCTGGCTTCCTCTCCCTTGCCGGGAGGGGTTAGGAGCGGGTACAGCCTCGTCCAGCACGCGTATCGCCCTCGCTTCTACCCCCATCTAGCTTCCCCCTAGGCAGGGGGAAGAACCGGAATCCTCGCCGGGCGGGTGGAACTGGCGGCCCGCCGGGTTTGTGCTTCCACCGGCTAGCGCCCGTCAACGTGGCGCACACGCGGCTAATGCCCCTGCGTCCGACCAAGAATTGCCATCGCGCACGTTCCTCGCCATAATTGCGGCAACATTGTTTGGCGCGCCTATTGAGCCCTCACGGGGCCTAACGAGGACACTGCTATGACCACCACAGCCGACCGCGACACCGCCACGCCGCCACCCTCCAGCTTCCCGCCGCCCAACCTGGGGCGGTCGGTGCGCATCGTGGGGCCCATCCAGAACGTGGACTCCAGGACGCTGCCGCATCCGATGAACCAACGCGGCGAGCTGGGCAAGGCGCTCTACAACTGGCGTCACAACACCATCGCCAACGACCCATTGGTGCGGGTGGCCTTCGAGAACCACTCGGCCGACCGCAACCATGTGTTCCCCACCGTCATCCGGCGGGCGCCCAAGGGCGAGGTGAACCAGGTGCGCACGCCGGTGCCCGACCCGGCGGTGATGGCCCGCCACATCAAACGTGTGGCCAAGTTCCTCGGCTTCGACACTTTCGGCATCGGCAAGTCGCACCCCTCGTTCGTGTTTGCAGGCAAGGCGGTGGACCCTGCGACGCTCGATGAGGGGCAGGCCATCGACGGGCCGGAGGTGCTGTGCAAGCGGCTCCCATTCGTCATCGTGGGCTCAGTGGCGTGGGACTACAACCTGACCAAGGCGCACCGTCACCACATCGGCGACGCTGCCTACGACTTCACCGGCCAGCAGAGCACGCAACGGCTGCTGGCGCTGGAGGGCTACATCCGCGACCTGGGCTACGAGACGCTGCGCGGGGCCATGAACGGCCAGGCGGCATCGCTGGCGGCCGGCATCGGCGAACTGGGCCGTAACGGCCTCATCATCAGCGAGAAGTTCGGCTCCCGCATTCACGCCAGCGACACCTTGATGACCGACCTGCCGCTGGTGGCCGACGAGCCGTTGGACATCGGCGTGGCGGACTTCTGCAACGTGTGCAAGAAGTGCGCCGTCACCTGCCCCACCAACAGCATCACCCACGAGGGCCGCACCGTGGTCAACGGCGTCGAGAAGTTCAAGATCAACTGGGAGACGTGCTACAAGCTGCGTCCCTACGTGGTGGAGCACTGGGGCAACTGCCTCACCTGCATCGCCGCATGCCCCTACACCAAGCCCAAGGCCTGGTGGCACGACCTAGCCATCTTCAGCATGCGCACCACGCCCATCCCGCTGCGGGGACTGGTGGCACGCGGTCTCAAGTGGCTGGACGACAAGATATGGGGCGAGTTCCCGCGGGCACGGGTGCGCTGGCTGGGCTACGACACCGGCATCAAGCCCGGCGAGCGCGCCTGCACCATCCCTGGGTGCACGGCTGCCCACGGTGAAGCAGGCAACGCTCCCAAGGTCAACGTGCCGCTGGACGAGATCGGCTGGTACGCACCGCTCAAAGAGAACACCGTGCGCTTCATGAAGAAGCGGCCGGTGAAGGCGGGGAGCTAACCGCCATGCCGCTGCATATCCCCTTCCTCTCCAAGCAGGACAACGACCCCTACTGGGACCGGTTCGTGAACCGGGCTCCCGACGACCCCAATAACCAGGCCATCGAGTTCCTCCACAAGACTCCCGAGGGCAGCGTCTACGCCGTGCAGACCGACCCGCACACGCCGGAGATCATGGCGGGCCACATCAAGGAACTGGCCAAGTTCTATGGCGCCGACCTGGTGGGCGTGGTGCGGCGCAGCAACGATGCCGAGTGGCCGTTTGCGATCGTGCACGCCTATAAGGCCCCCTACGATCCGCGCACTGCCAAAGGGCCGGGCGGCCAGGCCGCAGCCATGCATGGGGCCTTCACCACCTTCAACCTGGGGTCAACCATACGCGAGTTCGGGTTTAGGGCCCACAAGGTGGGACGCGACGACGCCGAGCGACTGGCGGTGCTGGCGGGTCTGGGCGCCATGGCGAGGGACGGCCGCGTGGTGGCGCCGGATTTGGGCCCCATCTACGTAGCCGAGGTCATCTACACCGACCTGCCGCTGGCAGCCGACGCTGAGGAACGAGCCTGATGTCCACCTACGTCATCACCGAAGCCTGCATCGGCGTGAAGGATGCAACCTGTGTCGATGTGTGCCCAGCGGCGTGCATTCACACCACGCCCGACTCGCCGCAGTACTACATCGACCCCGACATCTGCATCGCCTGTGAGCAGTGTTTCTTCGTGTGCCCGGTAGACGCCATCGTCAAGGAGGAGGACATACCCGAGCACCTGCAGGGCTACCTGGAGGTCAACGCCGCCTTCTTTCGCGAGAACAAGCCCGCCGCCACCACCGTGACCCCTGACCAGGCGCAGAAACTGGTGGACGGCGTGCGCACCTATGCCACCGGCGTGGGCTACCCAGCGGCGGTGGCCGTCGTCGACGCAGAGGGCTTCCCCATTGCCACTTTCGCAATGGCCGGCGCCACCGGCGAGACGGCCACCATGGCGCTGAACAAGGCCTACACCGCGGCGCTGCTGCAGGTGTCCACCCACCAGATGGGCCGCGGCGCCAACACGCCGGCGTACATGATGCCCGAGAACTTCAACAAGGACCGTCTGGTGACGGTGAGTGGCGGCTACCCGCTGATGGACGGCGCCAACGTCATTGGGGCCATCGGCGTGGCGGGCGGCCCCAGCCCCCAGCACGACCTGCAGTGCGTGCAGGCCGGCATGGCGGCCCTGTACCCGGTGGCGCATTAACGGGGCCTTCGCAGGCTGCCATCGGCAGGAGGGAGTCGAGAGGGCCGAGGCTTCGGCGTTCACGCCGTAGTGGCATCGGGTTGACCCCCATTCTTCCCCCTAGCCAGGGGGAAGAATGGGCGCTCCCGCTCCCCACTCCGCCCCCTGCCGCGGTTCGGCCCGCCAACACCGCTGTGCTATCGTGGCCGAAGGGCGCACCCTCAGCCAGGAGTTAGCATGGCATCCGATAACGACAGCTTCCTCCTCTTCGTCAACGGCACACTCATGCGGGGACTGGCGCTGCACGCCAACCTTGATGGCGCTGCGTTTGTCGAGGAGGCCCGCACTGCTCCGGCGTACCGCGTCTACTCCATTGGCGACCGTCATCCCGGCATGTTCGCGGTGGCGGAAGGTGGCGTTTCGGTGGCGGGCGAGATCTACCGCATGCCGGCCGGCGTGTGGCGGCGGGTGGAGGCGGGGGAGCCGCCGCACCTGTATAAGGGCCCGGTCAAGCTCGACGACGGCCGCGAAGTCGACGGCATCCTCTACCCACGGGAGGCTATCTTGCCGGAGCATCGCGACATCTCGGAGTTCGGCGGGTGGCGGGGGTACATCGCAGCAACGGGGAAGGACTAAGCCCTGGGGGTTCGGCCACCCGCACAGACGCCCCTTGTGTCTGTGAACCGCTCGTCCTGAGCAGGTCGAAGGACAGGGTCTAGACCTCCCGTAAGCGAATCATCCACCTCACCCAGGCAGGGCTATCGCATCTAATGTGGCCTATCAGGAGTCGGAGCACTCTGGCGGGTGAGTGCAGAGAGGGTGCAACCCTCTTTGCCAGGGGGCTTGGGGGGTGTCCCATAGGAGTGGGCAGGTTTTGCGGTTTGTGCCTGAGAGGATCATGAACCGCTCGTCCTGAGCCAGTCGAAGGACG
>Ga0082335_1000802_pt1 | contig 74143 bp, 80 predicted proteins | sample Subgrocontami58m_FD_72375 | JGI IMG/M metagenome (GOLD analysis project Ga0082335, IMG submission 72375) | Subsurface groundwater microbial communities from S. Glens Falls, New York, USA - GMW37 contaminated, 5.8 m (SPADES assembly) (version 2) ... | reverse complement strand
AATCCTTTTTTCGGTACATCAGAGCTTCCCGATAATCGCCAAAAACTTCCAGCATCGCCTCGTTACAACTCAAAACCGGCAACTCGACCGACATAGCTTCAACCATAGCTTTATCCAAGCTACCGGTCTGGCCCATGTTGGCAAAAACGGCGGCAGCCTGCAAAAATTTTAAAATTTCTTTGTTGGCGACCGGGCCGATAAATTTTATTTCCTCGGTTAATTTTTTTGCTTTTACCAGCTTAAGCATATTTTTAAAATAATCTTCATCCGACTCCGTGGCCGGACCGCCGATTATTTCAATGCTAAACTTTATATTTTTATTTTTTAAAATCTCGGCTGCCTTGATTAATGTTTCATAATCCTTGGATGGCGAAATTCTGCCGATAGAAATAATTTTATTTTCGACTTTTGCCTTTAAGCTTTTTGCTTTAAACTTTTCCGTATCAATCCCCTGGCCGATGATGTTGATTTTTTTACTGTTTATCCGGCAGCCGCTGTTAGTTGAGGTAAAAATGATGTGCGTTAACCTTTCCGCGGTTTTAAGCCCTAGCGGCGCATAGCCATGAGCATACCATAAACCGATTTTTTTACCTAATAATCGCCAAAATATACCGCCTAAATTAACATACTCATAATTCATGTGCACAAGCACTTTATCATAATCCGCCCGATATTGCCATATATATTTATAGAAATTATAGACGTATTTTAACTTTGATCGACCGGTCTCTTTGCCCAGACTTAAGACCCTGACGTTGGCCGGCAAGCCGATCTCGCCTTTTTTCAAACAAATTACTGTGACCTGCTCGCAATTTTTAGCAAACTCGGCAATCCAGCCGTGCATGAAGCCCAGCACGTCGTCATTTAAATCAACTATTTGCGTTAAAATCAATAATTTCATAAAATTATTTTCAACCCCCATGATTTTTTATATTTATCAAGATAGTCGCTTTTTGACGGTAAATTTTTTACGGCTTGCCGCGCCTGTTCAATAATTTTCAGCCTTAACGGTTCGTCCGCCATCAGCCTTAGGCTGGCGCGGCTTAAAGCTTCCGCGTCTCCGACCGGCGCGACTAATCCGGTTTGGCCATCAATAACCAGCTCGCCGGCGCAGCCGACGTCAGTCATAACCACCGGACAACCGGCCGCCAGCGCTTCCACTACGGCCATGCCCCAGCCTTCATAATTCGAGGTCAGTAAATATAAGTCCGCGCCTTTATAGTAATCGGCTAAATCATGCGCCCATGGCTCGACTATTACATTATTTTCCAATCCGAGGCGCTTTATTTTTCTAAAAATATTTTCTTTTTCCGTTCCCGCGCCAACGATAACCAAGCCCAACCGCGGCTGATTTTTTATTACCTCCGCCACCGCTTCCAAGGCTATGCTGATATTTTTTTCCGGACTTAAGCGCGACGCCATTAAAATAATTTTTTCAAACCGCGGATATTTCTTTTTTAAATCGTATTTTACCGGTGCTTTAATAAATTTTTCAACATCGGTAAAAATCGGCAAAACAAAAATCTTTTTTTCCAAAACCCCCCGTTTTAAAAGTGATTGTTTAATGCGGCTACTTACCACCCTTAAGCCGTCGGCTCGGCCAATCAGTATCGCGGCCAGCGCGGCTCTCAAGCTATTAGCCAAAGACTGCGCGCGAAAATAGGGGCTAAACACATCGGTATGAATCTGCAGCTGCAGCCTGATTTTATAAAACTTGGCGATCAGGACGCCGGCTAGGCCGGTTTCAAACGGATCTTGAGTAAAGATTAAATCAATTTTATTCAGCTTTAATATTTTTCTAGCCAGGCGCCAGGTGTCAAATAAATAACATAGGCGGCTAAAAGAATTAGTCGGGTAAATAAACAGCCGGTTTTCAAAATCAATGGGCGCGAATTTATTTTTTGTCCAGACTAACACGAACATCTTATCAACCAATCGGCTATACTCTTTTAAGCGCGCCAAACTAGCCGAGTTTTCGGAAAATATGGCCTTATCTAAATTAATGACTAATAAATTCATGGCTTATTTCTTCAATAAATTATAAATTTTTCTCATAGCTCTGCCGATCCAGCTTTTTTCTCGAAGCGCCACGCCGGCCAGATATTCTATTAAATAGATGTCAAAAGGCAAAGCGAACCATCTATGCTTAATCCTCCACTCAAACCATTTATTTACCGGCCCGAGTCTTAGTTTTAAGAGCTTAAAATATTCACGAATGCGCCAGACCCGCCGGCCGTCGGTCCAGGGATTAGAAAAATCTTTCCTGAAACGGTCAATCTTGCCCCAGTCTTCGGTTTTCTGCGGCGGCTTAAAGCCCTGCTTAATCGCGAAGTCATACATCAAAGATCCGGGATAAGGCATATAAGCGCCCAGCGAAAAGGCCGCCGCCCGAGGATGGATCTTATAAATTTTATAAAGCAAATCAATCGTAGCTTCAAATTCTTCTTTAGTTTCAGTTGGCAAGCCGACAATCACCGAATAGCTGGCCGGAACGTCGTATTTGGCCAATATTTTTACCCCGTTAATCAAACGGTCAACCGTAAAATTTTTGTTAATCAGTTTAAGTAGTCGGTCACTACCCGATTCTATGCCGATTAACAGGTCAAACGTCCGGCTCGCCTTAAGCGCCTGGGCGATATTATCATCAATCATGTCTATTCTTACTTCAAGGTGCGCCGGCAGGTTAATCCGCCGTAAAATTTCCAAAGCCCGATTTTTATCAACGAAAAAATTATCATCGTAAAATTTTACCGCGTCAATCCGGTAATTTTTTTTCAAAAACTCAATGTCAGCCGCTACCCGGTCAATCGACCAGGCGCGCCAGCGGCTTTGATTAAAGGCCCGGTTATAGCAGAAAGCGCAGTTAAAGGGGCAGCCGCGGCTGGCTTTATAAGCGATTACCCGTTCAAATTCATTCAGCCTGAAAATATAATTTTCCAAATCAATCAGGCTGAAATCCAGCGGCCAATCATCCAAATTTTTTATCATCGGTCGGGGCGGATTGATGATTATCCGGCCGTTTTCTTTAAAGCCTAAACCCAGTATGCCGGACAATTGTTCGCCAGCTATCAGTTTTCGGGAAAATTCCACCGCCGTTTCTTCGCCTTCACCCACTATGACATAATCAATATAATTTTCATTTAAGCATTGTTCGGGCAAAAGCGACGGATGTATTCCGCCCCAAACTATTTTCAGATCCGAGCGCTCTTTCAATCTCTTTGACATATTCGCGCTGTGCATAGTTTGACGGCCGGTCATGACGGAAAAGCCGACATAAAGCGGATTTTTTGAAATGATTTGCTCCACGGCAGCCTCAATCTCTTTTTCGCTGATATTGACCAGCTCAACCTCAAAACCAAACTTTTTTAAAGCGCTGCCCACGGATAAAATGCCAATCGGCAATATTTTTTCCGAATGATCCTCTGAGTGATTAATTTGTACTAAAATTATCATGTTATTTTGTTATAAACTTCTTGGCTAATTTGAATTCAATCGGCCAGGCAAAAAATTTCAGTTTCCATCTTAGCTGGCAGATCAAAACAAAAGCTAATTTTAAAAATTTTTGCGCTTTAACCGACGAACCCATGGCGCTGTTTAGGCTATGCGCGCCGAAGCGCACGTAAGCTTCCATGGAATCAACAAAATCTTTATGCTTAACCCAATTAAAATTTTTAACCTGAAGGTAATTTAGCTGGTTTTTCGCCAGATGGCTCCAGGCTTCTAAAGATTCAGGCGCGCTCCAGCCCGAAGCCGTACATTCCAGATATAGCTCCGACCCCGGGTAAGGCCGAAAGGCCTGCGGCCCTAATATTTGCACTTTGCCGCTTAGCTTAATCAGCCGATCGATTAAATTTAAAGTTAATTTCATGTCGCTTTTTAACTCTCCGGGCAGCCCGACCATGAAAGAAAATTGGGGGATGATATCATGCTTTAAGCATTGCTTAGCGGCGTAAATTATCTGCTCGGGCGTTATATCTTTCTTAATTTTATCCAAAACGATTTGCGAGCCGGACTCAGCGCCGAACGATAAAAGATAGCAGCCGGATTGCTTCATTTTTTTCATAAAATCATCGTCAACCATGGCGGTACTGATATAATTGGCCCGAACCGTCGTCTCCCAAGGAAGCTTAAGTCCCCGCTCAATCATGCCGCCGACAATCGCTTTGGCCCGCTTAATGTCAACGAAAAAATTTTCGTCCCAAAAACGCAATTTTTTATTTTTAAAATACGGCTTATCATTAATAATTTTCAAATCAGACAAAACTTGCTCAACCGTCCGCGGCCGCCAATTATTTTTTAAAATAGCGTTGATGCAAAAGGTGCAGCGATGCGGACAGCCGCGCGAAGTTAAGGTCGGAATCAAGCTTAAATTTTCTAAAATTTCCCGGGGTTCAAGCTCCCAGTTAAAAAGCGGCATCTTCTCCGGCTCAAGCGGCCTCTGTGGCGGATTGATTTTAACCGCCGCGCCGTCTTCGTAGGCTATGCCTTTAACGTTTTTCCAATCCGCTTCGCACGCCAGATCGTAAACCGCATATTCGCCGTCGCCTATAACTACGGCGTCAATCAGGCCGTGCCGGGCGGTTTGCTCCGGGAAAAAAGTCGGGTGGGCGCCGCCCCAAATAATTCTGCATCGCGGATTAATTTTTTTTGCCAGCTCAGATAATTCCAGCGCTTTCGGTATCTGCATAGTCATAACCGAAAAACAAATCAAGTCGCTGGCCGCGGCTTCCTCTTTAAAAATTTTTGGGAAATTTTTCTGCCTGACGCCGTCAACGATTTTTACCGGCACGCCTTTAAAATCCAGATAAGTCGCTATGCTTAACAGGCCGACCGAAACCGAGCTATCGTAATTGTCTTTGGCGATATTAAATGGCGGATTTATTAATAGAATTTGGTTCATGTCTTATTAAATATAAATATTTTATAAGCAAAATAACTCTCAAGAGCAACCAAGCCGCTGGCGATAACCTGCGCCAGCATATACCAAATTTTCAAGCCGTCGACCAGCACGTACATTAAAATCGCGTTCAAACCCAGGTTAGCCGTCGAAACGGCCAAAAAAACGGCCATTTGCCCATACATTTTTTGCCTGCCGGAATCATTAAAGGTCCAAAATTTTTGCAGAAAAAAACTTACGAAAAATGAAAGGATGAAAGATAGGCAGGCGGAGATTAAATACCAAACGCCCAAAAGATCCGTAAAAAAATAAAGCAGGGCCAAATTGGCAAAAGTGCCGATCGAGCCGGCAATCAAATATTTAGAGACTTGCTTATATTTTAGGAATAAATCAATCATTTTTTCAGATATAAAATTATTGTCTTCTAGCTCCGAAACGGATAATATGCCAGATCGCGGCCAAGCCGTCAGGCCAGCCGATTTTTTTCCCTTCCCCGTAGGTCCGTCCGTCGTAACTTACGCCGACTTCATATAGCCGCAATTTATGTTTGCCGACTAGCATTGTTATTTCCGGCTCGATGCCGAAACGGCAGGCGGTCAGGCGAGGTTTTATCAAATCGAGCGCGCGGCGGGAAAAGACCTTATAGCCGGTTTCCATATCACTTAAATTCAAATTGCTCAGCAGATTGCATAAAAAAGTCAAAAAACGGTTGCCCTGGTAATGCCAAAAGTATAAAACCCGCCTCGCCTCGGAACCGATCAAGCGAGAGCCGTATACCACATCGGCCCTGCCGTCAATTATCGGCTTAATCAGTTTAGGGTATTCTGACGGATCGTATTCCAAATCAGCGTCCTGAATAATTACTATGTCGCCCGTAGCCGCCGCGAAGCCTCGCCTCAGAGCCGCGCCCTTGCCGCGATTTATGCCATGGTAAAATATCTTATATTTATCTTGGGGCAGGTTTTTAATAATTTCTCGCGAGCCGTCGGTTGAATAGTCGTCAACCAGAATAATTTCTTTTTCCAATGGCAGCTCAACCGCTGCCACGCGCCTTAATATTTCTAAAATCGTGTTTTTTTCGTTATATACCGGGATGACAATTGACAATTTCATAATTGATTAGTTATTTTTTCAAAAATATTTTTCATTTTAATTGAAATTAAGCCCCAGTCGTAATTTTCTTTTACCAGCTGCCCGGCGTTTGCCGTAATTTTATCCGACAACTCCTGATTGACCAATAGCTCTTCAACTTTCCGGGCAATACTTTCCGGGTTCTTTACTTGACAGAATAAGCCGGTCTCCCCGTCTTTAAGAAAATCCACAATCCCTCCAACCGGCGTGGCGATAACCGGCAGGCCGGCGGCCATGGCTTCTAAAAATGAAATTCCCATGCCTTCGGATAAAGACGGCCGAACGAACACGTCGGCTATAGCTAGGTACTTAGGCAAATCGTCATTGTCGTAAGCGCCAAAAAAATTAATTCTGTCTGCCAGATTTAATCGCTCGGCCAAATTTTCCAGCATTTTCCTGTCCGGCCCATCGCCTAAAATTAAAAATTTTACATTAGCCGGCAGATATTTCAAAGAGTTTATCACGTCATCAATCGCGTTTTTCTTTACCAGCCGCGAGGCAGTTATTATAATTTTATTATTTTCAGTAAAAGCCAATTTATTTTTTATATCTTTAACTTTTAACTTTAAACTTTCCCGCCTCGACTCGCCGTCTTCGGCGAGGCAGGCAACTTTAAACTTCTTTACGTCTACTCCGTTCGGCACGACTGCCAGTTCTCCGGTATAACCCATCTTCCGCGCCCAATCGGCCAGATAATTGGAAATCACTTGAATATAATCGGCTTTTAAAAAAATTCTTTTAAAAAGCAGCGACACCAGGCGGACTTTCCGCTTGATTTCAGAAAACGGATCCCCTTCCTGAAGTGTTAATAGATAAGGCACATTCGGCTGGCAAGTTTTAAAAAACATGGCGGCAAAGCCGGCAAAAGCCGCCATCATCGCCCAAACGCCGTCGTAATGATTTTTTCGGTGCAACCGGCAGGCCGTCAGGCAAGCCAAAACAGGAAATAAATATTTATTCAGCTTAAATGGCCACTTTACCAGATCGGACATAGCCGGATTATCCGCCGTAAAACCGATTCGATATACATTAACATTGCCCAATCTCTCAAATTTCTGCAGATTCCTGTCAAAGCGCAAAGTTATCAGGTCAAACTGAATATCATGAATGCGATCAGTAATTTCCTTTATGGCGATTTCCGCCCCGCCCAAGTACGGCAAATAAGCGGTAGAAAATATTAATATTCTTTTCGACATAATTATTACTTATATCTTTCCAGCTTTTTTTCCTGCTTATTAAGCAGCTTGGCGTAAGTATATCTGACCTGATTGACGAAACTTTTATTATCCGCCTGTCGGACGATAAAATCAGCGTCCGGCTCGATTAATTTAAGGTTTTTTTCCAAAGAAAAATCCGATAAAAAGACCGAATCGGCCCGCTTGAGCGCCAGCCGGTACATTAGTTCCGCCAATTTAGCCCGAATCGTGCCCCGGCTCTTAATCTCCGAGCGGCTAAAAATCATTAAGAGTAAAATATCCTTAAACATCATTTTGAATAAAATCGCGGCTAGCGCGCCGTAGCTCGACATGACCGACCAGACAAATTTAAATTTATATCTCTTATTAAGCCGCCGGGCCGCGAAGGCGCCGCTTAGAGCTAAAATATATTTGTCCAAGCTTCCGCCAAAGCCCAGCCGATAAATATGGGTGTTACCGATTTTTTCATACTTTGATAAATTTTTCCTTAACTTGGCGGTAACGATATGGAATTCCGTATCCGGCATCTCGCGCGCCAAATCGGCTACCGCCTGTTCGGCCGGACCCAGATCCGGGTAATATTTTATAGTAAACGCCAAAACTCTTTTTTCCGGCATGGGAACAGTTTTAAAATATTCAATCGTTTTCACTAAGCCTTGGCCCAGGGAAATTTTCGGCCACCAGCCTAATTTTTCTTTAGCCAGGCCAATATCCGGACATCTCCTTTTCGGGTCGTCCGTGGCCTTGGCCTGAGTTGTAATTTTTGACTTTGATCCGACGAGTGAAATTATTTTTTCCGCCAGCTCCAGAATCGTCACCTCTTCCGGATTGCCTAAATTCACCGGACCGGTAAAATCATCCCGCTTCATCATTAAATCTATGCCATTTATCAGATCGTCAATATATTGGAAGCTTCTGGTATATGAACCGTCGCCGTACATTACCAAATCTTTTCCGGCCAGAGCGTTAACGATAAAATTAGTCATAGCCCGGCCGTCGTTTATATCCATTTTCGGCCCGTAAGTATTAAAAATTCTGATAATTTTTACGTCCACGCCGTATTCGCGGTAATAATCCATACAAAGCGTTTCGGCGCAGCGTTTGCCTTCGTCATAACAAGCGCGCGGCCCCAGCGGATTGACGTTGCCGTTGTATTTTTCATCCTGTTTTTCGGTCAGCGGATCGCCATAAACTTCCGAGGTGGAAAATTGCATGAGGCGGGCGCGATGAGTTCGCGCCAGCTCCAACATGTTGATCATGCCGATGGTATTGGTCTTAGTAGTATGGATGGGGTCGTACTGGTAGCTGGTCGGCGAACCGGAGCAGGCCAGATTAAAAATCCAATCTATTTTTTCCCTGAAATTTATCGGCTCAATTATATCCCGCTTAAAAAATTTAAAATTTTCGTGTTTAAGCAACTGCTCAATATTTTTAGTCGTGCCGGTAGTCTGCAGATTATCCAGGCAAATTATCTTATGGCCTTCGGCTAAATATTTCTCAGAAAGATACGAGCCGATAAAGCCGGCGCCGCCGGTAATTAAAATTGTTTTTTGTTTCATAAAATTAAGCGGCCAAAGCCTTAAGATTGGTTTCCACCACCCGATCCCAGATAAAATCGTTTTTTAATTTTTCTCCGGAGTTGTTTTTTAATTTTTTTGCTAACTCTTGATCAGTTAATATTTTTTCTAAGGCCGCAAGTAATTCGCTCTCGCGGCCGTAATCAACCAGCAGGCCGTTAAAGCCGTCCTCCACTATTTCCACGTTGCCGCCGACTCGGCTCGCCACGATCGGCGTTTTAAAATAAAGCGCCTCCACCAAAGTATGGGCGATACCCTCCCAATGGGAATACAGAACGAACGCGTCAGCGGTTAAAAACCAAGGGATGACCTGTTTTCTGGCAAGATTGCCGAGCAGTCTGATATCCAGGCCGTATTTGGATTTTAACTGCTCCGCCTGTTGTTTCAAATTGTCATATTCCGGACCGCCACCGATGCAGATAAAAGAAATTTCTTTCGTCCGCTTTTGCAGTTCGGACAGAGTCTTCATTACATGGGACACGCCTTTGCGCGGCACTAGACGCGAAACCGTTATGATAACTTTTTCCTTAAGCTCGTTTTCGCGCTTAAACTTTGCCTTATCAAAATTCTCCGGATAGGGCAGATATTCAACCGAGTTATGAACCACTAAAATCCGCTCTGCTTTCACGCCGAAACTCGTAAGCAACCCCTTAAAAAAATCACTATCAGTTATGACATAGCGGCAATTTTTTAAAATGATATCGCGAAAAAATTTAACCAACTGGTTGCGTAAGCTGATAAAATCTTTCTGGAATTCAAAAACGTCTTTATCGGTTAGGCCCATATTGTTGGCCGTCTCCCAGGCCGAATCACCGCTGAACCGGGCGATCTGCTTTCGCCCGAGTAGCCGGCTGGCGATCGTCGCCGCCAAACCCGGCCAATAAACATCCAGGCTGTAAATCTGGTCATTATTTTTCGCCAGCCGAAGCGCGGCCCAGACTAATTTTATTATAGTTATAATTTTATTGGTTTTTAGAGAAATCCGCACGACTTTATAAGGCAAATCATCGGTTTGATCGCCATAAGTCAAGACCGTGACCCCGTAGCCGCGCTCCATTAAAATCGGAATTAAATTAGCCAGCAAAGCCGCCGGTCCGCCCGATTCTGGCGGAAAACAGCCGGAAATTATTAATAACCTATTTTTTAATTTCGCCTGCTCATCCATAATAAAATTTATTTTTTACAATAATCCTCATACCAAGCCAAAGTTTTTTCCAAGCCTTGTTTTAGACTGACTTTAGGCTGATAGGCTAAAATCCGTTTTATCTTCTCAATATTAGCTTTGGTCTTAAGCTGGTCGCCGCCGCGCGCCGGACAAGAAATTTTATTGGCGCTTTTCCCGGCCAAGGCCTCAATCAACTCTATCAGCTCTTGGTTGCTATACTCTTGATCCGAGCCCAGATTGAAAATTTCGCCGCGGCATAAATCCGCTTTATCCAAAAACAGAATTAATCCGTCAATGATGTCGCTGACGTAAGTATATGACCGGAAATGATCCAAACTACCCTCGTAAATCGGGACTTCTTGGCCGCTGACCACGCTTTTAACCAGCCTGATGATCATTTTTTCCGGACGTTCTCTCGGGCCGTAAACCGAAAATAAACGAACCGCGCAGACCGGCAAACCGCGCGTTTTATGATATGACAGCACCAGTTGTTCCGCGGCTAATTTAGTAACAGCGTAATAAGAAACCGGATCGGTAGCACCCTCTTCGGTTACGGTAGCAATTTTGCCATAAACGGAAGAGGTTGATACATAAACAAAAAGCTTGAGTGAAGGCAAATTGCTCGCGATTTTTATTAATTTTTCTGTGGCCAGAGTATTATTTCTGACATAAATTTCGTACGGAATTTGGTCGGATATTCCCGGCTGAGCCGCCAAGTGATAAATTATTTCAACACCCCGGCAGACGTCGGCGATTTTATCATCAAGCAAGTCAAGCTCATAAAATTTAACGCCCTGGTCGATAATATCTTTTACGTTTTGCCGTTTTAAATCAATTGAATAATAATCGGTCAGCGAATCCACGCCGATGACTTCATGGCCGAGGCCAGCCGCTCTTTCCGCCAGATGGGAGCCGATAAAGCCGGCGGCGCCGGTAACTAATATTTTAGACATAAACAAATAATTTAGTTTTGTTGTTTCATGGCCCAGGCAATCGTATTTTTTATGCCCTGATCCAATTTAACTTTCGGCCGCCAGCCTAAAATTTTTCTGGCTTTTTCGCTGTTCAGCACGCTTCGCCGCACTTCGCCCAGCCGATTTTTTTCTTTTTTGTAAACAAACTTTTCGCCCGCGGCTTTTTTAACGGCTTTGATTATTTCATTCATGCTGATTTCTTTACCGTTGCCGATATTGAAAACTCCGACCTGATTAGACGCCATGGCTTTCAAACAAGCTTCTACCACGTCGGAGACGTAAACAAAATCCCTGGTTTTTAAGCCATCGCCGTAAAGCACGCTTGGTTTACCAGCGATCAGATTGGCCGTAAAAATTCCGATTACGCCGCACTCCCCGCCTTTATATTGCCTCGGGCCGTAGACATTGGCTAACCGCAATACCGCATGTTTTAAACCATAAAGCTCGCCGCATAATTCCAAGTATCTTTCAGCTGAGTATTTATGGATGGCGTAAGGCGAAAGCGGCTGGATTAAAGTTTTTTCGTCTGCCGGTTTTAAGCAGTCGCCGTAAAGCGCGCCGCCGGTTGAAATAAAAATAACTTTTTTGACTTTATTTTCGCCGCTGCGCTTAAAAACATTCAATCCGCCCATGGCGTTTACCTGATTGTCAAATTCCGGATTGGCGACCGAAAATCTCACGTCAATCAGCGCCGCCAAATGAAAAACATAATCAAATTTTTCTTGTTTGAAAATTTTGCCGATAGCCGGCGAACAAATATCGGCTTTATAAAATTTTGCCTTGGGGTTTAAATATTCTTTTTTACCGGAAAATAAATTATCAATTACCGAGACGCGATGGCCGCGCTTTACCAGCTCGTCAACCAAATTTGAACCGATAAAGCCAGCGCCGCCGGTTACTAAAATTTTAAACATAAATTATTTAATTAGCGGCGAACCGACCGCGATGACATTATAACCGGCTTGAGCCAGTTCTTCATATTTTTGCGCCAACATTCTTCTCCCATCCATAATTAAAGCGCCTTTGGGCAGTTTTTCCATAATCAAATCAGAAAGCCCTCTGAACTGCGGCCAATCCGTGGCAATAATCAAAACTTCGGCTTCGGCCATAGCTTCGGCTTCGGAATTTACCAAATTAATTTTTCCGTAATTTTCATGTTTGGCAAAATATTTTATAAAATTTACTCCGGCTACCGGATCGTAGGCTTTAAGGCGCGCCACACCCTTACCTAACAGAAACTCAGCTACTCCCAAGGCAGCTGAATTGCGGATATCGTTGGTATCTTGCTTAAAAGCCAAGCCTAAGATCGCCACAGTTTTTCCGCTCCAGCTGAAATTCAATTCAGTTTCCGGCCGAGCCATAAAATTATCAAGCTGGCGCTGGTTGGCGGCCAAAACGTCGTTTACTAAATCAGCGGCCGCGCCTTTAACCTTAAGCTGATGAGCCAGCGAGCGCGCGTCCTTAATAAAGCAGCTGCCGCCGGCGAACAGACTGTCGTAAAAGCCCCACTCGCCGATCCGATTATCAGAGATTAAAATTTTTCTAACGTTTTCAAAATGTAGGCCCGGGAATTTTTCGCACACCCGGCCCATCACGTCAAAACAGTTTGCCAAACGGCTGAACAGGATATAATTGGCTAATAGCTTAGACGCTTCGGCTTCGGCCGGACTGGCTTCAATATAAATGATATTAGAGGATTCAACGAAACGCGAATAAATATTTCTAAAAATAGCGAAATCAGTTTCGCTCTCGGCGCCGACCACCACCCGCGGCGGCCTGACCGAACCTTCGATCGCTTTGCCTTCAACCAAAAACTCCGGGTTAGACCCAACGCCGAAATTTTTAACGCCCGCGATTTGCATGATTTCCTTAGTGCGGTTGACCATGTCAATCGGCACCGTGCTTTTATTTACGAGTAAAACATACTGGCTTTGGGCGCCGTTATTTCTTTTCGCTAAAATTTCCGCCAAGGTTTTAGCGGCCGTTTCGTAAATTTCCAGATTGGTCTCGCCCGTGCCGTCGCGCTCCGGCGTGGGCAGGCACATAAAAACCGCTTCAGCCGCCTCCGCGAACTTTTCCGCCTCGGGCAATTCAGAAGTAAACTTGATCCTGGCCTGATTTCTGATAAGCAGGTCGCCCAGGCCTTTTTCAAATAAACAGGCTTCTATTTTGTCCTTATCTCCCGAAGACAAGCCGGCTACCAGCTCGTGATTAATGTCATAAACCAAAACCTCATGCCCAGAGTCCGCGCTGACCGCGGCCGAACAGGCGCCGACAAAGCCTCCGCCAAAATACAATATTTTCATAGTTTTAATAAAAATCTAAAAATAACTAAGTTTAGCTGACTTAGTTAATAGTTGATTTATAGCTTACTATAAGTTATTATTAAATAAAATAGTCCTAAAGTCAACATTAATTCATGAAAAAAATTCTCTATTTCATTACTCAATCCGAATTTGGCGGCGCCCAGCGCTACGTCTTTGATTTGGCCAGTAATTTAAAAACTGATTTTAGCGTGGCGGTAGCCATGGGAGAACAAGAAAAAGACTTAAAATTAGCCAAAATATTACATGAAAACGGCATTAACTATTTTATTATTCCGCATTTAAAACGCAGCATTTCCCCGTTGAACGAAGTTTTAGCGCTCAGAGAGATAATAAAGCTCATAAAACAGCATCAGCCGGACATTATCCACCTAAACAGCTCAAAAATCTCAATTTTGGGATCAATTGCCGCGTTTATAATTAAGTTACGAGTTACGAGTTGCGAGTTGCGAGTTTTTTACACGGTCCATGGCTGGGTTTTTAACGAGCCTTTGCCCGTGTTGCTTAAATGGTTTTACTTATGGGCGGAAAAATTCACGGCTAGATTTAAAGATAGAATCATCTGCGTTTCCAACTTTGATAGGCAGATTGCGCTTAAACGCAACATCACGCCAGCGGAAAAATTGGTTACCATCCATAACGGCTTGCCCCCGATAAAATTTTATTCAATAGAAAAAGCCAAAGAAATTCTGTATTCCCGGGTTACGAGATACGAGTTACGAGATACTAGCCTGCTTATCGGTTCCATCGGCAACTTTTATAAAACCAAAGGCTTTGAATATTTTATAAAAGCCGCCGGCATCTTAATCAATGAAAATAAATTATCAGTCAAATTTATGATCATCGGCGACGGCGCGGAGCGAAAAAATTTGGAAAACTTAATCGCCAAATATAATTTAAAAAATAACTTCATTTTAACCGGGCAAATTGATGAAGCGGCTAAACTTCTGCTGGCCTTTGATATTTATGTCTGTTCCTCGGTTAAAGAAGGCTTTCCCTACTCCGTATTAGAAGCCATGTCCGCCGGTTTGCCGATCTTGTCAACGCGTGTCGGCGGCATTCCGGAAATGATTGAACATAAAAAAACCGGCTTACTCGTAAAGCCAGCTGACGCGCTATCACTCGCGAAAGATATTAAATTACTCATAAAAGATAAAACTCTGCGCGCCGAATTAGGCGCTCGCGCCGAAGAAAAGGTCCAGTCCGAATTCGGTTTGGAAAAAATGGTTAATCAAACCAAAACGCTATATTTATCTTCCTTTTAATTTTCCGATAAACTCTTCAGCCGCGGCTTTAAGCGACGGGTCAACCTGGGCGGCTTTTTCCGCCGCGGCGATCGCCTTTTCCAGATCGCCTTTCTGCTGATAAAGCATGGCAAGGCCGATCCAGGACTTGGCATTAGCCGGCTCCAGATTAGACCATCTTAAATAAAGCGGCAGCAGGCGTGGCAGGTCGTTATTTTTGGTGTAACGGTCAACCGCGATTTTAACCAGCTCCAGCGGATTTAACTCGCCGGCGCCGCCCAAATCAACGCATTTGTCCAGGGCGGCAAAACCTTCTGTTTCTTCCCTTAAATAGATAGCCGCTTTGGCCAAATGACAAAAAGATTCAAAGTATCGCTCGTTTAGCCTAACGGCGTATTTTAGAGTTTCAAGCGCATTATCCTTGTCGTTGCGCGTCAGATAAATTTGCGCTTTTGAATAATAAATCGTCACCCTTCCCGGGCTGGCTTTAATTGATTCGTCAATGGCTTTAAGCGCTCGGTCTGAATAAAAATAAAATTTATTTTGATTGTCGTAATTAACTGAAGCGGCGGTATTTAAAGCTTGCGCTAATTGCATCTGCATCATTGAATCAGCCGGATTAAGCTTTACATTGGCTTCAGCCAGGCTGACGCTATAATCAGCGATTTCTTTGGCTTGCGTTTTATCCATAGCCGCCAACGCGCCCTGGCGGCTGTTTAAGGCGTTAACCAAACTAGCGCGGCTATCGCGGTCCAGACCGGTATTATAGCTCAAAGCTCTTTTGTATTCGACCACGCTGCCAGCTAGATCTCCTTGTGCCAGCTTGATTTGGCCTTTAATCGTGCCATTAAGCATCTGCCACGGCTTAATATTATATTGATAGATAATAGACATAAAAACTAAGCCGGCAACGGCCAGCGACGCCAGTTCGATGTTGGTGAAATATCCGGCGCCGTTCGCCTCTTCAGCTTCCGCTTCACTCCCCTCCACCAGCCAATAAATATAGCCCAAAGCCAGCATTAAGGAAATATAGGTAACTAAAGAATCAAACACAGCCAAATTCTGGATGAAGTAGGCCGTGAATAAGCTTAAGAGTAAAATAAATTCAGTCTTGGAAATTTTCTCCTGTTTTCTACCCTTAAATATATAATAACCGGCGGCCGCGAAAATGAACAAATAGGCCAAGAGGCCGATCAGGCCGGTGGTAGAAGCGATTTCCACCAGATTATTATGAGCCCGGTCAAAATAAGTTTCCGAGGTGGTGTAATTATAAAACGACGGGTCAAAATATTTATCAAAAGTAACGGCAAAGTTGCCATAGCCGGTGCCGAGGGCCAGATGATTGGGCAAATCTTTAAATGCGGCTTTCCAGGAAATCAGCCTGGTCTGGAATGTTACTCCGCTTGAAGAAATCTGGGAAATTGTCGTTAAAATTGAGTTATCCGTGACCAATCGGCTGTTGGGAAAGGAAAAAACCAGCGCCACGGCCGCGGCGCCGATGGCCAAGCCGGCGAAGCTGATGATTTTTATTTTTCGGCTGGCGCCGTAAAACGCGTAGAGAATAAAAAACAGCAAAAAGCTCGCGCCCAGGCCAACGTAGGCGCCTCGGGTATGGGTAACGCTCATGACTAACAGCAGAACGAAAATAGCCACTAAATATAGTGCGCTGACCAGCCAATCTTCCTGCCGGCTCTTTTCTTTCTTCCGCCGCCTGAAAAATAAAATCAGCGCGAAAAAAATATTAAAAATGGCATAGCCGGAAACATAAGCCGTATTGCCGATCGTGCTGATTGGCGTTTTAAGAAGCGCGTATAGGCAGACTAAAACAGAAGCGGCAAGCGAGATGATAAACAGATTGCGCCAATCTTTATAATTTCTAAAGACCGTTATGACGATCAGATAAAACAGGAAAAAATGTATGACCTGAAACCAGCCCAGCATTCTTTCAATGTCCCCCCAAAAACTTAAATTGAAATCAACGCTCGCAAAGGACGAAGCTAAAATCGCGCCGAAAAAAGCCGCGAGGCCGTAAGTGATTAAAGATTTTTTCGGCCTGACTGCCGGATATTTAACTATCATCGCCAGCCAAAAAATCGCGAGCAGCTCGATCAAAACATTAAAATAAAGCTGCTTGGAAGTTATGTAAGGAAAAAGCAAGTTGGTAAAAACTAAAAAAACCGAAACAAAACTTAAATATATTCCAGTCCTTAAAATATTTAAATAAGTTTTTAAAGCCATACAATCACATGTCATTGCGAGGAGCGCCAGCGACGAAGCAATCTCACAAACTATTTACCTGATAATTATCCGTTAGATTGCTTCGCTCCTTTCAGTCGCTCGCAATGGCAAATTACATTATTTTTTATTATACGAATCGTATATCATGTTCACAAAATCCTCATAACCCTTTAATGACTGGGGCGAACGTTCGTTTACGATATTAAGCTCGCTAACCGCGCCGTCGAGATAATTGGTCAAATAATAAACTTTGACCAAATCAATGCGATAATCATATCGGTCCGGCTCCAATTCGAATAAAGCTTGATAATACGGAATGGTTTCGGCGTACCTTTTCTGGTCTAACAGATAACTAATAATTTTCACCCGCCCTCTGAAATCACCGTAGCCGATCTGTTTAATCGCTTGTTGGTATAATGCTTCGGCCTGCTTCGGCTCGTCCTGAGCCAGATCGGCCATCAGCATGATTTTAATCCCGCCGTACCAGGGCAGCTTATTTTCCAGGTCAAGCAACACGGCCCGCGCTTCGGCTTTCTTCCCTTGCTTCGCGTATAAATTATAAAGCAAGTAATACGGTTCCACCCTGGTTGGGCTTAATTTTATGGATTCTAAAAATAATTTCTCCGCTAAATTCAATTCCTCAGTCTCTTTAAAATTATTTAAAATCAATTGCCCAAGGTACATTTTTGTTCTTATGTCAAAAGGGAAATTGGCCGAAGCGAATTCCAGTTTTTCCCGGTCAAGCGCCAGGTATTTTTCTTTAACCTCGGCGTTTACTCCGGTTTGAGCCTCAACCACTTCAAAAGAATTGTTTAACTGAATAGCGGATTCGGTTGAGCCGAACTTATAGCTTAGCGCTTCTTTAAAATTTTCATAAGAGCGGAATGGATCGGCAATGACGTAATAGTAACCGATATAGAGCGCGCGGTTGATTTTAATCGGTAAATAGACAAATTTATAAAATGCGAAAACATTTATGATTACTAAAGCAATAAATAACCGGTTAAACGCCTTATTATCGGGATCAGTTTTTTCCACTTCATATTTTTTTTCCTTAAAGCTAACGAACCCGATCAGAAAAAAATACAGAAGCGAAGTATCAATCATGTCAAAAACGAAAAAATTATGCGCGCCGTAAGCGATCAGCAAGCTGGAAAAAACTGCGAATTGCCAATAATCTTCCCGCCTGGTTTTATAGAGAGAATAAAACAAATAAACGAAAATCGCTAAGTAAGCCGCTAAGCCGATTATCCCTCCGGACATAAGCTTATCCAAATAGACGTTATGCGTGCGGTCAAACCAGTTTTCCGTAATATCAGGCCGGTAATACTTATTATAAATAATATCAAAATTTTCCATGCCCACGCCAAGGAGCGGATGAAATTTAAAATCGGTTAAAGCCATGCGCCAGACAGTCAAACGATTCAGAACGGTCGCGTCTTCAATTGAAATCGTGGCCAGACGCCTAATAAATTCAATCTTTGAATCAGCCAACTGGCCGCGAAAGGCAATAAAACCAGCGGACGCGATAACCAAGACAATAATAACCACTAGCGAATTTCTCCTGAACTTACCAGACAAATAAATCGCGCCGAGCAAGAAAAAAAATATTCCGCCGAGCATTAAGCCTAAAATCGCGCCTCTGGTTGAAGTTAAAAATAAAACCAGGAGATTAAGCGCGCTAGCGCCCAGGGCGAAATAACGGTAATTTTTATCAGTTTCGTTAAAATAGTAATAAACAGCTAGGCCAAAAGCCATTAGCAAATAGCCGGCTAAAAAAGCGGCGTTGCCGATAGTTGAGGTAACGCGGCCGATACCGGCCTCAAACACGGGGAGAATATTAAATTTTTGCGCTAAGCCGTAAAGCGAAACCAGGGCGCTCGAGATTAAAACCAGCCGGATAAAATACAACCAATATTTTTTTTCTTTAAAAAATACTTGGAGTAAAAATAAATATAACGACAAATAAATCAAGCTGACAACGCCTTCCATTCTTTCAAAATCAGACCAAAAACTTTTATAAAAATCCAGGCCGAAAATCGCGGCCGTAAGCTCTAAGAGCGCGTACGCCAGAACCAGTCCCAGCGCCCAATTAAAGCGCGGCCGGTATTTATTAAAATTTAACGCCAAAAGCAGTAAATATACGCTTAAACCCAGCTGGATTAACAGACGGAAAAAAACCGTCCTGGTTATAACAAACGGAAAATAAAGACCCTCAATAAAAACCAGAGCCAAAAATGGCACGGCGTATAATAAAATTCTAGTATATTTTTCAAGTTTTAATTCCAACATGACACATAAGTGTCATTCCGGCCTTGATCCGGAATCCAGATTTTATCGCTTCTAACTTCTTTCTGGATTGCGGGTCGGAGCCCGCAATGACAGTAATAATTTATTTCTCCATCCCTTCAATCCTCTTCTCAAGCACCTCTTTATTCTCCGGCTGTTTCGCAATTAGTTCGCGCAGAATTACTATTGCCTCGTCATATCTTTTTTGGCCTTCAAGCCATGAAGCATAATCGTTTAAAACCAAAACGTCGCTTTCATAGCTTTGTTTTATGGTTTCAATGGCCAGCTTATAGGTAGCTTCCACGTTTTTATCATCGCTCATGGCCTTATAGAAATCCGCCAACTTATTATAGCTTTCCGGAATATACTTATTCAATTCTATGGCTTTTTTATAAGCCATTTCCGCGCTCTTATAAGCCTTCATCTTTAAGAGTACATCGGCGAAATTCTGCCAGGCCACACGCGCCTGGCTCTCCAGTTTTATAGACTCCAAATAGGCGTTATAAGATTCGCGATAATTACCCAAATATTTCTGATATATCGCTAAATTGTTGTAATCGTCTAAAATTTGCTCTTTTTCTTTGGCCGTAGCCAGATCGGCTTTAATCTCAGCGATTTTATTTTCAGACTGCGTGCGCATTTCCCGGGTTATTTCAACCGCTTCTGCCCAAATCAAGCTTTTTTCGTCATCTAATAGTGTAAAACCGGTTTCAAAAGCAGTTCGATCTTTGGCGCTGTTTTTATTAAAATACCAATAACCGCCAGCCGCGATAATTAGGATTAAAATCCCAATTACCGCGATTATATATCTTTTTTGCATAAATTTTATTAAATTATTTATTTCTAAATTATACTTACTTCTCTAATAAAAAGCAACCCCTCCGGAATAAACCGGAGGGGCGCTTTTTATCTGAATTTCAACTAGTGACTTAGAAGCTCTGGCTGGTGGTCATATCCTTCAACAAGAAGCCGTTGGTCCAATCAGTCGTAGCGGTCGTATGAGCGCTGGCCGATCTGTCTGACCAAATGTTGCCCTCGTTGGCAAGGAAAACTCCATCAGCTCCGGCAGTCAAAGCCGTGCTGGTTACACCGGCGGTTGTGTCCCGCGCGAAGCCGATGGTGATTGAATCACCGCTATCGCCGAAGCCGCTGACCGTGCCTTGCACTTCGTAAATCTTGGCAACGGTGCTAATGGTTTCAACGTTATCGCCGGTCGCGCCGGTGTCGTCGCCGACCAATAAGCTGACATTCATGCTGGTAGCGCTTGTCCCGGAAGCATCTGTGTTATTGGTAGACAAGACATTAGCGTCCTGATCCACCAAACGCATAGCGGTAACTATCACACCGCTGGTAACGATATTGAAAGCTAATTGCTTAATATCGATATTGCCCGCGTTGTCAGCTACGGCCGAGAATTTGAACAATCTGGTGGTCGGAGCCGTGCCGGCATCAAGCTTGGCGAAAGTCGGTTTGGTCTTTCTGACAATGAATGTGTTGTTGGACAAGTCGGCATTGCCGGATGAACCGATGGTGGTCTGGCTGGTGCCTGAATCTCCAGCGGCTTTAAAGCCTTCATTCCAATCCATGGTAATCGCGCCCGCAGCGCCGGAAGCACCCGCGCCCGTACCTACAGAAGCCATATCAACATAGACATCAACGTTGGCGGAACCGTTAGCCGGAACATACAGGGTTAAACCCGTATAAGTCGCGGTGGCGTTTACATCTGCCGCGGCAAAAGCCAAAACTTGCGTTGATTCTTTGGCGACTCCCAACTTATCTTTGTACTTAACCGTGATAGCTGAAACTGAAGTCGCGAAATTATTCGGAACTTTTAATTTAAACTGATCAATGGTAAAGCCTTCGTTGGAAGCGTTGAAGGTAAACTGTGCCATGTTATTGCCGGTTGAACCGCCCAAGACAATGGCCGCGGACGGCTTAGCGCCGTTAGTGGTGGTCAATGAGCCGGCACCGACAGTAATGGTCTGGATGGCGTTGGTAATTGAACCGCCGGAAACCGATTTGCTGGTGGCCAAGCCTACGCCGTCGGTAGAGATGTTGGCTATCCATGAACCGGAGTTCGCACCGGCTTTGATGTCGCCATACAAATCAATCACCTTGCCGGCTGAAGCCGCTAAGCTGAAGCTGACAGTGTAAATATTGGAGGTTGAAATGCTGGTTTTAACATCGCCCAAGGCCGCGCCGGTGGCGTGATCCTTCATATACATCCTTGTGATGGTCGAAGAATTGGAGTTGGCGGCGGTTAAGGTAACAGTAATTGAATTTACAGTTACGCCTTCAGCCGCGCCCGCGCCGATCACGAATGAACCCAATTGAGCGTCATTTGTGCCGGCCGCCACTGTCCGGTTGCCGAAGCCTGAAAACTTAGTCGCGGTTAAAGCGGCTGAAGTAATATTCAAGGTAAAAGCATCGGTAGCGGTGGCTGGTTTCGATAAGGTGCTTAACGAAGTCAAACTCTGCGCGTTAGAGCCAGAGACCGAGCTAACGGTAACTAACACGGTTTCTCCGCCACTAAAGCTGGTGGAGGTGGTAGTCTTGACATCGCCGACGATCTTAACTTTAGCAGTCGTCCCGGCCTTTACGATAAAGGTTGAGCCGAAAGTAAAATTAACAGTAGTATTATCAGTCAAATTTTTAGTGGTGCCGACCTGAACGTCGTTAACTAAAACTTTGCCGTTTAAGATACCGCCGTCGCCATGGCCGCCTGTGCCGGCACTAATATTGGCTTTTACATCCAAATTCTGAACTTTAATGTCTTCGCCTGAAGCTGTAAAGTCATAAGTGGCTAAGGTCTGGTTGGTCGCGTCCACGGCCACATCAGCGGTCGGGGAATCGGAGGCTCGGCTGACAGCCAAGTCGCCAGCGGCGATTAACCAATTAGCGCTTGAACCAGGTCTGATAACCGTGAAAGTGCCGGCCTGATAAGGTTCAACGTAAACGTTATAGCTGGCGTCTTTGACGATAATATCCTGCTGGCTCTGGAATGACATGTAGAAGGTTCTGGTTGAACCGCCCACGATATCGGCTCTGACGCTGACCGTCTTGGAGCTGCCTTTAGGAATTACTAAAGGAGTCGCGGCTAAGTCGAAATTAACGATATTGCCGGTGGTCATAGCGGCTACAGTTGAGCCGACCTGAGCGCCGGAAACGATTAACTTAAAGTTCTTTAAGTCAGCCAATTGGATTGAACCGACCGCGGTCATAATCAATTTCTCAACCTTCAATTCCTGGCTGGTGCTCTGTAAAGCAAAACGGAAAACTTCCTGATCATTAGCCGGGGTGATCGAAGCATTAGCTCCGGTCGGAATATTAAAGGAACCGGCGGTAAAGGTCAATTTACCCAAATCAGTGGCATTGGCGGTTGACATCAGGTTGCCTGAAGCCGGGAAAGTACCGCTAACGGCCGCGCCGTCAGTGGTTACGTCCGTGGCCGCGACTACACTGAAGCCAAGAGTCTTGCCCGAGGTAGCGGCAAAATTCATGTCGCCGACCAAGGTAATCGCCTTTGTGGTGCCTTTGGCAACCGTAAACAAGCCGGAGGCGTTGTTAAAGGTGACAAAGTTGGAAGAGATAGCCGAACCGTCGGTCAATCTGGTCGCGCCTTCATAGAGATAAAGGTTGTCCAAATCGCTATCCGCGGAAATGCCGGTTCTCTTGAATTTAATGTTCTTAACTTTCACGTCGCCGTCGGCAGACGCGGTAAAGTTAACTTTAACGAATTGAACGTTGGCCTGGCCGTTGCCGGTCGTGGCCGTAACGTCGGTAATGACAGTCGCGCTAGCCGGGGTGTCCGAAGCCAAAGCTACGGTTAAACCCGTACCCGCGCCAGCCGCTCCGCCGGCACCGGAAGAGGTGTCGATCAAAGTGGAAACAGCGCCGGAAATCTGCGCGCCTTCGGTCGGTTTAGCGATCGTGGCGGTGATGATGTCAGCCGCTTTGAATCTGTTAGCCGCCAAAGTCGCTTCATTGGCGATCTTGGAAGCTGTGCCGTCAGCATTGATATAAAAGACATCGGCTGAGCCGCTGAATTTTACCAAGCTGCCCTGAGGATAAGCGGTCGCGCTAACGGTCGCTGTACCAATTTTGTAGTTGGTAAAGAAAGCGTCAGAAACGTCAATAATCCTCTTAGCCCAAGCAGATCCATATAAAGTATTTGCGGTAGCTTCATCCGGGACGCCCAATAAAGTGCCGCCCGCGGTTACCGCGTAAACTTTCGGATTAGTGGTAATTTTTACTAATTTAGTACCCGGTCTAACAGTAACGTTAGCTCCTAAAGGATATGACTCTAACTCAGATTGAGGAATAGTCACAACTCCGGAGAAGTCGCTGTACCAGGAGAAATAAGTTGACTCATTAGGGAAAACATATCTTTTACCGTCAGCGGCCAAGTAATAAACGGATGATAATCCGCTCATCTTGATCAAGTCACCGGCTGAAGCAGCCGCGCCAGCCTCTGGGGCGACGACGACGCTCATTGATAAGACGGTGACAAAAATTACGCCTGCGGCAAAGATTTTCTTGAATCTTTCCATAGAAAAATTGTCCTTTTTGCTTTTTAAATTATTAAATTAATGCTCGGGCAAATCAACCGGAATCCCGCCTCCCCCACGCTTATATTAATAAGCGCGCGGGGTTGGCAAATTGCATGGATAATTCACCTCCCGACTTACAAACATAAGTGTGGGGGGTTAGCTTGCTGATTTGCTCTAATCCGCGATGATCAATCGCGGAAACATGTAATTTAAAAAGCAATTGATTAATTAATTTAGTAAAGTCTTCGCCAAGACGGCGAATCGACCTTGCCAACTTTACCTTAATCCGCTTAATGCGGATTAGACTATTCGCCATAAAGACGAGCAATCTACTCCGTATTAATTTACAAATTTCCAATTTTCAATTTTCAAACAATTTTCAATGCTTTAATTTTCAATTAAAAATTAATCAGTACTCGTGGCCGTCTCGCTCTCGCCTTTTACCTGGCCGGCATCATCCGCTTTCCCATTAATAGCATTATTCGCCTCCTCCAGCTTATCAATACTTTCGTTATAATTATTCTCATCAAACAGCTTTTCTGCTTCTTCCAATATTTCATCGGCGCGCGGCGCGGTGGAAGTCGCGTTAACCGCGGCTTGACTATTTAAATCAAGTTTCTCCACAGTTTCTTTTTCCACGTCATTGGCCGATTTTAACGGTTCGGAAATTTTCATGCCCTGGCCGCTCTTGCCTAAATTAGCGCCAAAAACTTGCGTCTCATCTTCTTCAGACTGCTTTTCGGCCGCTTTTATGGCAGTCAGCCTATGCTTAACTCCGCTGATTTCTTTTTTAAAATTCTGTTTTAGTTTTTCCACTTTTTTCCCCTTATCGACCGACTCTTTCGGCTCCTCTAAAACTTGAGTTATCTCCTTGGCTCGGTTGGCCGCGAATTCCAGCCCTAACTTGGCTTTATCCTTTTCATCAAAGGTAATAGCCAGCTGGGCTTTCTCACTGACGATTTTCGCGATATATAAGGAGTCGCCTGGTTTGGAATTTTTAGAAGCGTAAACGCCGCCGATACCAACCACTAAAATCAAAACGCAGGCCATGGCCATGGCCCAAACCGGCCTAACCATGTCGTTAAAAATTTTGCCGGGCATAAGATTATCCCAAACAGCGCCGAAGTTTGACGCCTTGAAATCTTCGGTTGAGCCGGCGGAAATTTGGCTATATAAAACATCCCGATAATTTTTCTTCCAATTTTCATCGGGCTTAATAGTTTGCAAATTATTTAATTTTTTTAACAGCTCTTTTTCATTCATAAATCTTTTTTATTTACCAAATCTTTTAACGCTCCTACCGCCCGAAAAATTAATACTCGGACGTTGCCCCTGGTCTTACCCAAAATTTCCGCGATTTCTTTGACCGAAAGTTCGTTGATGAAACGCATTATTATTATTTCACGATATTCATCCTTAAGCTCGGGCAGCTTAGTTTCTAAAACCAGCAAATCGGCCTTGATCTCAAAATCGCGGCTCGCGTCCTGCTTCTCGTCAGTAATCTGGATTCCATCGCCCCCGTCCAAGCTGACGGTTTCACGAGAGCTATTTTTTCGGTAATGGTCAATGATTAAATTCCTGGCAATTTTGTAAAGCAAAGCCTTTAATGTTTTTTCATCTTTCAAGCTGTTGGCCAGAATATAATTCCAAGTTTTTAAAAAAACAGCTGAACATAAATCCTCGGCTTCCTCCCTTGAACCTACCTTAAAATAAACGAACCGATAAAGCTGATCAATATATAAATCATAAGCCTTGATAAAGGCTTGCTTGTCGTTCTTTTTAATCTTATAAAGCAGTAGTTTTTCTTCTACCTTACCTATTTTCATTTAATTATACGTAAAAAATAAAATAGTATTACACTAAATAAAAGAATAATCGCGTTTAACGAAAAATTATAGCTAATTATAGCTGTTTTTTCTCATGCGGGATTCCGTCCAGCCGAGAGTTTATAGCTTAATGCCATATTAACATATAAATGGCCAAAAGACAACTAATCTCGTAACTCGTAACTCGTAACTCGTAGCTCGTAGCCCTATTATAAAATACGAAATAACGTTATTTTGAGTTACGAGCTACGAGTTATGAGTTACGAGACCGATCTCTTGCCTTATTCAAAATAATATGCAAAAATATAATTAATTGCTAACTTAAGTCTACAAAAATGTGGACTATAGTTAATATCTTCAATTGACTAACTTTAGTCCACATAATTGTAGACTAAAGTCATTTATTCAAAAACTTAAGTCCACAAAATTGTAGACTAAAGTATTTATATGCCAGAAGAATTTATTGCCAATCAAGATATTATTAACTCAACGATTTGGCTGTCCGTATCCGAAGCGGCTAAAATTGGCGGGGTACAAAATAAAACTGTCCGCCGTGCCATTCAGTATAATCAAGTAAAATATAAAATTATCGGCAATCGCTACCTAATTGATCTTTTCTCGCTCATAGCCTATCTTCACACCAAGACCAAACTCAAAAATAAATTCAATCAATTCGGCTTAGGCCAATACGTAGAAAAATGGAAGTAATTACTTCCATTTTTTGTTGTCTTAAGGATAACTTTATGCTATAATATAAATAAGAACTAACTAAGACTTATCCCCATGCTATGTCTAGTTTTCTAAGCTATCAGTTAAAACTGAAAAGAGTTTATAATCTCTTAAAAACAATCAAATTTAAATATAACAAATCGGCTGCTTTTTAATTGGCCGATTTTTTCGTTAACAACTATAAATATATTTTATCAATCTAAGCTGTTCAAGGTCGATGCCGCGAGGCAAGCAGCATTAAACGCTTGATAAACTATTAAAAAAATTAATAACCATAAAAATTAATATTCTGTTAGGCCTAAATATTAATTTTTATTAAACTAAGCAATCAAAGACTATGAAAAAACTAATTAATTCAAAACTGTTTTTGCAGGTGATTGTCGCCTCTATGGTAGCAACACTGGCAACAGCGGGTTTTGTCGGTGCGGCTACGACTATCGGCAGCAATATAAGTACGGCTGGCACCTTGTCGGTTACCGGCACCTCTACTCTAACCGCCACGTCCACGGTAAACGGAATCGTCATGGATACCAATAAATTTATTGTTGAAGACACCAGCGGTAATACGACCATCGGCGGCACTTTGGGGGTAACTGGAGCGGTCAGCTTATCAAGCACTCTAGCTTTAGCCGGTTCAGCTTCAACCACCGGCGCGGCAGTATTAAAATCCGCCACCATCAACTCCGACACCGGTGCCATCAGCTTCGGTAATGAAAACCTAACCACCACCGGCACCTTAGCCTCCGGCGCTTTAGCCGTAACCGGAGCTATAAGTGCTACTACGGATATTTCTTTCGCCACCGCTTCATCCACCGGCACGGTCAAATTCGCTGTGATAAACTCCGACACCGGTGCCATCAGCTTCGGTAATGAAAACCTAACCACCACCGGCACCTTAGCCTCAGGCGCTTTAGCCGCTTCCGGCGCATTAACCGTCAATGGTTTTGCCACGACCACAACCGCCGGCATTATCAGTCCTGGCCGCTACACCACAGCCGGACCGACTTGCAACGCCGCGGCTGAAGGCGGCCTTGTCTGGAGCTCAACCAACAAAACTGTTTGTGTTTGCAACGGTTCAAGCTGGATAGCTGCCACATCTACCGATGGCTCTGCCTGTTCATTTTAGTTAATAAAGCCAAATAATTAATACAATTTCTATGAAAAAATTTCTAGTTACTACTGTATTGGCTTTATTATTGGCTATTCCGGTTTTAGCGGCGACCACCGATTTCGTAGCTAACGGCGATATTACGATTTCTTCGGTTACCGGCGACGTAACTGCTGATATATTAATCGCGGATACCTCAAAAGCTGCAAGCTGGTCTTATGACGCAGGAATTTTTACGGTTACCGACCCTGATGAAACCGCCGGTTTTACCGTAAAAACCTCAGATACTGACGTTACGGTATTAGGGATAAAAAATTCCACCGGCGCCTTTGTTGATTGCGACGCGAATACTACTCCTGGCACTACTGAATTTGCATTACCGACCACTACCGGAACTTACACTGTTTTCCCCTCCCTCCATGATTGTACTATCGCTTGTACCCAGCTTGCACAAGTGGCTACATATAATGCTTATCCGACCTGCGGCGCGTTGACATGTAATAACGGTTATCAGCTATCCGGTTCAGGCGCCAGCGCGACTTGCGTCGCACCCGCGTCAGTCGTCGGCGGAGTTCCCGGCGGTACGTCCGGCAGTTCCCTCACTACTCCCGCCACTCCTGCCACTCCGGCTACGCCTGCTACTCCCGGAACCACTCCTGCCACTCCTGCCACTCCGGCTACGCCTGCTACTCCTGCCAGCGCCGCGACTAAAGCGGCCGAGCTGATAAAAAATATCGTAGCTGAAGCCACTACCTTAATCAGCGCTAAACCAATGATTCTGGCAGAAGCTATGGGAGTGAAAGTAGACGACGCGACCGAAACCGCGGCCGAAGCAAAGTACACGGCTAAATTAGTCAGCGGGCTGAAATCAGTTACTGCCGCGGCTAAAGACGCTATCACCTATTTCGTGGCTTACGGCACGCCCACGACTAAAGTTTTAGGCGCGGGCGAACGAGCCGGCGTTGTCAGCTCGTACAAAAAAGCTTTCGGCAAAGTGCCGGCCACTGAAGCGGAATGGTCTGATGTAATTAAAATCGGCAATGGCAGGTGGCCCAGCGTAACCAACGCGGACGCGGAAGCTAGCGCGACCAGCGAATTTAAGAAAGTCTACAAGCGCTCGCCCGACATGAAGCAGGCTAACGACAATGCCGCCGTAACCGTCATCGCTTATGGCTTAAGGCCGGCTAATCGCAATACCAATAGCGAAAAAGCCGCGATTAAGAGCTTTAAAGCGGTTTACGGCCACGCGCCGGTATCGGCTTTAGCTTGGGATATTGTCAGGTCAATCGCCTATTCCGGAGCCAAAAGATAATAAGCCAACACAGATAATATAAAAACACCCCTACTAAAAAGGGGTGTTTTTTATACTTATTTTGTCATTCCCGCGAAGGCGGGAATCCATTACGATTTAATCCTACAAAACCGCTTCTTTGGCCGCTTTAGCCACTTTGAATTTAACCACAGTCTTAGCCGCGATCTTGATCTGTTCGCCGGTTGCTGGGTTTCTGCCCATTCTGGCCGGGCGGTTGATTTTAACCAATTTACCCAGTCCTGGAAGCACGAATTCTCCGCTCTTTTTAACCTCTTTTAAGGCTAAATTGGCTAACTTTTCCATAAAATTAGCCGTGTCCTTCTTGCTCATGCCGACTTCCGTCGCCATGGCGTCCATCAGTTGAGACTTTGTCATTTTTGACATAATTTTCTCATTTATCCCGATTTACTCGGGATTATTAATTATTATGTTTATCTTCTATCTGCATTATACACCATAATTAAAAAAAAGCCAATAAATACGGCTTTTTCTTAATTGGCACAAGTGGAAAATAAAAGTTTAAACTCGTAAGGAGCCACGGAATGCCCGACTACCATAGTAAGATTCCGCGCTGTTGTGATACACGAAGACGCGGTCATAACGACGATCACAAAAAAGTGCGCCGCCAAGTTTTCTGATTTCCGCAGGTGTTTTGACCCAGCTCGATGTTTTTGTATCAAAATTTCCAAGTTGCTGTAACTTTCTATATTGTTCTTCCGTTATAAGCTCAATGCCCATGGCAATTGCCAGATCAATAGCGTTATTTTTTGGCTTATGTTCTTTCCTGGCCTCCAGCGCTTCGCGGTCATAACAAACACTTTTGCGGCCTTTAGGGCTTTCCGCTGAACAATCATAAAAAATGTATTCGCCCGTCTTTTTGTCACTACCAACAACATCGGGCTCACCGCCTGTTCTTTCCATTTCATGAAGTGACCGTATTTTTTCAGCATTGACTTCCAGCTTTTCTTGCACCTTGGCCCAATCAATACCTTTATGACGATCCATGTTTTTCTCAAAACGATCCTTCAATGTTCTGAGCAATTCTTCGCGTTGCTTTTTAGGAAGGGTTGCGTTTGACATAGTTATTATGTAAAAAATAGACAAATTAATTATCGCCTTCATTATAGGCTTTCTCCAGCTCGGCAATATTTATTTTTTTCATTTTCAAAAAAGCCTTCATTACTCTATCTCGTTTAGACGCGTCAGGGTCGGCCAACATTGTAGCAATAATTGTTGGAACTATTTGCCAGGACAAGCCAAACTTATCCTTAAGCCAGCCGCAAATCTGAGCTGACGGGTCGCCACCATCAATCAATTTGTACCAATAGTAGTCGATTTCTTCCTGATTATCGCAATTAACTATAAATGAAATTGCCTCGGTAAACTTAAAATCAGGCCCGCCGTTTAGCGCTAAATAACTCTGCCCCTCTATTTCGAACTCAATCGTCAAAACCTCGCCGGCATCGTGGCCGTGAGTTTCCTTACCGGCCCCACCGTAATATAATATTTTTCCGATTCGTGAATTCTTGAATATTGAAACATAAAAATTAACTGCCTCTTCAGTGTTACCATCAAACCAAAGATTTGGAATTATTTTTTGCATAAAATTTAGTTTATTTATTTTTTAATTATACCACCACGAGTGTTAAGAAAAAATTAACTAAAAAATACTCCAATATTCGATTCCCTCCCAGAGCAAAACAAAAAAGCAGCCGGATTACGGCTGTTCCCCTGACATATCAAGGTATAAAAAAGGGAGCGCCTGCCAACTAGCCGCGCACCCTTGAATAGTTCATTTTCGCCGAAATTGATCAACTCTTAAGCCGCTTGTTTCTCTCGCCGCCTCCCAATAAAGCTTCATTGATTCATCCAAATTTGAGTTCAACGCCATTTTGCCGCACGCCCCGTTTCCTTTGTCTCCGACACTGCCAGAAACGAATATGTCCTTGCAACTAATTTGCCCTTTTAAAAGCTCGAACCTTATTTCCTCCATTCTTGACATTGACACCGGCTGATATTGTCCAAAAGCGTTAGCCAACGTCGGTCTTAAGGTAAAGGGTTTACCTTGAAGCAACTGTATCCATTGTTCGATGATTTCATCAGAATCATTGATGCCGCGAAAGACCGCGTAATTAAAACACACCTCGATGCCGGTCTCATCAAAAAAAGACTGAGCTTCATTCATTATTTCCAAGATTGAGACCTTGTCAGTTTTAGGCATATGCAATCTGCGAAGTTCATTGTTCGGGAAATGAAGCGAAATCTGCAATTGTTCAAATTTATTCTTTACGTCCTCGTTGCCGGTTATTATCTTTTTAAATTTTTTAAAGAGCTTAACCGAGGGTACGGTCGTAGCTAATCTGAATTTTCTCCGCTGGCTGGAAAATTCGATTAACTTTTCAATCGGCCGCAAATTAAACAATGGCTCACCCATGCCTTGCAGCAAGACAACATACGGCTTAAGTCGATATTTCTTCAGCTCTTCCAAAGTCTGGAGCGCCCAGCAAAAATCAGTCAGATTCAAATTGACAATTTTTTCCACGTCGATATGACCCGTAGCGCAATAACCGCATTTCATGACGCAGCCAGTCTGGCACGATACGCAAATTGAAAAATCATCGCCGTCCTTTAAGCTAACGGCTTCAAACTCTCCTCCTCCCAAATCCGGTCTTCTAAAAAAAGCCAGCTTTGCCACATCACCCCATTCTTCGTGCACTAAAACGTTTGAATCCATCGGTACCGAGTAATAATCAAAATCTTTTAAAGAGCCGGCGTCGATAACCATCTTTGGTTTACCTATTTTAATCATCTGGTAATTCGATAGCTTTTCACCGGTAATTTTAGCAAACCTGGTCATTCGCTCAAGCAAATCTTTATCAACTTTCCTTACCTCCGCCAGCGTACATTCAAAAAGTTTATAAACAACTGAAAAATTATACCTTTCTTGTTCATCCTTAAGGGCTTTTTTATTCACCAGAATAAGATCAAACTTCTTTTTTGTCGATAAAGCTATTATTGCGCCGGTAACCGAATTCTCGGTGAGCACATAATATTCGCTATTTTCCTCAAGAATTTTTTCTAAATTAACCCGGTTGATTTCGTCGTTGTCAAGCACTAACGTTCTGATGCGAGCCATAATTCATTCCTCCCTTTTTATTAATTTGTATAAGAACTATTTAATAGATAATTATAGTAATTAAACTTCATCCTGTCAATCAAAATCACGGCAGCTAAAAAACAGCCAGAATTTTGGCTGTTTTTATTTTGAATACTTAGTGGGAGCTGGCGTCGCGCAGCGACGCATTTCCCCAATGGCACGGGCGGTAGGAATCGAACCCACGCAAGAGGTTTTGGAGACCTCTGTACTACCATTATACGACGCCCGCATAGCATTAGACGGCGAGCAGAACTCGCCGCCTAGATGCTTATTTTGTTTCTTTATGCAAAGTGTGCTTTTTGCAATGCTCGCAGAATTTTTTAAGCTCCAGCCGGTTTTTCAAAGTTTTTTTATTTTTCCTTGAAAAATAGTTGACGCGCTTACAAACCGTACACTCCATTTTTATCATGTTATCTTGCGACATAAAATTTCATTTAATTATTAATTTGACATTCTAAAATCAAAAATCGCTTGTGGGCCGGGAAGGATTCGAACCTTCGAAGGCGTGAGCCAACAGATTTACAGTCTGTCCCAGTTGACCGCTTTGGTACCGACCCGGAAAATTAACTGAGCCGTTGCGCGGAATTGAACCGCGGACCTACTCCTTACCATGGAGTTGCTCTACCAGCTGAGCTACAACGGCAATAAAAAAATTTTCAATTTTCAATTTTCAATTTTCAACAAAACCAATATGCTGGTCATAAAAATTTTTGAAAATTGTAAATCAAAAATCGAAAATTATAATTCGTCAATTTGTCTCTTAAATTCCGCCAGCTTATTGTTCTCCGGATTGGCTTTGGCTAGCTTTCCGTAAGCCTCTAAAGCCAAGGCTTTATCTTTTATAATTATACTGATTTCCAGCATGGTGTCAAGGTATCTGGGGTTAGACGGCTCTAATTTTAGGGCCTTTTTTAAACTAGCCAACGCTTCCTTCGATTTGCCCATGGCGCGGTAGACTTCGCTTAAGTTAAAATGGGTCTGGGCGTTTTGCTTATCCAGATTGATGGATTTCAAATACTCGTCGCGCGCTTGGCTTAAATCCCCTTTTTCCTTGGCAATTTGCGCCAGCTGGCCGTAAATATCTTCGTCTTGCTTTAATTTTAGGATATGTTCAAACGTCTGCTTGGCTTCTTCAAATTCTTTTTTTTCAAAATAAATTTGGCCTAACTCTTTAAAAGCTTTGATATTTTTAGAGTCAAAACCGATAATTTCAATATATTTTTTCTCGGCCGCGGCCAAATCATCGCGCTTGGCCAGCTCTTCTGCCTGCGAAAACAACTGGCCGATTATCTCTTCCGCGTTCAAACTTTCATGAACCCGGTAATTATCTTTAGCTTCTAAAAGCGCGCGCAATTTAGACGCAAAAAACTCGCTCACGGCGCCGGCAGCCGGCTTTAAAACAGCGTTAACTCCAGCCGTCCATTTTATCAAATTTCTTTTTAAGCGATTGGAAATAATGCGCTCTTTAAACTTAGCTTCTTTCTCCGCCGGGATAATGTCCACGTCCAAAGCGGCCAAAACGGAAAATTTCCGGCTGACGATCACAATTATGATGCTTAAGCTGATCAAAATTAACAGCAGTGGAATTATATTATACATATTAAGCTCGGCCGTTAGAGCCGAATAATTTTATTTTTCCGGCCACCACTTTTTCCATGGCGGCGATAGTCGGAAAAAGCAAATTTCTCGGATCGGTTTCTTTCTTATTTTTTAGGCAGTTTGAAATCAGCTGGCGGCAAAACGCTACCTTGATATCAGTGCCGATATTGATGATATCAACGCCTTCTTTTATGGCTTTCCTGATTTTAGCGTCCGAAACGCCGGACGCGCCGTGCAAAACAAAAGGAATTTTAACCTGCTTTTTTATGTCTTTAAGCAGGCTAAAAATTATGTCTTCGTTGGCGTGCACGCCGTGCGCCGTGCCGATCGCCGCCGCGATGGTATCAACCTTTGTCTCTTTGACGAATTTAACTACCTCGTCAGACTTGGCTAAAGGAATCTCTTTAAGCCTCGAGGTAATATCGCCGTGCGAACCGGCAATGGCGCCGACTTCTCCCTGAACCCAGACCCGGCGGGCGTGAGCCACTTTAACCACTTGCTTGGTTAATTTTATGTTTTCGTCCAACGGCAGACTGGAAGCGTCAATATGAACCGAAGTGAAGCCGGAGCTAATGCATTCAAAAACAGTATCAAAGCTTGAGCCATGATCAAGATGCAAAGCGATCGGTACGGCCGCGGCCACGTTTTTAGCCACCGTGGAAACTATATGGGTTAACGGCTTAAGCCCCATGTAGCGGATGGCGCTTTCCGAAACCTGGATAATGGCCGGCGAACCGGCTTTAACCGCGGCCTGGGCCACGGCTAAAATTGACTCAAAATTGGTAATGTTAAAGGCGCCTAAAGCGTAGCCTCTCTTTTTAGCGTCGCTTACTAAATCTTTTAGGTGGACCAGCATAATTTTATTTGGTTATGGCTTGGGCGATTTTATAAAACTCATCGGCGTTTAAACTGGCGCCGCCGACCAGCAAGCCGTCCATGTTTTCCAGATTATTAAAGCCTCCGACGTTTTTTTCATTGATGCTGCCGCCGTAAATTACTCGAAAATTTTTGTTGACTACCGGCATGCCGAACATATCGTTTAAGGCCAGCTTGATTATTTTATGGGCGTACTCGGCTTCGGCCGGCTCGATCGCCGTGCCAGTACCGATGGCCCAAATCGGCTCGTAAGCCACAATTATTTGCCTTTCCCCGAAAACGTCAATGCCGGACAAGGCTTGCTGCAATTGTTCGACTAAAACGAAATCGCGCTTGTCTGACTGCTTATCTTCCATGCTTTCGCCGATGCAGACTACGGGCGTAAGATTTTCTATTTCCAAAACCGCCCTGACTTTCTTATGGATCATTTCGTAATTTTCGAATAAATACTTGCGCCTTTCGCTATGACCCAAAATCACATAGCCGCAGCCGGCCTCGGCCAGCATGCCGGCCGAAACTTCGCCGGTGTAAGCCCCTTTGTCTTCCCAGGACGCGTTTTGCGCGCCCAATTTTATGGCGCTGCCTTCAAGAATTTTAGCCGTTTCGGTTAAAGCTAATAGCGTCGGACAAATCACCACTTCGCCCTGATTAAAGTCCGCGAATTTTTTCTTAAATTCTTTAACCAAACTTAAAGATTCACCCAAGCCGAGGTTCATTTTCCAATTGGCGATGATATATTTTTTGTTGGGCATATTTACTTAAATTAATTATTAAAATTAATAATATTCATTATATCATACTTACGGTTTTGCGCCATAATATAGATCTACCATTTTTTTCGTCAGAGCGAAGCGGTCGGCATCGCTTTTCGCTCCTAAAACTACGGTTACTATTTCTTCGCCGGCTTCATTTTTAAAGCAGCTGACTAAGCAGTAGCCGGAGGCGTTGATAAAGCCGGTTTTTCCGCCCATGATTTTCACCCCGTTTTCCGGAAAAGCGCTTAACAGCTGATCAGTTGAATCAATGGATTTCTTCTTCCCTTGCTTGGTGGTAAATTCGTAGCGTTTGGTTAAAGCCGCGCGGCTGATGTCCGGTTGGGCCAAGGCGATTTTAGCGAACAAGGCGATTTCGCGCGCGGTTGAAATATTATTGTCGCTTAAACCGACCGCGTCGGCAAATCTGGTGTTTTTAAGCCCCAGATTTTTTATTTTTTCATTGATTTTTTGGGTAAACTCCGGCTCGCTTAAACCCGTTGCGTGGACCAGCGCCGCTGTGGCCGTGTTGTCCGAGCCCACTAAGCTAAAATAAAACAAATCTTTAACCGTTACCTGATCGCCGGTATAAAGATAAATCCGGCCGCCTTCGCGTTTGTCCTCGGCCTTAATTTCATAAACCGCGTCCCAGCCCGGATTATAATCCAAAAAGGTATAAGCCGTAAATAACTTGGTAATACTGGCGATCGGCCAGGCGCGGTCAGGGCGTTTAGAAAAATAAAGCTGATTTTTCTGCGCGTCAAAAATCGCGCCGTTTTCCGCCGCTAAGTCAAACTCCACGGCCTCAGGATTATTTTCCATTTCTACCGGCTTGTCAGCGTTTTGCGGCAGGCTGTTAAGCGGCAAATCCAGGCCCGGAAGCTGGGGCAAGGCCGGCAGGCGTTTTGACTCTTCCATCACTCTGACCATGGCCTTGTTTAATTTGCTGGCGGCCGGCTCAACTTTAATATTATTAGGCGGACTATATTCAACCACGCCCAAAACCTTACCGGCCGCTTGAGCTTTTTGCGGCGCTAAAACCGCGCCACCCGCCGCCAAACCCAGGTTTAAAAAAATCGTGGAAATTAATAGGCTGATTGTCGCGGGAATAAGCATAATTAATTATTCACCTCCTTATTTTCAGAAAGCATCCGATCAATCGTATCGTCGGCGTGCAGACGTTCGTAATCGGGCAAATCTTTTATATCGTTAAGCCCTAAAAATCTTATAAAATCAAAAGTGGCCGTGTAATATGTTTCATTTTTTTTCTTATCCGCCTTGCCTTCAATCAGGCCGCGGATTAAGAGATTTCGTAAAATCAAGGAACAGTTGACTCCCCTAATCCGATCCAAGTCAATTTTTGAAACCGGGCCGCGGTAAGCGATGATGGTTAAGGCCTCTAAGCTGGGGCGGCTTAGCTCGCCCATAGTTTCGTCTTTAATGAACTCTTGCACGGCTTTAGCGTTCTCCGGCGCGCTAACCATCTGGTATTTACTGCCATCTTTAATAATCTGCACGCCGGCCTGGCCGGTTTTATAATTTTCCAAGAGTTCGTCCGCCGCTTTAATCACTTCTTTTTTATCCGCCTTAAGCAAATCAGCCAAAAGGCTGGCGGCCATTGGTTTAGCGGAAATAAAGAGCAATGATTCAATTTTGGATTTAGTTGACATATTTATATTTTATTTATCTCAATCTCCCCAAACATCTCTCCCTGCATTACCATTACGTCTTTTTGCTTAATTAGCTCAAGCAAAGCCAGAAAACTGACAATCATTTCGGTTTTATTTTGCGCTCCGGACAAGATATGGCTGAAGCTGATTTTTATTTTATTTAAAAGCGTTTCTTGAATAGTTAAAATCTTTTCTTCAATGCTAACCGCGCGCTCCAAGCTTTTTTCTTCTAATTTTTCAACAGGAACAATATTTTTAATTATCTCACCGAACACCTGGCCGAGCTCCGCCGCCGTTAATTTTTTGGGCGGGGAAAAAACCTGAGCGCTGGCTAAAATCGCCTGACGGTTGAATTCGCGGGCGAAGGAAAAGCGCTTTTTACCGATTAGGGCTTCGATTTTTTTGGCCGCGGCCAAAAATTCTTGGTACATCCTGAGCTGGTCTTCAAATTCCTGGATTTCCTCTTCTGCTTCGCCTTTTAAAAACGGTAGCAGAGCCTTTGATTTAATTAGCAACAATTTAGCCGCCACCACTAAAAAATCCGCCATCTCTTCAGGTTTAAGATTTTTTGCCAGTTTTATATATTCAATGTATTGGTCAGCGATTTTTGCCAGGCTGATTTGCGTTATATCCATCTCTTCTTTTTCTATAAGCTGCAACAGCAAACCCAGCGGCCCTTCAAATTTATCAATTTTAAAATTCATAATTATTTCTTTTTCTTCTTCACCACCTCGAATTTTTTCTTAATTCCAAAATTGCCGAGTAAAGCATTTTCCATTTTCACAAAATCCTTAACCGCCATCTCCACCGAATGATTGAAACTGCCGGAAGTGAAGACCGCTCTTTTCATGCCGGCCAATTTTTTTTCCATGACCACCGGCAGTTTATGCAGTCCGCCGAAAGCGCTCATAGCGCCGGCTTTGACTTTTAGGAGTTTTTCCATAACCGCCTCGCCCGGAATTTTTACGACTTTGACTTTTTTCCCGCCGGCTTTAGAAATAAACTGCGCCAATTTTTTAAAATCCAAATTATGGTCAGCCGGCAGTAAGACTAAATAATAATCTTTATCCGCGATCACGAGTAGCGCCTTGGCGATTTCATTTAGCTTCTTGCCCATGGTCGCGGCCGCGTCATAAGCCGTGTAAACGGTCTTATGCTCCAAGACGTCATGCTTAACCCCGGCTTTTTCCAAATATTTAGCTAATTTTAAAGGAAATTTTAATTTTTTAGCCATATTTTTTAGTTAAAAATTATACCCATATTATAGCATTTGTCCCCTCTCCTTGCCAAGGAGAGGGTTAAAGTAAGGTCTACTAGCCAATAAAAAAACCGGCCTCGTTCCACTCTCTATGAGTGAACGGGCCGGCAGTATAGTTCCCCCTTGATAAAGGGGGTTAGGGGGATTTTTAGTTTTTAGGGACAAATCCCCTTAAGCATCCCGTCTTCCAGTCTGGTCGCGTTACCGACGGCCAGGGGCTTTTCGTCCAGGATCGCCTCCACCCTGGCGCGGTTGAAGCTCTCACCTGCTGATTTACTGGCAGGCAATTGTGAAGTTGTGATATCCCGCCAGCTTGCCTCGCTTTCCTTGGGCTTAATTGCCACTGAACCGTAGTCGCGGCAAAGCGGGCAGATAGCCGCCTCCCATTCCTGGATGGGATAACGGACAATCGGTACGACTGCGAACGCTCCAACGTCCTCCACGTATATCTCCTCGAGGCTCCCCCGGTTGAGCATAACCAGCTCAAGCGGCAGAATCTTGGCGGCCGGCTGTTTGGCATGAAGCTCCGTAACTGCTTCAATAAAGCCGGTGCCACGGGTGCAGAAATCCTCAATCATCAGGACCTTATCGCCCGGTTCGACGCCCGACAGCAGGGTGATTTTGCCGCCGACCTTTTCCATTTTCACTTCAGCCGACTCGGGCAGGTACATCAGCTTGATGATGTCCTTTGCCAGCAAAGTAGCGCCGTCGGGGATGCCGCAAATCTTGTTCGGTCTGAGACTGGCCATCCGGTCGAAGGCGTTAATCATCTGCCAGGCCATGATCAGCCTGATGTTAGGCGGTGCCAGCAGAATCTTTGAGACGAAGAAACCGTCACTGTGTAACAGGGATTTCAACAGCGCGTGCTTCCCCGGCCTGCCCGCGGCCGCCGCTTGATAATCATAGCGCCAGAAAGCCTAGAAAAGTTGAGCTAAGTAGACGAACTCTTCGGCACTCATGATATAATCCATGAAATTCGCCGGGTGAAACTTTAACGCCTGTTCCTTGGTACAATCTAATATTTTCGACATATTTCCCCCTTTCTAACCGTTTCTGAACGTAATCAATCCATCAGCCTAAACCGCTTCCGCCAGTCTGATTTCCTCTGCCGCTTTTCGTGCGTTAGCCAATGGATCGCCTTTGCGCAGGTCAGTACCCATGACGATATAGCTGGCGCCGTTAGCCCTGGCCTGTCCCGGCGTGGTCACCCGTTTCTGTGTTCCGAGGTCGGACCCAGCGAATCTGATTCCCGGGTTGATGACGGTGAAGTCAGGATTGATTGCCAGCACATCGGCTGTTTCCTGGGGAGAGCAGACAATTGTGCGGACTCCCGCATCCGAAGCCATCTTTACCCAGCGCAAGACCACCTCTTTCGGCGTTCCTTGGATGCCCAGTTTATCAAGGTCTGCCTGATTCAAAGAAGTCAAAAGGGAAACAGCTATTACTTTGGGCGCATACGGTCCTTCGCCAAAATTATCTTTAACCGCCTTGACCGCCTCTTGCAAAGCCGTTTCACCGGCCAGACAATGTACCGTAAATCCCAAAATCCGACCCTGGCCATATTTGGTAACTTCCTTGGCTGCCCCGGCCACCGTTGCCGGAATGTCGCCGTACTTGAGATCCAGCATGATTCGGTAAGAGGTCCTATTGATGATATAGCTTACTACATTTTCCGTTGTGAAAAGCTGGTGCGTTAATATCTCCATACCCAGCTTTACCGCGCCAATTTCTCCCTGAAAAGCCGCCAAATAACCCTCCAACTCTCCCAGGGACCCAACATCCGCCGCAAAAATAATTCTGTCCTTTGGTTCCATGATTTTTTCTCCTTTTTCGCAAAAAATTGATGTTACCGCCCAAAAACTTTTTTCCAGATTGCTAAAATCTCCAGCGCTTGGCAACTGCGGCAAATAAGCGGCCGCGTTTCAACCAATACTCCTCCTTTCGTCAGTTAAAATACCATCTCCCCTTCCGGCAGCTTAAAATATAAATTATACTCCCTTAAACTGCAATAGACTAAAATGCCGTTCAGCATAACCAAATCAAGCGCCAGCTGGGGATTTTTTCCGTCCAGCTCTTTAAACATCTCCCGAGTGAGCGGCGTAGCCGGACAAACGCAGGGACATTTATAACAACCAGCCTTGTACGCGTAAGCCATAGCTGCACCCTCCTTTCCTAAAATCAATAAATTGTAAAGGTCAATCTATATATAAAATAAAACCCAAAGATAACTCCTTGGGCTTATTATATTTAACTGTATTTTACCTCAAAAGTCAATGCTATCTGACCGGTACGGAAATCGGGGCCGGCTTGGCATTATCCAGTTTGGCGATTCTCTGCTTTAAGCATTGGTAGCCGGCGTCATGCAGGTAGCGGGTGTCAAAGAAAAAAGATTTATCAGCGCCCTGCTCTTTATTGGCCGTCTGGAAAACCGCGCACAGCTCGTAAGTATCTTTAGCGCTGACCTTGTAATCAAACGCCTTATTCGTGCCCGGATCGGTAATGTCGTTTTCGGTGATGAAATAAAGCGAGCCGCCGTTTAATAAATCGCTTAAAGCGGCCGGCAATTTTTCGTTCTCGCTGTAATAGGCGTTAATGGCGTTGTCAATCTGCGAAAATTTATTGATGATCGCCTGGTCGTATTTCTGCTGGCGCACTTTAAAGGGCGAATCAATGAAGAAAAAAGAGGAGATCAGGGCGATTGCTACGATGGCGATTGAACCGTAAAAATAAGCTCTAATAATATTATTATTCTTGGCTACGTCCTCGCGCTTTATGTCATAAAAATAAAAGCTGAAGATCAGCGCGGAGATTAAAATCGAGCTTAAGGATTTTAAAATTATTTTCGCGGTCAGCTCGCCGTTTAAGAAACTGCCGACCGTGGCGATAAACCAGCCGATCATGACCACGGCCGAAACCAATAAAATAAAATAAGTCAGCCATTTTCTTACGCCTGACTCGCGCTCTAATTTTCCTGATAACAAATTTTTATTGACCAGCCACATCATCACGAAATAAATCGGCGCCGCGATAATCATGGCTGAAATGGCGAAGCGCAAAGCGTCTTGCGAAAAATTGCCCGGCGCCAGGCTTAAAGCGTCCGGCACTGTCTTATTGATAATCTGAAAAATGATCATGCCGGTGGAAAGGGAAACAAATACCAGCGAGACCAGTGATAAAAGATAATAAAAAGCGAACTTGGCATTTTGTTGTTTTTCCATAAATTTATTTTACGAGTTATTAATTATAAGTAATTTTATTAATAAACCATTAAGCCCTGATTAAGCGGCGGCGATTATTTAATCGGCAGCCTGCGTTGCCGGTTTTTAATAATATTTAAGGCCAATTTCTTGCCCAGCCTAGTCAATTTAACTTTTTGGATAAACCACTTCTTAGCGGTTTTTTTGCCTAAAGCGGTCAAGAGGTCGCCGGCTACCAGCAAGTCCAGACTTTTATGAATTATGTCCTGAATTTGCTTCCGGTTTTTACCCGCTTTAGCATACCAGCCGTAAAATTCAGCCGGCAAAGAGAATTTTTCATTATAACTTTTTTCCAAAATATATTTTTGCAGTTTGGAAAGCCGCATAAAAATTAGTCTTTCTTGATTTTAATATTCAGCTCTTTTAGCTGCCGCTCGCTGACTTCTCCGGGCGAATCCATCATTAAATCCTTGCCATGGCCGTCTTTAGGAAAAGCGTAAATGTCGCGGATTGAGTCCCAGTCGTTAAGCGCCATTAAAATCCGGTCTACCCCGGGCGCGTTGCCGCCATGGGGCGGAGCGCCGTATTCAAAAGCGCGGATCATAGCGCCGAATTTATTATCAACCTCTTCGCGGGTGTAGCCGGCGATCTCAAACGCTTGATACATTATTTCCGGCTCATGATTCCTGATCGCGCCGGAAGAAACTTCAAAACCGTTTAAAATCAGATCAAATTGATAAGCTAGAATATCTAGCGGCTTTTTCGTCTTAAGCGCGTTGAGGCCGCCCTGGGGCATGGAAAATGGATTATGGGAAAAATCCACCCGCCCCTCTTCAATTTCCGAATAGTCATACATGGGAAAATCGACGACCCAGCACCAAGCCGCTTTATTTTTGTCTTTAAGCCCGAGCCGCGCCGCGCACTCATTGCGCACCGCGCCTAAGCTTAAGCAAACCGTTTTCCAGGAGTCAGCGCCGAAAAATATTATATCACCGGCTTCGGCTTTTACTTCTTTAACAATCGCTTGCGCCAGCTCGTCGCCCAAAAATTTAACGATCGGCGATTGTAATTCGTTTTTTTCCTTAACAATAATATAGGCCAATCCCTTAGCGCCCTTAGCTAGCGCCACGGCCGTAATTTCGTCTATTTCTTTGCGCGAAAATTTCGCGCCGCCCGAAACTTTTAAAGCATGGACAACACAGCCGCTCTCCCCGGCCATATCGGAAAAAACTTTAAAGCCGCAGCCTTTAACCAAAGCGGTAACCGGCTCAATTTCCAGGTCAAACCTTAAATCAGGCTTGTCCGTGCCGTACTTATCCATGGCCTCGCGCCAGGGAATTTTTTTAAAATTATTATCATCGGCCAAGGCCACTAATTTTTTATTTGAAAACTTCTTGGTTACGTCTTTCCATAACGGCTCCATAATCTTCCAAATATCTTCCTGCGTGACAAAGCTCATCTCCATATCCAGCTGATAAAACTCGCCGTAATGGCGGTCCATGCGCGGATCCTCGTCGCGGAAGCAGGGCGCGATCTGAAAATACCGATCCAGCCCGCCGACCATGAGTAACTGCTTAAACTGCTGGGGCGCCTGGGGCAAAGCGTAAAACTTCCCCGGATAGAGCCGCGATGGCACTAAAAAGTCGCGCGCGCCTTCGGGCGAGGAGTTGGCTAAAATCGGCGTCTGCACTTCGGTAAAATCCAGGCCGTGAAAATAATTTCTTAGAAACTGAAAAAATTCGTCCTTGGTTTTAAGCATTTCCTGGAGCTTCGGCCGCCTTAAATCAACGAAGCGGTATTTTAAGCGCAAAGCCTCTCCCGTCTCCACTTCTTTTTCCTCGCTTAATTCAAAGGGCGGGGTTTTTGACCTTGATAATATTTCGATTTCCGAACATTCAATTTCCACTTCGCCGGTTTTAAGTTTTTTATTAATCATGTCGTCCGGCCGCGGCGCCACTTTGCCCTTGATTTTTATGACCCATTCATGGCGCAATTTATCCGCCTCGTCCCAGGCCTTGGCGCTTATTTTCGGATCAAAAGTCAGCTGGGTTAAGCCGTAGCGGTCGCGCAAATCAATAAAAATCAGGCCGCCATGGTCGCGCCGGCTATGCACCCAGCCGCAAAGCTCCACGTTCGCGTCTACGTCTTTTTTTGTCAGTTCGCCGCAAGTATGAGTCCTAAGCATAATAATTTAAGCTAAGATTACTAATAAATAGTTGTGCTTATATTTTAACTTATTTTCCTAATTTTAGCAAGAAAAAAGAGCTGGACGATTCTGGTCCAGCTCAACTAATGACAGCAACACGCCGAATTACTGTCCACAGGACTGTAAAAAAGGCACATTTACCGCGCCTTGCGCAGTCCGTCGCCACAAGCTCACGGCTTGGCCTTTGCCGTTCTCCGCTTCCTGACAGGCATCGCTTTGAGCTTCTTTCTCATCCGCCTCGCCCAAATCCTTGACTGCCATACCAACCTGAATAAAATAATTTGCCATGTTATCCTCCTCCCCAAAGGTTCATAAAAAATATTTTAAAAAGGAGCTCATAATGATCCTCGCCTCCTTTTCTGTTTTTTTATCTGTTTTGATTTTTACTAATTTTTTTAAATCACAATTCTCCGCCAGTCTTAACAATTTAACCGAATTTTCGCTGATTGTCAATCCTGGCTCGGCCGGACACTTGTCGCAGACCAAACCGCCGCGCGAAGCGTCAAACTTCAGGCCGGCCGGCGCTAGCTTGCCACCGCAGTTTACGCAACAGTAGAGCTCGGGCTTATAACCGAGTTCGGATAACAGTTTAAAAATAAAAAAACTATTAAGCTGACCGCTATCCAGCGAATTTAATATCTCTAAATAATCCTTTAATAAATTAAATAATTTTTCATCCGCCTGGCCGGCTTTAACCAGTTTATTGAAAATATTGACTGCTTCGCCCGCGACCGTTAGCTTATCCAAATTATTTTTGATATCAGCGTAACAATTTTCACTGACGGCCGCGCCCACATAATCGTACTGACGGCCGCGTATCGCCATGATTTCGCCAAGCGTTAGCGGCTCAAGATGGCCGGCCAGCTTGGATTTGATTTTTTTCATGCCGCGCACGGTAAGCTCCAGCTTGCCCCGCTCCAGCGAATAAACCGTTACCCGGCCGTCGCCCTCGCCTTGAGCGCGGCGATTTAAGATTATGGCGGTCAAATTATAGGTTTCTTCCATTTATTTTTTATCCAAATAACTCTGTAAAATCAGCATGGCGGCGATTTCGTCGCGGCCGGACTTGGTTTTTTTATCGCCGGGCAAAGCGTCCGCGGCCTTACTTGACAGTCTCTCGTCTACAAGTTCAATCGGTATTATTACTTTACTTTTTAATTCATCTAAAAAATCATTGAATTTACTTGATACATGATACTCAATACTTGATACTTGATATGGCTTGCCTAAAATTAATTGGTCAATTTCTTCAGCCTTAATCAACTCTATAATCTCATCAGCCAGGCTTACGGTCTTAAACGGCGTGGCGATTTTAGTCTCCGAGTCAGCCAGCGCTAAACCGATTCTTTTTTCACCCCAATCTATACCTAAATATTTTATATTAATTTTATTCATATCTAGTTAATATCTCATGTCCGGTTTCAGTCACGACGACCGTGTGCTCAAATTGCGCAGAGAGAGAACCGTCCGCGGTTAAAATGGTCAGCCCGTCGGCTCCGTCTTTAATCCGCCAGTCGCCCGCGTTAATCATCGGCTCAAGCGCTAAAACCATGCCCGGCTTTAAAATTATTTTATTATTGTAAGACAAATCGTAATTGGGAACCTGCGGATCTTCATGCACGCCGTAACCGACGCCATGGCCGACTAAATCGCGCACCACGGAAAAACCGGTAGTGTTAACATACCGCTCCACCGCTTTACCGATATTATTCAGGCTATTGCCGGGGCGAACCTGTTCTATGGCGACAACCAGCGCCTGTTTGGCAACTTTGATTAATTTTTGCGCCTCGCGACTAGCTTTGCCAACCGCCGCGGTCGCGGCCATGTCCGTATAAAAATTTTTGTATTTCATGCCGACGTCTAAGTTAATAATATCGCCGGATTTTAGCTGGCGCGAGGGCAGAGACGGCGCGTGCACTACTTCATCGTTAAGGCAGGCGCATAGCACGGTAGGAAACGGCTTATCTCTTTTACCGGACTTAAAGCCTTTAAACGCCGGTACGCCGCCGGCCTCCTTAATTAAAAAATCAGCCATTTGTTCCAAATGGCCGGTGGTCGCGCCCGGTTTTATTTCAGCCAAAAGCTGCTTCATAATACCGCCCAGTATTTTTCCGCCCTGGCGCAGAAGTTCTATTTCATTTTCATTTTTTATGGTAATCATAATAAACTTAATGCTTTTAACTTTGCCAATATTTCCGCCTGAATTACCTTAATCGCCCGCTCGCCGTCTATTTTTAAAAGCTTACTCTGTTTTTTAAAGTAGTCAAGCAGGGGCTCACCTTCATGGCGGTAAACCTTTAAGCGGTGCGCGATTACCTTGGGCTTATCGTCGTTTCTGGTAAATAGTTTAGCGCCGCAGATATCGCAAACGCCGGCGTTGATCGGCGGATTATAGGCCAGATGATAAACCTTGCCGCAGGCGCACATCCGGCGCTGGCCTAATCGTTGCTTTACTTCGCGGTCGCCGACCGCAACTTCCAAGGCGTAAACCCGGTCATTTTTTTTAAGTGTTTTTTTAAAAATAGCCAAAAGCTCATTCAACTGCTTTTTATTCCTGGGAAAGCCGTCAAAAATAAAACCCGGGGCTTTATGCTTTAAGCTTTTGGCCACCAGTCCGACGGTAATTTTATCCGGCACTAACTTTCCGGCGCGCAAGTACTTATCAGCCGCTTGGCCCAGTTTAGTTCCGGCCGCGATTTCGGCGCGAAACAGGTCGCCCGTGGAAATTTTTTTAAAGCCGGTTTTGGCCGCGAGCATTTCCGCTTGCGTGCCTTTGCCCGAGCCGGGCGGCCCGAAGAATATGATAATTGTTTTTGCCATAATAATCTATTTTTATTTGATACGTTATATTTTTGGTTTATCCCCGTAGGGGGAAAAGGTTTTCAAAGGTTTAGGCCGCCAATTTCATGGGCGGATGGTAATCAGATGCCGGTGCTTTCGGCGCGGCACTGCTCGGCGTTTTTCCCGGTTTATAATTTCCGGCGAAACTGACAACGTTTTTTTTAATGCCTAAGCTTTCCATGCCGCTACTCTCGACGTTTTTGCCTACGCCTAAACCTGAGCTAGCGGAAATGCTTGCTTTAGCGTTAGTTACGCCGATACTTCTATTTGTTGTACTGCCTAAAACGCCGATTTTCGGCCGGCCATGTTCATCATGAAAATCATTATCCAGCGCCCGCAGGTATTTTTTCACGGCAGGTTTACCGTTTTTAACCGAACTAACCATGCCAGCCCGATCTTTTTTAGCGTGTTTAATCACCGCGTCAATAAACTTGCTGGCGACCACAGCACCGTTAGCGCTGGCAATATCTTTTGCAACTTTTCCAATGGAAAATTTACTGGTGCCGAAGGCTCTTTTAGCCCCGGTAGTCAATTTACTCCTAATCGCATAATTATCAATTTCCTTAAGAATTTTTTTAGTCTCAGTAAAACCGACCCTTTTGTATTTATTGCTGCCTAATGAAGCAATAGTTTTTAGCGTCATATGATTATAATTTATCGCTTGGCCTAAATTTGATTAAATTTTCGTGCGAGGACTGTTTGAGGCCGAGTACTCTCGGCCGAGTTCCGCAGTAGAAAATATAATAAATTTAGGCCAAGCTTTATGTCGTAATATTACCTAAGCGGTTGCCTTACCATTCGCCACTTTAGACTTATAGAAAAAATAGCCTACCACCGAAAAAGTTATGACCGGCGACACCCAGCTGGGAATATGGACGCCGAAACTGTCGGCCAGCATGATCATGCCTAAAAATAATATGGAATACATGGCGCCGTTTTTCAGATATATATATTTTTTTACCCGATGGATATTGCCGATTGTAAACTGGCGCACCACCAAAGCCCCTAAGCCGTTGCCCAATAATATGAGCGGCACGGATAAAGTAAAGGCGAAGGCGCCCAAGACTCCGTCAATCGAAAAGGTCGCGTCAATCACTTCCAAGTAGAGTATCTTACTCATGTCGGACAAATGACTTTTGGCCAAATCTTTTTCCCGCATCTCGGCGTTTTGTTTAAAGCCGTGGGTGATGAAAAAAGCGGTTGAGCCGACCACCGCGCCGAAAGCCATGATCGGATCCTTTTCCAGGGCAAACCAAACAACCACCGCCAAAATCACCGACACCACGGAAAAAAACCAGATGCCATTTTTATAAAAAAAATGCTCGCCCTTAAGTCCGAAATTCTTAGCTTCCAAAAACAGCCAATGGAAAAATAAAAAAATCAAGAATACGCCGCCGCCGACGAGCAGCATGGGCGCTGATCTTTCCACGGCGGCTATGACGCTCGGATCGGAAGAAAAAGTCGCGGTAATGGCGTCTAGCGGCCCTAAGCCGGGCGTGGCTAGCCAGACGATCAGCCAGGGTAAGAGTCCCCTGATTAAAAACACGGCCAGTAGCAGGCCCCAAATTAAAAACCAGCGCCTGGCCTTAGCGGCCATAGTGGAAAGAACTTCGGCGTTGATAATAGCATTATCAATACTGGATATGGTTTCAAACAAGCACAAACCTAAAACAATAATGATAATTTCAAAAATTCCCATATATTTTATTATATCACACAAAAACCAAACAAAAAACCCCTACAATATGGGGTTATATAAAATTTGAGCGAGCGGCTAATGGCAAATTTTCGTGCGAGGACTGTTTGAGGCCGAGTACTCTCGGCCGAGTTCCGCAGTAGAAAATTTGCTGTTAGCCGCGAAGCGATTATGTCGTAATTTTCTACATGCCTTCGTACTCGCGCATGGTTAATTGCGACTCAATCTGCTTAACGGTTTCAATCACCACCGAGACGACGATGAGGAGCGACGTGCCACCGATGGTTAAGGCCTGGATGCCGGTAAAATAACGCAAAATTAAAGGCAGGATGGCGATTATGCCTAAAAATAAGGCGCCGACAAAAATAATTTTATGAGTGGTATTGGCTAAATATTCGCTGGTATGCCGGCCCGGCCTGATACCCGGAATAAAGCCGCCTTGCTTTTGCAGATTTTCCGCGATTTGAGTCGGATGAAAAATAACCTCGGTGTAAAAATATGTAAAAGCGAAAACCAATAAAAAATATAAAATCGCGTAAACCAACTGGTTTTGGAAAAAATTTATGGTGGCTTGGGCGGCGTTGGCGATAAAGGCCGTTCGGGCGTGGATGAAAAATTGCGCGATCATGGGCGGAAAAATAACAACCGAAATGGCAAAAATAATCGGAATCACGCCGGCCATATTTACGCGCAAAGGCAGATGGGTTGACGTACCGCCGAACATCCGGTTGCCTCTGATCTGCCGCGCGTACTGCACCGGCACGTTGCGCTGGCCTTCGTTGACCACCACCACGCCGACAATCGTCACTAAGGCAATGGCAATAAAACCTAAAATCATGTAAAGCTTGGTCGGATCAAAAGTAACAATTACCTGCTGGGCGGTTTGCAATAATCCGGAAACGATGCCGGCAAAAATCAGAAGCGATATGCCGTTGCCGACTTTTTTCTCGGTCATGAGCTCGCCCAGCCACATTAAAAATACTGTGCCGGCGCTGACCGTGATAATTATGGTAAATAAATCAAAGGCGCTGATATCGCCTAAAATCAACCGGGACGAGCGGCGCAGTAAAGTAATCATGCCGTAAGCTTCCAGGGCGGCTAAAGGCACGGTCAGCCAGCGCGTCCACATATTGACTTTCTGCCGGCCGGCTTCTTCTTTATTCATTTCCTCAAGCTGGGGCACGATCATGGCGAGTAGCTGAAAAATAATGGATGAGGTAATATAAGGTCCAACGCCCATCATGACGATGGAAAAATTGGTCATACCGCCGCCGGCGAAGATATTCATCAGGCCAAGAATCTGATTGGAAGCGAAAAAATCCTTAAGCGCGGCTACATCCACTCCGGGAATCGGGATATGGGCGGCCAAACGAAAAATCGCCAGCATGCCCAAAATGAACAAAATGCTGTTTCTTAAATCGCGCGCTTTCCAAATTTGTAGCAGTTTCTCGTACATAACTATATTATATCACTTTTCCGCCGAGTTTTTCAATCTGTGTTTTAGCGCTAGCGCTTAACTTAACGCCGCTAAATTGCAAATTTTTTAGCTTAAGTTCGCCTTGTCCTAAAATTTTTATAGGCGCGGCGGCCGAGTTAACCAGTCCGGCGCTTAATAAACTCTTGCCGTTAACTTTAGCGCCATCTTTAAAAGCATCATCAAGCGCCACTAAATTAACCGCTTGATTTTTCGGCTTGTCTGATTTGAAACCGCGATTTTTCGGCGTAGCGGCCAAGATTTGCTTAAAGCCTAATCGCTTTAATTTATTGCGTCCGCCGGCTCTTGAGCGCTGGCCTTTCTGGCCGCGCGTCGAATAAGAACCGTGGCCCGAAGCGTTGCCGCGGCCGATCTTTTTCTTAAGCCTCTTTGAACCTCTGGCCGGTCTGATTGTATTTAAGGATAAAGACATATGCTTTTAAGATACAATTACCAAGAAACAATAATCAAACTAATTATTTTGGTTATTGGTTATTGGTTATTGTTTGTTTCTTGTATCTTGGTTATTGGTAATTTTTCTTTTTTCATTTCTCCTCTTTTGAGATTTCTCAGCGCCTCAATGGTGCATTTAACATTATTAACTTTATTGCCGGTGCCTAAAATTTTAGAGGTAACATTTTTAATGCCGGAAAGTTCCAGCAAAATTCTGACTGCTCCGCCGGCGATGATGCCGCGGCCCTTTTTAGCCGGTTTGAATAAAATTTTTGCCGCGCCGACTTTCTGATAGATTTCATGAGGAATGGTTTCGTTAACAATCGGTATATCAATGAAATTCTTTTTAGCTTTATTTACCGCTTTGGTCACCGCGCCGGTAACATCCGCGCCCTTGGCCAAGCCGATGGCAACTCGGCCTTTTTTATTGCCAATAGCCACGCAAGCCCTGAAGCGCATTCTCTTGCCTCCGGCCATCACGCGGGTCACGCGGGCGATGTCAATCATTTTCTGCTCAAATTCTTCGGGCAAACCGCCTTCTCGCTGGCCGCGGCCCGGTCCTCGTTTACCTTTAAAATTCCTCTTCCTGTCCCCGCCTCTATCTCCGCCACGGCCGCTAAACCGATTATCAGGCGCGGCTTGAGCCGGCGCGGCATTAACCTGAGCCGCTGCTGCCGGAGCTATTTCAGTTGGAGTATTTTCTTGTATTTTATTTTCTTCCATATTGATTAATCAAGTAAAAATTTAATGGCAGTAGGACCCTGTCCGCTATTAAATTTTTACTTGATACGTTATATTTTTTGAAAATATTAAAAACTTTTTCTAAAAAAGTTTTTAAAAGTTTAAAACTTTAAACCGCCTTCTCTGGCGCCTTCGGCCAAAGCCTTTACCCGGCCGTGATATTTATAGCCGTTGCGGTCGAATACTGCGTTGTTAATTCCCTTTTCCGCGGCTTTCTTAGCGATCAATTTTCCCAACTCAAAACCGGCGTCAATCTTTTTGGCCTGGCTTTTCATTTCCAGCGCGCTGACCGCGGCTAAAGTTTTGCCAATTTCATCGTCGATGAGCTGAGCGTAAATTCCGCGATTCGAGCGAAACACGCTTAAGCGCGGACAACCGGCCGTTCCGCTAACCTTGGCCCTGACTCTGCCTTTGCGCCTGCCTCGTTTTAATTGTTTTTTGATATTTGCGTCCATATAATAATTTTAAATTATTTACTTCTCGCCCTTTCCGGCAGTTTTGCCCGCTTTTCTTCTTAAAATTTCATCGGCATATTTAATGCCCTTGCCTTTATACGGTTCAGGCTTCCTGATTTTTCTGATTTGTGCCGCGGTCTCGCCCACTAATTGCTTATCTATGCCGCTTAAAATAATATTATTGGCCTGCACTTCGGCTTTGATGCCGTCCGGCAGATCGAAAATCACCGGATGGGAATAGCCGACGTTTAAAGTCAGCTTATTGCCGGCCGCGGCCGCGCGGTAGCCCACGCCGTTTATTTCCAATTTTTTGACATAACCTTCATTAACTCCGACCGTCATATTTTTGATCAAACTTCTATATAATCCCCATAAAGCTTTTTCTTTACCGCTTGATATATCGGCAATGGTCAATTTTATTTCTTTTTCGCCAATCTCAACCTTAACCAAATCATGCAGCTTGGTTTTTAATTCGCCTTTCGGCCCCTTAACGATTATAAAACCCTTTTCGAGCTTGGCGCTCGTTCCGGCCGTTAATTCAATTGGCAGTTTTCCTAATCTTGACATATGTTTAATAAATTTCGCAGATAACTTCTCCGCCGATGCCTTGCTTCTTGGCCTGCTTATTGGTCATAAGCCCCGATGGCGTGGAAATAATCGCGATTCCCAAATTATTTAAAACTCTGGGCAGCTCATCTTTGCCCGCGTAAATGCGGCGGCCGGGCTTGCTGATTTTCTTTAACGAGCTGATGGCCGGCTGTCCGTTTTTATATTTTAAATCAATTTTAATATCATTAAAGCTGGCGCTTGAATTTTTTTTGCCTTTAGCTTTGATAATTTCAGTTTTTTCGATCAAACCCTCGGCTTCCAGTATCTTGGCGATGCTGAATTTAATTTTGCTCATCGGAAAAATTACCGTCGTTTTTTTCACGGCTTGAGCGTTTCTTATTCTTGTGAGCATGTCTGCTATTGGATCTGTCATATGAAAATAAAAATTAAGATATAATTTACCAGCTTGATTTGGTTACTCCCGGAATTTCGCCGTTAGACGCTAATTCTCTAAAACAAATACGGCAGAGACCGAAATCTCGCATAAAGCCGTGGATGCGGCCGCAGCGCCAACAACGCCTGATGGTTCTTGATGAAAATTTAGGTTTTCTTTTCGCTTTGACGATTAATGCTGTTCTTGCCATATATTTTTACTCTTGTTTAAAAGGAAAGCCTAATAATTTAAATAATTCCAAGCCTTCTGCGTAAGTTTTAGCCGTGGTGGCCAAACAGACCTCAAGGCCGTGGATATTGGATACTTCATCGGCTTTAATTTCCGGAAACGCGATATGCTCTTTAAAACCGACGGCTAAATTACCCAGCCGGTCAACTTGTTTGGCGCTTATGCCTCTGAAATCTCGAATCCGGGGGAAAGTTATGTTAACCAATTTTTCCACGAAATCATACATCCTTGGTCCGCGCAAAGTCACAGCCACGCCGACCGTCATGCCTTTTCTTGATTTAAAGGCGGAAATTGACTGCTTGGCCTTGGTTAAAACCGGCTTCTGGCCGCTGATTCTTTCCAAACTGGAAACCACGCCGTCAATAAAAGCCTTATCCTTGGCGTTTCTGCCCACGCCGGAATTAATCACGACTTTGGTAAGGCGCGGTACGGCCATGACATTTTTATAGCCGAATCTCTCAATCAGCTTAGGCGTTATTTCTTTTTGGTATTTTTCTTTTAATTTCATATATTTAATCTATAACCTGCTTGCATTTTTTACAAACTCTTACTTTCTTCTTGCTTTTAATATCATTTTTCGTTACTTCCAGGTATTTATGCGCTACTCTGGTCGGCCGGTCGCATTTAGAGCAAACCAGCATAACGTTTGATAAATTTATCGGCGCCGGAAATTCGATTCTTTGCCCTTTTTCTCCCTGTTTTCTCGGCCGCATATGCTTAATCAGCAAATTTAAGCCTTCGATACTGGCGCGATTGGCCTCGGCGAAAACCTGCAAAACCTTGCCGGTCTTGCCGTTATCTTTACCCGCCATTATTTTTACTTTGTCGCCTTTCTTAATATTCATATCTTCTTTATCAGGTTAAAATTTAATGGCCGTAGAGTTCTACTCGCTATTAAATTTTAACCTGATACGTTATATTTTTGAAAGTATTGAAAACTTTTTCTAAAAAAGTTTTCAAGGGCTATAATACTTCTGGCGCCAGCGAGGCGATTTTCATGAAGCCCAGCTGTTTTAATTCTCTAGCCACCGGACCGAAAATTCTCGTGCCTTTAGGCTCTTTTTTCTCTTTATCAATTATCACGCAGGCATTCTCGTCGAAACGCACGTAAACGCCGTCCGCTCGCCTGATTTCTTTCTTGGTCCTGACGATGACCGCGTGCGCCACGTCGCCTTTTTTAATGGCGGCGTGCGGCACGGCTTCTTTAACCGCCACGGTAATAATCTGACCGATATGCGCGTAGCGTTTTTTATAGCCGCCCAATACCCGGATGCACATGACTTTCTTCGCGCCCGTGTTGTCCGCTACTTTTAAAATTGTTTGTACTTGCACCATATAATTAGTAAATTACCCGCCAGCGCTTATCACGGCTTAAAGGGCGGCATTCAAGGAACTGCACTTTATCGCCTTCTTTATATAAATTTTTCTCATCATGAACCTTATACTTTTTACTCATCGTGTATCTTTTTTTGTATTTCGGATGGACTTTAACCGAATCCACGCTGACCGTAATGGTTTTATCCATTTTGTCGCTGGTTACGACGCCGCTAAACTTTCGTTTGATTATGGTTTTAACTTTATTATCTTCCATATTATTTATTTTTTACAACATTTATTAGCGTCATCACATTGGCGATAACTTTCTTTATTACCCTGATCTCCCTGACATTCTTTAATTGCTTATTGGCATCTTTAAAACGCAAATCCCTGAGCTTATCGCGCGATTCGCTTAAAACCTGCTGTAATTCTTTCTCGGTTTTGGCTTTTAATTCTTTAAATTCCATAAATTATTTCTTGATATACTTAGTCTTTACCGGAAGCTTATAGCCGGCCATTTTCATGGCTTCTTTAGCTTCGGTTTCGGTCACGCCGGCCATTTCAAACATGACCATGCCGGGTTTTACCACGGCGACATAATGATCAACCGCGCCCTTGCCCTTACCCATGGGAATTTCGCCGCCCTTGGCCGTGACGGATTTATGGGGGAAAATTCTGATCCAGACTTTGCCGCCTTTTTTAATGTATCTTGATAAAACTTTTCTGGATGCTTCAATTTGCCGCGAGGAAATCCAGCAGGCTTCCAAGCTTTTCAGCCCGTAGTCGCCAAAACTAACGTTAACCATGCGGCTGGCTTTCCCGCCCCGCCTCAGCTTATGCTGCTTTCTCCATTTTGTTTTTTTCGGCATTAACATATTATTTTTGTCCTCCCACGATTTCGCCCTTGCCGGCCTCTTCTTTTTTAAATATGTCTCCCTTATAAATCCACAATTTTATGCCGATGGCTCCGTAAGTGGTTTTGGCCGTAACTCTGGCGAAATCAATATCAGCCCTTAAAGTATGAAGCGGCACTTTGCCCGAAACGAGCATTTCCGTGCGCGCGATTTCCGAACCGTTTAACCGGCCGCTGATTACGACTTTTACGCCTAAGGCGCCGGCGCGCTCAATCCGGCCAATCGCCTGCTTCATGACCCGCCGAAACGGCATTCTTTTTTCAATATCCATGGCCATAGCCTGGCCGACCACTTCAGCGCTTAAATTCGGCCGGTCAATTTCCGAAATATTCAAATTAATATCAGCCAATCTGAAATTTTTTAAAAATTTATCATGCAATTTCTTTTTTAAATCTCCGGCCCCGGAACCGCCGCGGCCGATAATCAGGCCGGGTTTAGCCGTAAAGACGCCGATGGTAATTTTATGGCCGCTTCGTTCAATTTCCACGCGGTCCAGGCCGGCTTCGCGCAACTCGGCGAATAAATATTTTCTGACTTTAGTGTCTTCTTTCAAATTTTTTATTAAATTTTTTCCCGTGGCAAACCACTTAGACGGCCAGGTCCGGGTAATATTTAATCTAATAACTTTTGGATTTACTTTATGTCCCATATATAACGATTAACTTTATAATTTAGCCTGATTTGCGTCTAAACATTTTCGCGGCAAAGCCTTTGCCGCCTTCTATCTTGGCATGGCCATGGCGCCCTTCCATCCTCGGATCGGAAATAACTTTGCCTTTTTCTTTCATATCTTCTTCTTTTGGTTCAACTCTTTCCTCTTTAACCGACTCTTTAAGCTTAACCGTTGATTCTTTTTTAGGCTGTTCGCCCAGTTTAATCGGCGCTTCGATCGTTTGCTTTTTCGCCCCGGTTTTCCCGCTTTCTTTTATTTCGCCTAAAGTCAAAAGCACATGGCAAAGCTGTTTTCTGATCGGTGTGGCCCGGCCATGGGCCTTCGGCATCCAGCGTTTTAAAGTCGGACCCTGGTTAACCATGATTTCTTTTATAAATAAATTTTCTTTGACCAATTCAAAATTATGCTCGGCGTTGGCCACGGCTGAATTAACCAGCTTAGCCACCGGTCCGGCCGCCCGCTTGCCGGAAAACTTAAGCTGGGCCAAAGCTTCCCTAATCGGCATTTTCTTAATAAGATTAGCCACTAAGCGAACTTTAGTCGGAGACTGTCTGATAAATTTTGCTGTTGCTTTAACTTCCATATTGATAATTAATCTTTCTTAATATTATTTACCGGCTCCTTTAGCCGCGGCCGGTGCCGGCGCGGCGCCCTTAGACTGCTCTTTGGCCATCTTACCGCCATGGCTTACAAATTTTCTGGTCGGTGAAAATTCTCCTAATTTATGCCCGACCATATTTTCCACCACGAAAACCGGAAGATGAGTTTTACCGTTATGCACGCCGATGGTAAAACCTACCATCTCAGGCGTAATCGTCGAGGCTCTATCCCAAACTTTGATTATGGTCTTATCGCCCTGGCGCAGATTCATTATTTTTTTTAATAATCTTTCATTGACGTAAGGGCCTTTTTTTAAACTTCTTGACATATTTTAAATTATTTGTTTATTTCTTTCTTCGGCTTATGATTAATCGATTGCTTCTCTTTTTATGCTTTCTGGTCTTAACGCCCAAGGCCGGCTTGCCCCAAATGGTTTTCGGGTGCCTTAAGCCGATGGACTGCTTGCCTTCACCGCCGCCGTGCGGATGGTCGACCGGGTTCATGGCCGTGCCTCTGACCGTCGGCCTTATGCCTAAGAGCCTTTGCCGGCCGGCTCGGCCGATCGTAATATGGCGCCTATCGGGATTTGAAACTTGGCCGACCGTGCATAAGCATTCTTTATTGACCAACCTGATTTCTCCTGACGGCATCTTAATCTGCGCGTAATCGCCTTCCACGCCCATGACATAAACCAAATTGCCCGCGGCTCGCGCGATCTTAGCGCCGCGGCCCGGTTCCAATTCTATATTATACACGCCGATGCCCGGTAAAATAAATTTGATGGGCATGGCGTTGCCGGTTTTTATTTCAATCTGATTTTTCGCGCTCATTATCTCGTCGCCGACCTTTAAACCAACCGGCATGATGATATATCTTTTCTCTCCGTCTTTATAATTTACCAGACCAATGCGCGCGCCGCGGTTCGGATCATATTCGATGGACATGATTTTGCCCGGAATATCGAATTTATCGCGAAAAAAATCAATCTGCCTGATGAATCTTTTGACGCCGCCGCCTTGATGGCGCACCGTGATTTTTCCCTGATTATTTCTGCCGGCCTGGCCTTTCTTAATCATAATCAAATTTTTCTCCGGTTCGGTTCTGGTAATATCCAAAAAATCGTCGAAGGTTGCCGATCGTCTGCCTGGTGATGTAGGTTTTACTATTTTTATTCCCATATGCTAATTGGTTAAACGCCTTCGTAGACCTTAATAGTCTGGCCGGCCGGTAAAGTTACGATCGCTTTTTTCCAATCTTTCCTTTTGCCGCTAATTCGGCCGTAGCGCGCTTTTTTCCCTTCAATTTTAATAATATTAACGCCCAGCGGTTTTATGCCGTAAATTTCTTTAACCGCTTTGGCCACTTCAATCTTATTGGTATCTTTAGCCACAGCGAAAACATATTTATTCAAGGCGCTCATCCCGCTGACTTTTTCCGTTACCAGCGGTTTCATGATTACTCTATAAGCATCGCCCGCGGCCGATTTTTTAACGGCGGCGGTTCCTGCTTTAGTTTTCACGGCTTCGGTGCCGCCGGTATACAAATCTTTCATGCTCTTGGCTTCAGTTTTCACTTCAGCCTTAACCTCGGCGGTTTTCGCGGCTGCCGGCTTCTTCTTTGATTCGGTTTTTTTACTGAATATTGCCATAAATATTATTTATATCTTGCTTCTATTTTTTCAACCGCGTTTTTAATTATTACCAAATTTTTGTATTTTAACAAATCAACTAAATTTATATTATCCAGATTCAAGAGCTCGACGCCGGGCAAATTTTTGGCCGAATACTTTATTTTATCATCGGCTTTTTCGCAGATTACCAAAATACTTCGCTTTTTCGTTTCAGCTTTTACCACTTTTTTGCTTTCCAGATTAGTTACTATGGCGTTAAAATTCTTGGTCTTGAATTCGGCCAGCTCCAAATTATCCAAAACAGTTAAATTTTCGCAGGCCAGCTTATCAGATAGCGCCATCAACATGGCGTTCTGTTTCATTTTTTTATTTAACCTCATTTTAAAATTGCGGTCGTTTCTCGGGCCGAACGTTATTCCGCCGCCGATCCAGATCGGCGACCGGCTTGAACCGTGGCGAGCGCGGCCCGTGCCTTTTTGCTTCCATGGTTTTTTTCCGCCGCCTCTAACTTCGCTTCGATCTTTAGTATGGGCAATCACTTTTCGCTCATTGGCCATCTGCGTTATTACCGCCTGATGCACTAAATCCTGATTTACTTTCATGCCGAAAATCTTGGACGAAAGTTCCATTTCTCCGGCCGCTTCAGCGTTTTGATTGTAGACTTTTATTTTAATGCTCATATTGATAATTATTTTTTCACTTCTTCGGCGACAGCCTCTTCTTTTTTCTCATTCACCGCTTCCGCTTTTGCTTCTTCGATTACCTCAACAACAGGTTCAGCCTCCGCTACCGGCTTGACCTCTTCAACAACTTCCGCTTTTGGCTGAACTGTTTTTAATTCGCCTTCGCCGGAAATCAGCACCAGGCCGTTTCTGGCGCCCGGCACCGCGCCGCTGATATACAAAATATTATTGGCTTCATCAATCTGAACAATTTTTAAATTGGCCGTGGTTACCTGCTCATTACCCATCCGTCCCGGCATGCGCATGCCTTTTAAGACGTGCTGGATGCCGCCGGCGCCGATCGAACCGGAAGTTCTGACCTGATCTTTTGTGCCGTGGGTGGTGTTGTGGCCGTGCCAGCCGTGCCGCCGTACGCCGCCCTGAAAGCCCTTGCCTTTCGAGGTACCGGTAACTTTTATCGTATCGCCGACCGCGAAAGTCGTAACGTCAACGATATCGCCGACTTTCAAGTCTTTTACTTCATCTCTAAATTCTCTTAAATATTTTAAATTGGTTTTACCGTCTTTAGAAACTTGGCCGGCTTTTTTTAAATGTCCCTTTTGGGCTTTTTTAATATTTTTTTCTTTTCTTAAGCCAAAGCCAAGCTGAACCGCCGCGTAGCCGTCTTTAGCCTTAGCGGTTTTAACCTGGACCACCGGGCAAGGACCGGCCTCTACTCGAGTCACGCCGATCACTTTTTCACCCTGCCAAACCTGGGTCATCTCAATTTTTTTTCCTATGATAAATTTCATACTTTTATAAATAAAAAACCGGTTTTCAACAAACCAGTCTCAGTCAGCCCAAGAGCTGATTAAGTCAAATTAATTTCTTATAATAGAATTTAATTTTGTTTGTTGATCTCCTCGCTATATCAATTTTCATTCAAGCACTTTCCCGAGGGAGTTGCCTAAACGATTGTTGATATAAATATATAAAATAAACTGACTTACTACATTTTTATTTCCACGTCCACGCCCGACGGCAAGCCCAGATTAGTCAGCGATTCAATCGTCTTGGCGGTCGGTTCAATAATATCCACCAATCTCTTATGAATCCTGATTTCATACTGGTCGCGCGCGTCCTTATGCACGAAAGTCGAACTGTTGACCGTGTACTTTTTCTTTTCGGTCGGTAAGGGAATCGGCCCGTAAATCTGGGCGCCGGTTCTGGTCGCCGTATCGATTATGGTCTTAGTGGACTGGTCAATAATCTTGTGGTCAAAAGCTTTGATTTTAATGCGAATTCGTTGCTTGAATTCTTCATTTTTCGCTTCCACCTCGGTTGTCTTCTTTTTGTCTTTAGCTTCGGTCATTTTACTTTTAAATTATTAATATATCCCCAGTTCGAGAAAATTATTTTTAGGGCGCATATAAAATTGTAGCGATTTTTTACAAAAAATTACTTTTCCTACCTCTTAATTTTTTGTAAAAAACGCCCAAATTTTATCTAAGCAATAAAAAATAATTTTCTCGAACTGGGCAAAAATTTTAAATATACATTATAACCCCGCCTTCTTACTAAGAAAGCGGGGCAAAATGTTTATTTGAATATCTTGGTAACGACGCCCGCGCCCACGGTTCGGCCGCCTTCGCGGATAGCGAACCTGGTTTTTTCCTCCAAAGCGATCGGCGCGATTAATTTAATTTTCAAATTAACCGTGTCGCCCGGCATAACCATCTCGGTGCCTTCAGGCAATTCAACTTCGCCGGTCACGTCGGTGGTTCTGATATAAAATTGCGGTTTATAGCCTTTAAAGAAAGGTTTATGGCGTCCGCCTTCTTCTTTGGTCAGAATGAAAGTTTCGCCTTCAAATTCGGTATGAGGAGTAACTGAACCCGGCTTGGCCAAAACCTGGCCTCTTTCCACTTCATCTTTTTTAGTGCCGCGGAGCAAAAGTCCGGCGTTATCTCCGGCCATGCCTGAATCCAGCTGTTTATTAAACATCTCGATGCCGGTCACTACGGTTTTCTGGGTGTCTTTCAAGCCGACGATTTCCACTTCTTCGTTGATTTTAATCACACCTCTTTCAATTCTGCCGGTCACGACCGTGCCGCGGCCTTCAATCGAGAAAATATCTTCAACCGGCATTAAAAACGGTTTATCAACATCGCGTTTCGGTTCAGGCAAATAATCATCCAAAGCTTTAGCTAAATCCATGATTGCCTGGCCGTATTCGCCATTCGGATTTTCCAAGGCCTTTAAAGCCGAACCCCTGATAATCGGGGTAGTGTCGCCCGGGAATTCGTATTTCTTTAATAAGTCGCGGATTTCTTCCTCGACTAAGTCAATCAATTCTTTATCTTCAACCATGTCGCATTTATTCAAGAAGACCACGATATAAGGCACGCCGACCTGTCTGGCGAGCAAGATGTGCTCTCTGGTCTGAGGCATAGGACCGTCAGTCGCGGCCACCACTAAAATCGCGCCGTCCATCTGAGCCGCGCCGGTGATCATGTTTTTGACATAATCGGCGTGCCCCGGACAGTCAACGTGAGCGTAGTGCCTTTTTTCGGTTTCGTATTCAACGTGGCAAGTGGCAATAGTGATGCCGCGGGCTTTTTCTTCCGGAGCCGCGTCAATCTGGTCGACGTTTTTATCCGTCGCTTTAAAGCCTTTGGTTTTTAACACGTTCAACATCGCCGCGGTCAAGGTGGTTTTGCCGTGGTCAACGTGACCGATTGTCCCCACATTCAAATGAGGTTTTGATCGTTCAAATTTTTCTGCTGCCATAGTATTTTTTCTAAACGGCCCTCCCGCCATTTAGCAGGAGGTTATTAGCCCTGTATATTAAAAGGCCGGGCCACCAGCCGTCTTATTTTAAAATTAATTATTTATAATATTTATTAATCTTTTAAAACGCCAATTCTTCCAAATACTGCCGGTCTTCTTCAATAATTTCTTCGGCTTTCATTTTTCTCGTTGGCGGTATGGACCACCAGTTATTATTGCCCTTTTTCGCCCGTTTTTCCTCTACTTTTTCAACTTCCGGCAACTCTTTATAATAGTCGGGCAAGGTGCTGAAATTTTCTCCTGAATCCTGCTCGCTTTTCCAAATTGCTATGTCGCGATTTATTTTATCAAGTAATTCGTCTTCTGTCAACCCCCTAACTTCGCTCTTGCCTAAAACCAAATTTTCATAGTCCTTAACCGACATCACCACAAAAACATTATCCGGTTTGGCGCTATCAAAAACAATCAATCGGTCGCCGGTTTTTTTGGACAAATTAATCGCTTTGGCAAGCTGGTCTTGCATAGGGAAATGTAAATATTTAGAATAATATTATTATATATTCTTATTTACCTAATTGTCAACAATTTTCCCATAACTCGTATCTCGCAACCCGCAACTCTATATTTTTGAGTTACGAGTTATGAGCTACGAGTTGCGAGATTTTACTTTTTTTCTTTCCCGCCGATAATCGTTTCCGCCACGTTGCGCGGCACTTCTGCGTAATGCGCGAATTCCATCGAGTAGCTGGCGCGGCCCTGGGTCATTGACCTTAACTGCGTAGCGTAGCCGAACATTTCGGAAAGCGGCACTAATGCTTTAATAAATTTTACGTTAGCCCGATCGCCCATTTCTTCAATCTGCGCTCGCTTGGAATTTAAATCACCAATCACTTCTCCCATAAAATCCTCCGGCGTAACCGTTTCAACTTTCATGATCGGCTCGAGGATTACCGGGCTGGCTTTTCTGCACGCTTCTTGAAAGGCCATGGAGCCGGCGATTTTAAAAGCCGCTTCGGACGAATCGACTTCATGGTAAGAGCCTTCAAACACCGCCGCCTTAATGTCGACGATTGAATAGCCGGCTAAGATGCCGCGATCCAGCGCTTCTTTTACTCCCTTTTCAATAGCCGGAATATATTCACGCGGAATTGATCCGCCCTTGACTTCATCCAAAAACTCAAAGCCCTTGCCCGCTTCATTCGGTTCAACTCTCAGCCAGCAATGGCCGTATTGGCCGCGTCCGCCCGATTGCTTGATATATTTGCCTTCAGCCTCGGCTGATTTCTTAATGGTTTCGCGGTAAGCCACCTGCGGTTTGCCCACGTTGGCTTCAACTTTAAATTCGCGCTTCATCCGGTCAACAATGATATCCAAATGCAGTTCGCCCATGCCGCCGATAATGGTTTGCATGGTTTCTTCGTCGCTTCGCACTCTAAAGGTTGGATCTTCTTCGGCCAGTTTGGCGAGCGCCATGCCCATTTTTTCCTGGTCAGCTTTGGTTTTGGGCTCAATCGCGATATGAATAACCGGTTCAGGAAAAGTTATTGATTCTAAAACCACCGGTCGGTTTTCATCGCATAAAGTATTGCCCGTAGTCGTGCCTTTTAGGCCGATAGCAGCCGCGATTTCTCCGGCGTAAACTTCCTGCACTTCTTCGCGGTGATTGGCGTGCATCCGGACGATCCGGCCGATTCTTTCCCGGTTGCCGGTCGTGGTATTTAAAACATAGGAGCCTGATTGCAAAACCCCGCTATAGACCCGGATAAAGCATAATTTACCGACGTAGGGGTCGGTCGCTATTTTAAACGCCAAGGCCGCGAACGGTTCAGCGTCCGACGGCTTAACTTCAATAATTTTTTCTTTATCATCCGGATCAAAACCGGTAATCGCCGGCACGTCTAAAGGCGACGGCAAATAATCGACGACAGCATCAAGCAAAGACTGCACGCCTTTATTTTTTAAAGCCGAGCCGCAAAGTACGGGCACGATTTTATTGTTATTCACGGCTACGCGCAAGACCTTTTTTAAATCTTCGACCGCGATCTCCTGGCCGTTTAAATATTTATCCATTAAAACTTCATCATTTTCCGCGATCGCTTCAACCAGCTTGGCGCGATATTCTTCGGCTTTATCTTTCATATCGTCCGGAATCTCGCGATCCTCCCATTTCGTGCCCAATTCATCCATAAAAAATCTGGCTTTTTTTTCAAATAAATCAATTATGCCGATAAACTTATCTTCGGAGCCGATCGGCAGCTGGATTGGGTGGGCATGTTTGGTCAAACGCTTATGGATTGACTCTAAGTCAAAATAAAAATTAGCGCCCATGCGGTCCATTTTATTGATGAAAGCGATGCGCGGCACTTTGTATTTATCAGCCTGATGCCAGACGGTTTCGGACTGCGGTTCTACGCCAGCCACGCCGTCAAACACCACCACGCCGCCGTCTAAAACGCGCAAGGAGCGCTCCACCTCCACGGTGAAATCCACGTGGCCCGGAGTATCAATAATATTGATGCGAGCGTCTTTCCAAAAACAAGTTGTGGCGGCCGAGGTAATCGTAATACCGCGTTCTTTTTCCTGCTCCATCCAGTCCATTTCAGCCGCGCCTTCATGCACTTCGCCGATTTTATGTTTTTTGCCGGTATAAAAAAGAACCCGCTCGGAAACCGTGGTTTTCCCCGCGTCGATATGGGCGATGATGCCGATGTTACGAGTTTTTTCTAAGCTATATTCTCGAGGCATAATGTATCTCGTAACTCATAACTCACAACTCATAACTCGGAGTTGCGAGTTACGGGTTACGAGTTTTGAGATTAATTATCTTGCAAAATGCGCGAAGGCTTTATTAGCCTCTGCCATTCTGTGTACTTCCGCTCTCTTCTTAATGGCTGCGCCTTCGCCTTTGGCCGCGTCCATGATTTCCGCCGCTAATTTTTCCGCCATGGGCTTGCCTTTTCTGGCCCGGGCCGCGGTGATAATCCAACGACTGCCTAAGTTAAAGCGCCTATCCCCTCTTACTTGAAACGGAATCTGGTAGTTGGCGCCGCCGATGCGTCGGCCGCGAATTTCCAATAAGGGACTGACCTGCTTCATGGCTTTGTTGAAAACATGCCGCGGGTCCTGCTTGGTCGCTTCTTTGATTATATCAAAACTGCCATAAACGATTTTTTGCGCCACGGTTTTTTTACCCCGTTCCATTATGTAGTTAATAAATTTAGCTACATCCGGATCGTTGAATTTCGCGTCCGGCTGGATTTTTCTTTTTGAAACTGGTTTTCCTCGCATAGTATTTCTCGTAGCTCATAGCTCACAACTCGTAACTCAGAGTTGCGAGTTACGGGTTACGAGTTATGAAATTTTATTTAACTCTTCGGAGTCTTAGCTCCGTATCTGCTTCTCGACTGGCGTCTTCCTTCAACGCCCTGGGTATCGTAAACCCCCCTGATTATTTTATAGCGAACGCCCGGTAAATCCTTAGTACGGCCGCCCTTTAGCATGACGATGGAGTGCTCTTGCAGATTATGGCCGATGCCCGGAATATAGGCGGTTACTTCCATGCCGTTGGATAAGCGAACACGAGCGATTTTTCTTAAAGCCGAGTTAGGCTTTTTCGGGGTGGTGGTCGTAACTTTTAAACAAACGCCGCGTTTAAACGGGGCGCCTTTCGGCAGTTCGGTTCTTTTCCGATGCAAAGTATCCAGCGTTGACTGCAGCGCCGGCGATTTTGTCTTATTTTTAGTGGAATGCCGGCCTTTTCTGACCAGCTGATTTATGGTAGGCATATTTTAAATATTGTTGCTGTAAATTGTGGTAAAAAAACAACCCCCTGAAATTGGGGACATGTGTTATTGCTTCTTTTTCTAATTTAACATAAGAAATAAAAACGGTCAAGAGGTAATTTTGACAATAAAAAAAGGCGCCTCCCCGAAAGGTGGCGCCGGTAAATATTGGGCCTGCTTTTAATGCAGCCCCGAGAGAATTATTTCTCCCATCTCCTTGGTACCGACGAGTTGGCATTTTGTGCCATCGTCCTGGAAAATATCAATGGTGCGAAAACCGCAACGTAAAGCGTTGTTGACCGCCGCTTCAATCGAGTTAGCCCCCTTCGGTGCGCCGATATGCCTTAGCATCATGGCGGCGGTCAGCGTACGGCCGGTTGGATTGGCTTTATCCTGGCCGGCCAAAGTCGGCGCCGTTCCCGCTCCGCTTTCAAACATGGCCGCGCCCGTATCCGGATTGGTAGCCGAACTGCACATCATACCCATGCCTCCGGGAACGGAAGCTCCGCCGTCGGATAATATGTCGCCATGTTCATTGCCGCAAGCGATTACTCCATGGAGCCGAGCCGGATCCACGAGCATGCTATTGGCGGCATCAACATATTCATGGCGCAGCTTAACTCCGGGAAATTCTTCCTTCCCGACCCGTGTCACAATCCTCCGCCAGAAATCGTATCTGGCCATGACGTTGGCCTTATCAATGGAAATGACCGGGAGACTTGACGCTTCAGCAAACTTAAAAGCCGCACGAATATATTTCTCAATTGTCTCCCGTCGGTAATAAGCCAGTTCGGTAACCAACTCTTCTTCACCGGTTACATCCTCTTTCAGCTTAATACCGAGCTTTTCCCGAGTTTCAGCGTCTATGAACCCCATCAGATCTTTGGTACCGAAATAACTGTCCTGAAGCAAAAACCTGATAAAAACCTGCCTTACAACCCAATCCGGGATGAATTCCGGCCTTAAACGGGAAAGATGTTTAAGCTCCGGATAAAAGATCATGGGCCGGAAGTTGAGCAGAAGGCCCATGGTACTGCGCAAAGGCAAAAGGCATCTTACTTCCGGCTTCATCCCCGGCTTTTCCACGCCGATGGTGTTATCATACTTGGGGTCGCCCACTGCGCCGAAAAAGATGGTACCGATTTCTACTGCGCGCCTGAAAGATTCCTCGGGCAAGGTATCGCCGTATTTTTCATAAGCGTTCCAGCCCATCGGAGTTTCTTCAAAGACGATGTTTATGCCGTCCAGCTTCGCCGCTTTAATCGCGACCTCGCAGGCCACGGCCATCATCTCCGGCCCTGACCCGTCGCCTGTTACCAAAGCAATTCTTTTTTCCAATTTCCTTACCTCCTTTTTACTGGTTAAATTTCTGTTACAGTTTCCCTTCGGCCTGCAGTTCGGCCGCCAACTTGAGCATGACGTTAACGCTCCCGCCGGCCGCTATCTGCTCTTTCTGGTATTCGGACAGGGTAAACTGATAGTTGGGTTGTCGCCAGTCTTTATTTGCCGTGCCGCTCCGATCGCCGTAATCGCAGACTAAGCTTCCTTGCTCCCAATCGATTTTCATTTTATTGGGTGAACCGAGCAAAATTTCATCAACATGATCCTCGGACAGCTCAATACAGAGCATCCCGTTGGCGAACATGTTCTCGTAAAAGATGCGGGCAAAGCTGGGGGGGGGCGATAACGCATCTTATTCCGGCTTCGCGCAAAGCCCAGGGCGCGTGTTCTCGGGACGAACCGCAGCCGAAATTCTTACCAGCCACAATGATCTGTGATTGGTAAAGCTTTTTTCTGTGCTCATCAGTAAGATCTGCGTCTTCCAGGCAGTGTAGACCAAAAACGTTCATTTCGGTTTCCGTCAGGTACTTGGCCGGGATAATCTGGTCGGTATCGACGTTGTCTTTGGGCAGATAAAACACCTGGCCGGAAAAATCTTTGTTTTCACTCTCGCCAATCGTGGCCAGGAGCTTGGCATAATCCGGCCGCTCAAACGGAACTTCCTGCCAGTCGGTGGGTTGAACCGCTTGATACAAAGGCGCGTTTCTCTCGACCGCGAGAACAATCTGGCAAAGCTCAATGCTTGGCTCGGTGATTACTCCCATGACAGCCGTCAGCGCCGCGGTAGCCGGCGATACCAAATGCACCATGCCGCCCGCGCCCATGCGACCGGGAAAATTGCGGTTCGTAGTGGAAACGCAAACCTCTCCCGGCGCGATTGGGCCGCAGCTCATGCCCAGGCAAGCGCCGCAGGTCGGACCGCTCACATAACAGCCGGCTATAACGAAAATCTCAATCAGACCTTCCTGGAGCGCTCGTTCATAGATGCGCTGGGTGGCCGGCACGACGATACAGCGGACTTTATCCGAAATCTTTCCGCCCATCAGCTTAATGACATTGGCGGCGATTCGTAAATCCTCCAGCCGGCCGTTGGTGCAGGAGCCGATGTAGACTTGACTAACGCTCTTTTGCTCCATAGTAAACGCCTGGGCAACAGTAACGATGTTTTCTTTTTGATCTTCGATCACAAAATGACCATTATCAGTAAAATAGTTGCCACCAAAATCTGACACATTGACGACATTGCCGGGTGAAAAACCAATGGTCATAACCGGCACCATGCCGGAAACATTGACGTCAATCACCTGATCATATTCGGCGTCCGGGTCGCTGTTCCAATGCTCAAGATCGGCGAGTATCTGATCAACGTGCGCGTCCTGGTCGTAATTTTTTGCCAGCGCCGGCCAGAGATACTTAACGGTCTTTTCATCAACCATCATCATTCCCGAAGTGGCTCCGGCTTCTACCGACATGTTGGCCATGGTCATGCGGCCTTCCATAGACATCTCGTCGATGACGTTGCCGCCGAATTCAATCACGCAATTGGTCGCGCCCTTAACGCCGATTTTACTTATGAGCGCCAGGATGAGATCCTTGGCGAAGACATTGGCCGGCAGCTTGCCCGTGAAGTTTACTCGCATAACCTTTTGCGGCGGGCAGACCCAGAGACCGGTAACTATGCCGTTTTCCAGGTCGGTAGTGCCCACCCCAGCGGTAAAAGCGCAGAACGCGCTATGAGTGCAGGTGTGCGAGTCGCCCATGATGCCAATTTGCCCGGGCGCGATCCAGCCCTTTTCCGGAATGACCGCGTGGCAAACGCCGTTGCGTCCCACGTCCAGAAACTCCACGTCGTGATCGCGGCTCCAGTCGCGCATCATTTTCCCCTGGATAGCCGTGGCCGTATCTTTAGCCGGGTTGACGTGATCAATCATGGTTTTTACTTTATTCGGATTGAACACCACATCAAGGTCGCGAGCCGCCATGTCAATCAAGCCGTTCGGTGTGGTCACTTCATGCGCCCAGACCCAATCCAACTGCAGGACCATCCTGCCGTCCGGCAGCTGCCTTAACAAATGTGCCTCAATAATTTTCTGAAATGCCGTCTTTCCCATACTAATCCTCCTTTTTCCTTGTAAGTAGTTAGCAATTTCTGAATCGCCTAGGCCGTTAATTTTTCCCTCCTTAATTTATTTTTCTAGCTTGTAAAATAACGAAAAAATCCTACCTTTAGGGTAGAATTTTTATATTTCAACTTACTAAAATTTTATAGCTTTGTCAAACCCCGACGATCAGCTTAAACAAAAAATTAATAATCGGGATAATCAGATTAAAGCCGAAGAAGACGAACAGCAGGACCAAAATAAAGCCGTATTGCTCAAACTGCAAAAATTTCATTTGCAGGTCATAAGGCAGAAACGGCAGTAGCACTTTCGAGCCGTCCAGCGGCGGGATGGGCAGAAGATTAAAAATCATGAGCACCAGATTGATTTGCACGATGGCGGCCAGAAACGACGCCGAGATTAGGTTAAGGCCGGGTAAAAATCTTAAAACCAAACCGAAAAACAAGGCGGTAATTAAATTGGCCAACGGCCCGGCCACGGCCACTTTAGCCGCGCCGAAGCGCTGGTCGCGCAGATTATAAGGATTAAACGGCACGGGTTTGGCGTAGCCGAAAATCAAAGCCCCGCCGGTGCCTAAAAAAATCAGGGCCGGCATTAAAACCGAGCCCCAGGGGTCAATATGCGCCAAAGGATTAAGCGTCAGCCGGCCGGCGTCGCGCGCCGTCGGGTCGCCTAAGTAATCCGCCATCCAGCCGTGCATATACTCATGGATAATGGCGGAAAATAAAATTATGACTAAAGCGAAGATTATGGACATGATATAATTCTACCATAACTTGCCTTTTATTTCAAAACCTGATAGTATAAACAGCATAAATAATAATGTAACATTTTTTATGGCAACAAGATGCGATGTTTGCGGACGAGGTTCAACTCGCGACGCCTCCCGGTCCCATTCCAATATAAAAACCATGCGCCGACAGTATATTAATTTGCAGGTTAAAAAAGTCAACGGTAAATCTAAGAATGTCTGCGCCAGATGCATAAAAACCATGGCTAAAAAGAAAAAGTAATTTTGCTTTCATAAAAATCCGTGAGTCCATGACTCGCGGATTTTTTTATATGGCCAAAAATACCAAACCGCTAACCAATAACATAAGGCAAGCGGCTTTAATTAAGATATGTTTTTCCTTAAAATAAGCCTTGCCCGAAACCACGGCCCAAAAGACGGACGAAGAGCGATTAGCAGACAAAATCACTGAAGCTGGCGCAAAGGCGTAAGCGTAGCTGATTAAAAATGACGGCGCCAAATTAGCTAAAGATAAATACCAAAAAATTTTTTGTTTAAAAAAATGAAATGGATTTTCCTTAATTATAAAGAAGGCCATTAGCCAAAAATATGCGATTAAAAATAAATGAATTATCATTTGTTCAGCGGCTACGGAATTATAGTGGGTAATATCATATTTGTACAAGGACAAACTCGCCACAGGCAAGATGGCCGAAACTAAAATTAACGGCGCTCCTCTTTTGTTTATGCCGTGATTTACAAAAACTAAAAATAACGACAGAATTATTACACCAATTCCTACAAGCTGGAAAGGCGCTATTTTATAACCTAACGCTAAATCAGCGAGCAGCAGCAAAGGAATGGTTAAAACCCTGATAAAGCCGAATGTACTGCGATCGGCTCGGCCCACAGCCGTTAAAGTAACGGTAGCCAAAATTATTTCAATTATCGCCCTAAGTCCGAGCGTAGGCAGAGATGCGGCGGAAAAATTGAACTCTTGCTTAATAAGATTAATGAAAATAAAAACCGCAGCGCCGGCCAGTCCGTTAATCAGGCCGATGCTGTAAATGCTGATGCGGCCTTCATTCAACTTGGCTTTGCTGATTGAACTGGATAATTCATCAAAAAACGTTCCAAAAAAGGTAACTATTACTCCGAACATAAAATTAATTTAAAACTTTAGCCGTTAAATATTCAACCGGCGAGTAATTATGATTCATATTACGACGAAGTTTCCGCGCTGAAGCGGGTAATTAAGCCGCGGCGCAAAACCGTGCGATAGATATATAAAAAGAAAAAATACATAGCAATTAAATACGCGGCGGCGATCAGCAGACCCATAGCCAAGGGCAGGAGCAATTGGCTTAGCGGCGCGCCGTTAATCAAGATCTCGCGCATGCTCTCAAAAACATAAGACGGCGGCAGAGCGCGAGCCACGGCTTTAAGGGCCGGCGGCAGAACGGAAATCGGGTAAAACACGCCGGCCAACGGGCTTAAAACCGCGGTCAGCGGCCAGGCGATCCATTCAGCCGATGGACCGAAGCGCAAAACCACGGCCGAAGTAAAAATACCTAGGGCCACGCCGAAGACAAACAACACTAGTAAAAACGGCAAGAGCGACAAGCCGATTTTAAAAATGTTAAAGCCGAAAAACACTCCGGCTAAAGTTACGTTAAAAACAAACCCTAAGCTGCCGGTAAAAATGCTTGAAGCCACCAGGCCGCTTAGATACTCGCCGGTTTTTAAAGGCGAGGCGAAATAATTAATAAAATTCTGCGACCAAACGTCTTCAAAAAAAGCGATCATTACGCCTTGCTGAATCCGGTTTAAAAAGCCCCAGATAATGATGGCGCTGAATAAAACATTGGCAAAACTGAAAGTAAAGCCGTTTAGGCCGTCAAGATACTTGGTAATAAATCCCCAAAGCACGATATCAATCGCCATCCATAAAAAAATATTGGCCAGCCTGGTCGGGTTATGCCGGAGTAGAAATATCTGCCTTATTAAAATGGCGTAAATTCGTTTTAAACTCATGTTAATATATTGCCAGGGCAGGGTTGGATTTGTAAAATTTTCGTGCGAGGACTGTTTGAGCCCGAGTACTCTCGGGCGAGTTCCGCAGTAGAAAATTTTATAAGTCCAACCCTAGCCCTGATGTGTTACTTTTCCACGCTTAACGGTTCCCGCGCCATGGCGATAAACAGCTCTTCCAGGTTCAGTTTGCCGTGCTGGCGCGCCAAAGTTTTCGGATCGCCTTCCAGTAAAATTCGGCCATGCGATAAAAACAGCACCCGGTCGCAAACCGCTTCTATCTCGGCCATGTTATGCGACGTCCATAAAATTCCGGCATTGGCGTTTACAGCGTACTTTTTAATTCTTTCCCGGATAATCCGCGCCGCGCTCGGGTCAAGCGAGGCGGTCGGCTCGTCTAGCAGTAGAAGGCAGGGGTCATTAATCGTGGCTTTGGCCAGATTGACGCGCGTCTGCTCGCCCGAAGAAAGCAAGCCGACTTTGGTTTTCGCGAAATCCTCCAGCTCGTATTCCTTAAGTATTATTTTTATTTTTTGCTTTAAATTTTTTACTTCGTAAAGCAAGCCGAAAATATATAAATTTTGCCAAACCGTTAAATTACCCGGCAGGTGCGCGTAAACCGCGGAAAAATTTATTTTCTGGTTGCTGGCCGAGCGGTTTTGCGCCGCGTCTTTGCCTAAAAATTCAATCTGGCCGGAACTGGGTTCCAGTATCCCTAAAATCATGTTAATGGTCGTGGTTTTGCCCGCGCCGTTCGGACCTAAAAGGCCGACGACTTCGCCGCGCTTCACGCTAAAAGAAATATTATCGGCCGCGGAAAAATCGCCGTATTGTTTGCATAAATTTTTTATTTTTAGAATAATTTCAGCCGTCATAATTATTATTATACTATATTAGCGCTATTAAGCCTATCTTAAGCCGTGCCAATAAAAAACACCTGTTTAGAGGTGTTTTTTAAAATAAACCTAAATTTTCGATAATTTAATCATTGTCCCGGTCGCGCTCGCCATCCGTGTTCCTGTTCCCGTCTCCATCCCGCTCGCCACCATTTCTATCGCCATCGCCATCACGATCCCTGTCGACCGTTTCGGTTGTTGGCGCGACGGGCGTTGAACTTTTTTGTTCAACTTGTTCCCCAGAATTATTTTCCGGCGAAGCGGCTTCCGGCTGTTGATTATTTTCAGTTGATGGCTGAACGGTTAATGGCTGCGCGGTTTGACTCGGCGCCGTACTGGTTGCCTGAGTATTATTGGCTTCACTCTGAACCGCGCTCGGCTGGCTGGGTTGAACAATCGCCGGACTGGTGCTGGCGGTTTCCGCCGGTTTTAAAATGACAGCCGGTATCTCATTTTTATCAATTTTTATGCCTTTGACTTCTTCAATTTCTCTAACTTCTTTACTTTTGTCTTTATCTTTATCCTCATCTTTATCTTGATTTTTTTTCTGTTTTTTTTCGCTGCTCTTCATTTTTTCGCTCGGTTTTTTACTTTCCGGCGCTCTAATTGATTCCTGTTTGATGTTATCCGCCGGCGCATCTTTACTCCCCTCTTTTTCGCGAATTTTTTCAATTTTATTTTCTTGATCATCTTCCCGATCGTTATTCCAAGTTTTTTGATATTTTTCCATGGCTCCTTTTGCCTCCTTAACTTTATCTACCAGCGCCTCGTCTTTATTCAAAGCCGCGCCATCGGCAATCTGATTCAAATATTTAATTTCAAAGTTATCCTTTTCTTTCATTTCATTTTTTACCGCGTCGGCTTTAGCCGAATCCTTAATTTCGTTAACCGCGCTAGCCGCTGAAGTGATATTGGCAATCGCTTCATCAATATTTTTTCGGATCTCCCCGCTAACCATGGCTTTTTGCTCGTCTTGATCGTCGGTTGCCTGTCTCTGGCTTAAATGCAGAGCTTCCTCAAGCCTTCGTGCGGAAAATTTTTGAAAGGTCTTGGCTTTAAGCGGGTTGGTCAAAGCCGCTTGCGCTTCCACTTTTTCCATGGCTCTTTTTAAGGCGTAGAGCGAATGTCCGGGCGCAATTTCATTATTAGCATAGGCGTAGATTGAGGTACCGCTAAAAACTATGATAACAACTAAGGCGGCGGCCAAGGAACTTCTGAAATTTAATTTTCCACTAACTGAAAAATCAGACAGCCGCGCCGCTTTGCTTAAAATAATAAAGCCATAAAGCTTAAACTTTATTTTCAAGCCAGCCGCCAGCCGAAGTTTCGGCTTAGGCAAATTTTCCAAGATTTTTTCCAAATTTTTCATATTATTCATTAAGCAGCTCTCTTAATTTAGTTAGGCTTCGGCTAATGCGCGTCCGAATTGCTCCTTCCTCTTTTTCCAAAACCGCGGCGATTTCGCCATTATCCAGCCCTTGGACGTACCTTAAAAGCAAAACTTCTCTGTCACCTTCTTCCATGCCGTCAATTATTTTCATGACTCGCTCCAGTTCATATCTTTCCTCGGCTCGGTTGTCGTGGCAGGGTAAAAAATTCTCAACTTCAGTTAAGGCGGTTTCCCGTTTGGCCGATTTATAATGATTAATCAAATGGTTGCGCGAAATCGTAAAAATCCAGGGCTGAAACGGCTTGTCTCCGTCAAAATCATCAAACTTTTTTAAAGCTTTCAAAAACACCTCCGAAGTCAAATCTTCGGCTAATTTTCGGTCAAAACCGATGCGGTACAAAAAATACGCGTATATTTTATCTTTGAACTGGTTATAATAAAAAACGAAGTTTGGCTTCTTTTTTATCATATGTCGCTTATATTAATACAATAAATTTACTAAAAAGTTACAACTTACATACTACTATACTTAAACAAATAAAACAATTGAGGGACTGTTTATTGTAACAATTAATCTTCCTGTTTGTATTATTAAACAGTGAGATTTAAAAAAAATTAAGCGCCGCAATTGATTGTAAATAGCAATACTACCAATTGCGCCAAGGTTTTATGAAAAAATTATTAATTCTGGCGTTGATCGCCTTTAGCGCTAACCTGGCGCCCGCCGCCTTCGCCGCTACTTACACCGCGGCCGACGTAGCAAGCCACAGCGCCAGCTCTGATTGCTGGACCATCGTCTCCGGCAAAGTTTATAACATTACCGCTTATGTTCCGCTTCACCCCGGGGGCCAGTCGGCCATCATCGGATTATGCGGCCATGACGGTACGGCGGCTTTTTCTGGCCAGCATGCTGGCGGCTCGTCGGCCAACAACGCCTTAGCCAGCTATTATATCGGCGATTTAGTCGTATTAGATACGGCCGCGCCGACCATTCCGACCAATCTGGCCGCCGCCGTAATATCAACCAGCCAAATCAATTTAAGCTGGACGGCTTCAACCGATAATACGGCCGTTACCGGTTATAAAATTTTTAGAAACGGC
>Ga0082335_1000800_pt1 | contig 74219 bp, 74 predicted proteins | sample Subgrocontami58m_FD_72375 | JGI IMG/M metagenome (GOLD analysis project Ga0082335, IMG submission 72375) | Subsurface groundwater microbial communities from S. Glens Falls, New York, USA - GMW37 contaminated, 5.8 m (SPADES assembly) (version 2) ... | reverse complement strand
GGCTATTGGGTTACAAAAAGCAACAATCCATGTATCTAGGCGTTTGGCGACTTAATGCCCGCAAACCCGCGCCAATACTGGGGGGTGGCTAAAATTGTGCCTCGGAAGTGTCAAAGTCGGGGCCGGCACCCCCAAGGAAATCATCGACAAAATATCGTCCGAGATCGGCAAGTACTCGGCTATGCCTGATTTCAAGGAAAAACTGGTGAACCAAGGGATGACCAGTTTCTACTCCGACACCGCCCACCTTGCGGCTCGCCTAATCGCTGACCTGGATAGGTTCAGCAAAATCGTCAAAGCCGCCAACATCAAGTTGGAGAATTGATCATCTAGGCCGTCTGGCGCATCTGCCAGTTTCTTTTGGCGGGAGAGGGTCGCTATGCAGCTCTTTACACAGCGACCCGGTGCTTCATGCAGCTCTACAGGTAACCGACGTCTAGCATAGACAGCGCGGACGCGTTGCTCAGGCAACAGCCTTCGCCGGCTTCGGGAAAAACTCCTCGTCCCACGGCCAGGAGCCGTTCACTTCATAAGGCGGCAAACCCTTCTTCGCGCGGTCAAGATACGGGCTCGTGATCGGCTGGCTCCACGGACTGATGCAGCCTTCGTAGAGCTTCGGTCCGAGCTTGAAATGCTTCGCCTGCTCGACCGTTTCCACGAACGGTATATTCGCATCGAAGAACTGGCTCGGCTTCATCGGCCGGGGGCCCGCACGCGAGACATGGCCCCAGGTCATGCGCCCGAGCATCTTCTCGAGCATCCAGACGCAATCGATCAGCTTGTCCAGATTCACTCCGGTTTCGATGCCCATGCCCTCGAACATATGCATCAGGTCCTCGGTCGGCGCCATGCCTGTCGCCTGGCCGATGCCGCAATACGGACAGCCGCCGATACCGCCCAACGTGCCCTCGAGTTTCAGGCTGTCCTTGGCTTCAAGCGACATGATTGCCGCGTAGGTGGAGGCGACCGCCATGCCGCGCGCATTGTGCAAATGCGCGCCGAAGTTGGTGATGTCGGGCCATTTCTCTTTGACGCGACCGAAGATCTGCTGGACCTTCAGCGGGTGGCACCAGCCCATCGGATCGCCGATGTTGAGCGCCGTGACCTTGATACCGGCGTCGTCCCACAGATTGTGTTGCTTTTCGAAGAACTTCATCACCATGTCCACGGTGAAATCGCCGACGAAGTTGGAGCCGAATGTTGCATTCACGCCGATGCCGGCTTCGGTAGCGCCGTTCGCCTTCGCCGCAGCGACGGTCTTGGTCCAGGACTCCATCTCCTGCATCTGCGAGCGGTTGGTATTGCGGCGGATAAAGACGTCGCACATATGACAGCGCAGTGTGGGCCTTCCTCTCTGCATCCCGCCATCGCGCTCGATTGTCAGCGGCGGCGAATACGCGCGTGCGCGCTCGAGGCCCTTGGGGTTCAGCGCCAATGCAAGATAGGTGACCCCGGGCTTGGGATGGAACTTGTGCATCAGCTCGTCGATGCGCGCCATCTGCGGCGTGTATTTCGGGCTCACGAATGAGCCGACGACGATGCGCTTGAGCCCTGTTTCTGAAAGCGCATCGAGCAGCGCAACCTTCTCATCCATCGGGATGTTCGCGCTCTCGATTTGCATCCCTTCGCGCATTCCCTCTTCAGTGTAGATAATGGTCGGATAACCTGTGGTCATCTGCTTCCCCCTTTTCTGTTGGTTGGCAAAGTGCTGCCGTTGCGCAGCCGCTTCAAGAACAATCAGTCAGCCAAACAAAAATTACACCCTGATCCAGCTTGCTTGCGCCTAGCGAATCGGGTCCCCCGTCGATCGAATTTGCGTGCACGGCGACTGGGCTGTTGTACTGCCGTTGCGGCGTTCATCATGCCATAGATTCTCCCGCACCGCCCATAGCCTCCGGCGCTCATTGCTGTTGCACACCTGCTGCTTTGATCACCCGCGCGTACTTGTCGATCTCGCTCGCGATAAACCTCGCGAAATCCTCCGGCGTGCCGCCCATCGGTTCCAGGCCTTCCATCATGAAGCGCGCCTTGATGTCGGCGCTGGCGAGAATCTTCCCGACTTCGACGTTGAGCCGGTTGACGATCTCCTTAGGCGTCTTCGCGGGCGCCATCAGCCCGAACCATGTCGTCGCTTCGTACCCCTTGAGGCCGGATTCGTCAAACGTCGGTACTTCAGGCAGGGCGGGAAAGCGCTTCAGGCTTCCGATCGCAATCGCGCGCAGCCGAGCGCTTTGGATATGCGGGACGAGCGCGGGGACGCCGCTGAAGACCATATGCACTTGCCCCGCGAGGGTGTCGGTGATCGCCGGCGCATTGCCTTTATATGGGACGTGCACGACATTGACACCGGCCATTACCTTGAACAGTTCGCCCGCCATCTGATTCGAGCTGCCGATGCCGCTCGACGCGAAATTGAGCTGACCCGGTTTCGCCCTGGCGAGAGCAATCAGTTCTGTCAGCGTCTTGGCGGAAACGGACGGGTGTAGCGCGAGTACATTGGCGCCCTGCACGCAGAGCACGATTGGCGCGAAATCCCGTTTCGTGTCGTAGGAAAGCTTTTTGAACAAGCTCATGTTGATGGCGTTCGATGCGCCGCCCATAAGCAAGCTGTAGCCGTCCGGGGCAGCTTGCGCGATGAGCTCGGAGCCGATATTCGTCGCGCCACCCGGCCGATTATCGACCACGACCGCTTGGCCGAGGACATCCTTCAACTTCGCCGCGACCGAGCGCGCAGTAAAGTCGGTATTGCCGCCAACCGCATAGGGAACGATGATGCGCACCGCGCGTGTCGGATAGGATTGCGCGCTAGCGTCCTGCAAGCATGCCAGTGCGGCGCATGCGGCGAGCAGCATGGAGTACAGTTTCATTGTTGCCTCACGGTGTTGTTAAAGCGATAGGAAGACCAATCCCGGCGCGAACGCTCTGCGCCTGCGAGCATGGGCCGACGAGCACTTGTTGTCCTAGGTTCATATTCGCTGCCCCTCACTGGAGGAGCCGCCGTTCTTTGGCTGTGGCTACTGATCAACTGCGAAGATTTGCCGCTCCTGCCTTTCTTGCAGCCGGCCAGAAGCCGTAGCGTATTCCGATGAGCCGGCCGTTGCAATCGAACTGACCCACGCGCAAAATGCGTCTGTGCGCAAAGCGCGCGAGCGCTACATAAGCACGAATCCGCCGCCATCGGCCAATCGCGCAAAAGCGCAAGACTCGGATCCGGATAGGGAGGAAGCCTCATGAGAACTCGAAAAACTGCTCAAGAGCGAGGTGGTCAGATGGGGCAGGGTCATCAAGGAATCCGGTTACCGCGCGGAATAACGCGCGGCACCGATGGCGGCTGTGCGGCGCGGCGGCGATGCGATATTGAGTATTTTCTTGATCAAGGAGAAGTTGCATGACGAATTCTGCTGTTGCGCCGTACGCGGCGCTGTGGCCGCGCAGCCCGCGCCAGACCAAGGTGAAATCGCTCGCGAAACGGCTAGCCACGCTCGAGGGGAAGACGATCGCGTGGGTTTGGGACTACGTCTTTCGGGGTGATGAAGTATTCGAGCAGTTGGAGGAAAGCCTCCGATCGCGTTTTCCGGGCGTGAAATTCGTGCACTGGAGCGAGTTTGGGAAAACGCATGGTGCCGACGAGCGCAGGATCGTGGCTGAGATGGCGCGCAAGCTGAAGACGCTGGGGGTCGACGCAGTCGTTTCCGGCATGGGATGTTGAGGCAGTTGCACGCCCGCCGTGTTGCGGGCGAGTGCAGCAGCCGAAGCGGTCGGCGTTCCGAGCTCGACGCTGGTGTGCGAGAGTTTCATGGCGCTCGCGAAAGCGGCCTCCATCGGACTCGGCATGCCCAATCTGCAGGTGGCGTCAGTGCCCGGGCACCCGGGTCTGCAGAGCAAGGAAGTTTTGCAACGCAATGTGCGCGAAGTGACGCTGGCCGCCGTGATAGACAATCTCCTCAGGCTGCCAGGGCAGGTGGCGGCGAGCGAAGAACCCGGTGCACGCGACATTGTCTGCCGCGGCACGTTCGAGGAGGTCAACGACTATTTCATCGCGCACGAATTGTCGGATGGGCTGCCGATCGTGCCGCCGACAGTCGAAAAGGTCGAAGCCTTCCTGCGCTATACCGATCGGCAGGCGCAGGAGGTGCTGGGTGTGCTGTTGCCAGACAGTCGTGCGGCGACCGTTTGGAGCGTCGCAGTCAACGGGGTGATGGCAGGCTGCCGGCCCGAGTACATGCCCGTGTTGATCGCATTGGTCGAGGCCATGGCCGACCACGAATACGGCGTCGAACACAGCGGCAACACGCCCGGGGGTGATACGCTGATCGTACTCAATGGACCCCTCATCAAGACGCTTGGGTTCAATTACACCCAGGGAGTGATGCGGGACGGTTTCCAGGCGAACACGAGCGTCGGTCGTTTCTGGCGGCTTTATCTGCGCAACGTCGCGGGCTTTCTGCCGCACAAGAACGACAAGGCGACGTTCGGTAACACTTGGCGCGTCGTGGTGGCCGAAAACGAGGATGTGCTCGCGAAGATCGATTGGCCGCCACATTGCACAGATTTCGGATTCTCCGCGGGCACTAATGCCGTTGCGATCGGCCGTTATACCGGCGGTAATCACATTTCGTCGGTGTCGGGCGCGACGCCCGAGGCGCTGCTGCCCTATATCGCGGATGCGGTGGTCAAGCAGTACTCGTGGCAGATCATGTTCTCGGTAGGCCAAGGCAAGAGCATGCTACGGCCGCTGATACTTCTGTCGCCCATACTCGCAGAGACGATCGCGGCCGGCGGCTGGTCCAAGCAGAAACTGAAGCAGCGGCTATTCGATTCAGCGCGCATGCCGGCCTGGGTCGTCGAACGGCAACTGCGCGACTGGACGCAGAAGCCGGTGTGGAATCTCGCCGAGGAACACAAAGCGGGGCATGTTCCGGACGTATTTCACGAATCCGACGATCCGAACCGCATGGTGCCACTCGTATGGAAGCCGGAGGATTACATGATAGTCGTGACCGGCGACCTCGGTCGCAATAGTTGCTTTGTCTTTGCGCATAACGGTGTTTTCGGCTTCCCCGTCGGCAAGGAAATCAAGCTGCCGCATGGTTGGACATCGCTGCTCGGGCAAGGCCATTGAGTAACCGTCACGCGCGCTAGAAAACGGGCCAGCCGGATTGAGTGGCCGATGGGCAGTGGACGAATAGGTGGAGGAGGGGCCGGATGAAAGCATTCAATGCAGTGCTGCGCATGGTGATGGCGGGCATGCTGGCGGCAATTGCGGGCCTAGCCGTCGCGCAGCAGGACTTTCCCAATAAGCCAATCAGATTCATCAGCCCCTATGCTCCGGGAGGCGCGACCAGCATCTTGGGCCGTCTTGTCGGCCAGCGGCTGACCGAAATCTGGGGTCAGCCCGTGGTACTGGACAATCGCCCCGGCGGCAACGGCGTCATCAGTGCCGAAGCTTTGCTCAAATCCCAGCCCGATGGCTACACCATCTTGTTGATATCAGGTACCGCCCATCTGGTCGCGCCGCTGCTGATAAAGAATTTTCCCTACGACCCCATCAACAGCTTCGCTCCTGTCGCCACGCTTGCCAGTGGAGAGTTGATTCTCCTGCTCCATCCTTCAGTATCGGCCAATACTTTGCGGGAGCTCATTGCGCTCGCAAAGGCGAGCCCTGGACGGTTCAATTACAGTACAGCTGGTAACGGCGGTATGAGCCATCTCGCGGCTGAATTGTTCAGCAGCCTGGCCGGGGTCAAGATGCAAGATGTCGCATACAAAGGGTCCACCCCCGCCGTCACCGATCTCATAGGCGGTCAAGTGCAACTTTCCTTTCAAAATCCGTTTTCGCTAATTCCGCACATAAAAAGCGGCAGATTCAAGGCCGTCGCCATCACGGGGAAGACCCGCGCTGCGGCATTGCCAACGGTGCCCACCTTTACCGAGGCCGGCCTCCCGGGTATGGATGTAAGACTATGGTATGGAATCCTTGCGCCGGCTTCGACTCCAAAGCCGATCATCGACAAGCTGTCGGCCGAGATCGCCAGGATTCTGGGCCTGCCGGACACCAAGGACAAGCTGGGTAGCCAAGGCATGGAACCTTTCATCTCGACACCGGAGCAGCTCGATGCACTGATGCGAGCGGACACGGCGCAGTATGCAAGAATCATCAAGGCGGCCAACATCAGAACGGAGAATTGATCGTCACTGAGAAAGCGCGCTGGCGCGCGCTGCAAGACTGTCCCGGGACACGCTACGCGCCAGGGGCCAAGGGTGATAATATTCCACCATCCGATCGCGTACCGGCCGCAGCCCCGACTTGGCGGCCAGGCTGCGATCTTTACCGTCAACTAAGTCTGTGGAATAGAAGGAATGTTTGAAGCCGGCAGGTTGAGCGAACTCGACGAGATACTCCCCGATCTGTGGATCGGCGGTCATCCGAAAGACGTGGCCGAGTTCAAGTATGTATTCTGCCTGGTGGGCAGATGTGCGTATAAGGTAGCGAGCCACCAGACCGTGACGATAGCCCCGTTCGAGGATGAGACGGGACTAGAGCCTCCGAGCGACTTCCTTCACGACCTCGCCGACCAAGTCTTGCGATGCCATCGCAAGGGCAAGACGCTGGTGCACTGCGAGCATGGACTGAATCGCTCTGCGCTGGTGATCGGGCTCGTCCTGGTCAAGCTCGGGTATGCGCCGACGGATGCAGTAGCGCACTTGAAAGCGGTTCGCTACTTCGACGCTCTGAACAATCGGACCTTCAGCGATTGGCTGATGAAGCAAGATGGCGGGAGTCGAACCCGCGCGGCCTGAGTATTAGACTCGCCTAGGGTGCCGGCTGACCGGTGCTGAGAAAACGCTCGACGCTGGCGGCAAACGCTTCGGGCTGATCGGTAAATAGCGCGTGACCCGCGCCTTCGATACGCTCCACCGTGCAATGCGGCATCGTCGCGGCCATGCGCGCCGCCAACTCGGGGGTCACGACATTGCTGTGACTGCCGTACTGCAGCAGCGTCGGTGTCGGGATCGAGCGTACCACGCTCCAAAAATCCAGTGCAGCCGCCGCCCCCCCGCGCCGGTGCGCGAGGACCGGATCGTATTTCCAGGTGTATGCCCCGTTGTCAGTCTTACGCATGCCGTAGCGCACGCTTTCTTCCACCATGTGATGAGGAGCCCGTGACATCAGTTGCGCAAGGTACGCCGCAGCGGCTTGCGGGGATTCGAAATCCCGCGGCGAAGGCGTCTCGGCGATGCGCGATAGATCGGCCCCCGGGGCGGCAGCTGGCCGCCCCGGGGTGATGTCCACAAGCACGAGGCGCTCCAGGGTTTCGGGGTGGCGATGTGCATACAGCATGGACACCCTGCCGCCCAAGGAATGGCCGATCAACGTAAAACGCGACAGGCCGCGTGCCTCGACCACCGTGCGCAGATCGTGGTAAAAATCCTCGAGCTGGTAGCAGTCCCCGCTCGCCCAACCGCTATCGCCGTGTCCGCGCTGGTCCAGCGCGATGATGTGGTAGCGGTCCTTGAACTGGCGACCGAAGTGGTTCCAGACATGGGCGTGAAGTCGCGAACCATGCACCAGCACGACCGGGTGCCGACCGTGATTGCCCCAGTCCAGGTGATGCAGCTTTATGCCGTCGCGAACGATGAAGTTGCTGTGAGCAAGGGGCGACGTGTTGGCAGATAACGATTGCTGGTTCAATTTCCCCTCCTGTGATGTCATCCGAGGTCTTTGCCTCGAAATTCTATGTACGAACCGTTGAGGATACACGATACGGCCTGTGGGCGGATAATGAACAGGCGTGTGGGGCGTAGCGGCGCGGCAGTGCCAGGCAAAGCGAGGTGGACGACTAGGCTTAAGATGCAGCATATGGCTGCCTGGCTTGACCCATGCCCGGTGGATGTCCAACCTTGAAAGGAGGAGATGCCAGATGAAAGTGCTCAACGCAGTGATGCGCATGGTGGCCATAGGCGCGCTGCTGGTGAACGCCGGCCCCGTTGCCGCCCAGTCAGCGTATCCGAGCAGACCGATACACCTGATCAGTCCTTTTTCTCCGGGAGGCGGTAGCGACATAGTAGCCCGTCTTATCAGCCAGAAGCTGGCTGAAAGTTGGGGTCAACAAGTGGTCGTGGACAATCGCCCCGGCGGCAATACCATCATCGGTACAGACGCCTTGGCTAAGTCCCCGCCTGATGGCTATACGATCATGATGGCGGGCAGCGGCCATGTCCTCGTCCCTTTGCTCATGAAAGTCCCCTACGATCCAATCAAGGATTTTGCTCCGGTGGCGACTATCGCCAGCGGAGAGCTGATTCTGGTGCTCAATCTGTCGGTCCCGGCCAACAACTTGCGGGAGCTCATCGCCTTGGCCAAATCCAAGCCGGGAAAGCTCGATTACGCTACCTATGGCAGCGGCAGTGCGAGCCATCTCGGCATGGAATTATTCAGCAGTATTGCAGGAGTCAAAATGCAGCACATCCCCTACAAGAGCGGACCGCCTGCCATAGCTGATCTCATCGGCGGGCAAGTGCACATGTATTTGTCCGTAATCCCGTCCGTCCTGCCTCACATCAAGGCTGGCAGATTGAAAGCGGTCGCCGTATCCGGCGCTACCCGGTCATCGGCCGTGCCCCAGGTGCCCACTTTCACCGAATCGGGCGTGCCGGGTGTCGAAGCGAAGTACTGGCATTCGATCCTTGCTCCGGCGGGTACCCCCAAGGCCATCATCGACAAGATGTCGAGCGAAATCGCAAAGATTCTGGCCATGCCCGATTTCAGGGAGAAGCTGCTTAGCCAAGGGCTCGACCCCTTCGTCTCCAACCCGGACCAGTTCGCCGCTCTGCTCAAAGTGGCCATGGTCAGGTATGCCAAGATCATCAAGGACGCCAACATCAAGATGGACAATTGATCGATTTGATCGTCTGGCGGATCAAGCAGTAGGTAAGTAGGTACATAGGCGAAGCGCACGGGAGATGCAATAAGGTGGATCATCTGTCGGATGCCGAACTGATCCAATTGCTGATAGGAGGCCTTGCCGTGGCGGCATTGCTGCGTCTGCCGGCGTGCATCCGTGCCTGGAAGCGTTGGCACACCAAGAACGCGAGAGCAGGCGATCCTATTACACCTCCATGAGCAGCTTAGACCCATCGGTTTGTTTAGAGTACGATGGCTAGTACTTGCGTTGCCGTACCGGCAGTCCGGTGTCCCAACCAGTCCTGCCGCGCTCTCTGGCGACCGAGCAAAAAAAGAGCTTTTTCTGGTCTAGAAGGAGGAGAACGATGAAACGCATGCACGCAATCCCCAAATTGTTTCTACTGATCGTCATCGCGTCGATCGCGACTGCAGCCGTTGCGCAGAAATATGGCGGCACGCTGCGGGGGCCGCTGCGCGCGAACCCGATCACCGCGTCCATACACGAGGAATCGTCCAATTCTGCAAATCAAGTCTTCATGGCGGTGTTCAACAATCTCGTCATGTACGATCAGCATGTGAAGCTCGCGAGCACCGAGTCGATCGTGCCGGATCTCGCCACCGAGTGGTCCTGGAACCCCGACCACACGGAGCTCACGATGAAACTGCGCCAAGGCGTCAAGTGGCACGACGGCAAGCCTTTCACCAGCGCCGATGTCAAGTGCACCTGGGACATGATTACGGAGAAGCGCACTTCCAATTGGCGCAGGAATCCGCGCGGGGAGTGGTATTCGAACCTTAAGGGAACCACGGCCCTTGGGCCCTACGAGGTCCGCTTCACGCTGGGGCGCCCGCAGCCGTCGTTCTTGTCCTTCCTCGCGGTCGGCGCTTCGCCGGTCTACCCCTGCCATGTCGATGGGCCGACGATGCGCCGGATGCCGATCGGAACCGGCCCGTTCAAGATGGTGGAGTGGAAGTCGGGCGACATCGTACGACTGGCGAAGAACCGCGACTACTGGAAGCCGGGACGGCCGTACCTGGACGCGATCGAATGGCGCATTGTGCCCAGTCAGGCGACTCGGGCCTTGTCGTTCGTGGCCGGGGAGTTCGACTTGACGTTCCATGGGGACGTGACCCCAAACACCCTCAAAGATATCCGCGCCCAGGTGCCGAAAGCGATCTGCGATACCAGTTACAACGGCGGGACCGGCCAGATTCTGATAAATCACCAGATGCCGCCTTTCGACAACCTCAAAGTCCGGCGTGCGGTTGCGCTCGCGCTCGACCGCAACGAATTCGTGAAAGCGACGCAGGGCGAGGGCCGTCTGGGCGGCATCATGTCGTCGCCCCCGTACGGTACTTGGGGTCTCTCGCTCAAACAGCTCGAGGCGGTGCCCGGAATGGGCAAAGACGTCGCGCGCAATCGGGCCGAAGCGCGCAAGCTGATGGCCGAAGCCGGGTATGGACCCAAGAAGCCGGTGAAGGTGACTTATATTCTGCGCACCGACTCGGGCAGCAGGGCCCTGACGGGCTCCTCGATCCTCGCGGACCAGATGCGCAGCATCTGGATCGAAGGGGACATTCAGCCGATGGAATACACGATGTACGTGGGGGTGATGATGAAGGGGGCATACTCGATGGGTTTCCACGGCCACGGCATAGCGATCGATGATCCGGACGCCATGTTCTACGAAGGGTACAAGTGCGGATCGATACGCAACTTGACGAAGTACTGCAACAAGCAGGTCGACGCGATGATCGATGAGCAGTCCTCGACCGTCGACCTGGTCAAGCGTAAGAAGCTGGTTCATGCACTCGATCTGTTTGTGCAGCAGGACATCGCCCGGCCGATCCTGCACCAAAACGGGACCAGTTCCTGCAGGTATCCGTATGTAAAGGGCTACATGTGGGGGTCCAACAGCAGCCATACGCACAATCGAATGGAGGATCTCTGGTTGGACAAGTAATCCCGTGGGCATCTTCTCTGCGGCTGGAACCAAGCCAGCAGCCTGACTTCGTCGCTTTTGTGGCGGGGCGCGTGTGTGCTAGCGCGGAAGCAGCAGGTAGATGCCGAGGCCGAGCATGACGAGTCCTGCCGCCAACTTCAGGACCCGCCCTTCCTTTTCCTGCAGGCGGCGCTGGCTGAGAGTGACGACACCGATGGTGAGGACGACGATGTCGTCGAGCATGTACATGAGGTTGTAGAGCTGCAGGTATCCGTAATAGCCGGCGGTGTCGAACTGGCGCAGCGTGAGCATGCGCGTGTACAGGGCGGGAAATCCGGAGGTGCACAGCAGCTCGACGATCTGCACCAGCAGGGCGAGCATGACCGTGCCGGCCAAGGCGGGCCAAAGGTGCTCGGCGCGGAGAATCGCGCGCAGCCGCGTGTAAATGCCCGGTTTGGCTGCCGCGTATCTGCGCGCCGGTAGTTGCGGGGTGTCGAAGCCGACGATCAGTTCGGTGCCGATCCGGAACGTCGGTACGCCGGCCCGCGCGATGCCGGCGTTGCGCGCAAGCTCGCTCAGGCGCGCAAGCGCGTTGGGGTCGCGCCGGACGTCGACGTAGCTCTAGCGCAGGCCTGGCCGCTCGCGCGCGAGTTCGTTGAGGAAGGTCTTGGCGTCCTCGCAATGAGAACAGCCTTCTCTGACAAAGACCTCGATCGCGGGCGGCAGGGCGGCGTCCGCTGCCAGCGCCGGGATGACTTGGACCAGCAGTACCGCCGCGAACAGAATGATTATGCCGACGGGGTAGAGAGCCTGAAGCAAACTGCGCACAAGAGAGGATCTGCGTCGCAAGGGGATCTAGTGTCCCGTTCCGGAAATATCGTGCTCGCCCTCTAGCGGATCTCGAGCAGGCTCTCGTCCCATTTCTCGTGCTTCTCCAGGCCGAGCAGATTGGCGACAGTGGCGGCGATGTTCGACAGGCCGGCGCTGACTGTCGGCCTCAAGCCAAGCCGCCCGCCACTGACGTTGTCGTAGAGGATCAGCGGCACCGGATTGAGCGTGTGCGCGGTCTTGGCTTTGAATGAGCCGTCCGGGTTCAGCGCCGGTTGTTTCGTTTTCTTGTCGAGTTCGTACATTTCATCGGCATTTCCGTGGTCGGCGGTGACGAGCGCGGCGCCGCCCAGCGCGTCGATCACGGGCAGGATGCGCGCCAGCTGCAGGTCGACGGCCTCGATCGCCATCGTCGCCGCGCGGAAGTTGCCGGTGTGGCCGACCATGTCGCCGTTGGCGAAATTGCAGCGCAGAGTCTTGTAGCGGCCGCTTTTCAATGCCGCGATCATGGCATCGGCGATCTCCGCCGCTTTCATCCACGGACGCTGCTCGAAGGGGACTATGTCGCTGGGGACTTCCTGCCAGGTTTCGCCTGGAAACTTGTTCGAGCGGTTGCCGTTCCAGAAGTAGGTGACATGGCCGAACTTCTGCGTTTCCGAGCAGGCGAACTGGGCGATGCCGAGCTTGCCGAACCATTCGCCCGTGGTGTCGCGGATCGCCGGCGGTTCGACCAAAAAGCGTTTCGGCAGTTTGAGGTCACCGTCGTACTGGAGCATGCCGGCGTAAGCGACTTGCGGCACGCGAACACGGTCGAAGCGGTCGAAATCCGCATCCTCGAAGGCGCGGGTGATCTCGATCGCACGGTCGCCGCGGAAGTTGAACAAGACCACCGAATCGCCGTCCTCAACCGTTCCCACCGGCTTGCCCTCGCGGGCGATGACAAAGGCAGGCAGGTCCTGGTCTATGGTCCCGGGGGCGCGCCGGCGCAGTTCGACGACGGCTGCCGAGGCGCTCGCGAAGTGCTCGCCCTCGCCGAGTACATGCGTATGCCAACCCTTTTCCACCATCTTCCAGTTGGCTTCGTAGCGGTCCATGGTGATGCTCATGCGGCCGCCGCCAGAGGCGATGCGGGCGTCGAAACCGCCAGAATTCAGTTCGGTGAGGAAAGCCTCGAAGGGGTGCAGGTATTCGAGCGCGCTCCTCTCCGGTACGTCGCGTCCGTCGAGCAGCACGTGGATGCGCGCGGCTGCTATGCCTTCGTCGCGGGCGCGCAGGATCATTGCCTTGAGATGGTCGATATGGCTGTGGACGTTGCCGTCGGAGAACAGCCCGATGAAATGAATCAGACTGCGTCCGGCGCGCGCAGCGGCGACGATTTGCTTCCACGCCGCGCCTTCCCAGATGGCGCGCGTGGCGATCGCATTCGACACCAGTGCCGCTCCCTGGCGATAGACCTGGCCGGCGCCGATGGCGTTGTGGCCGACTTCGGAGTTGCCCATGTCATCGTCGGAGGGCATGCCGACGGCGGTGCCGTGGGCGCGCAGGCTGATGTTTGGATAGCGCTCGACGAGCCGGTCCAGTGTCGGTTTGCGCGCGGCGGCGATGGCGCTGCCGGCATCCGACTTCGGCAGGCCGTAGCCGTCCATGACGATGATCACGAGCGGGCCCTGAATCCCGGGGAACGTGGAGAGCTTCTGCAACATGGCTGCTTCCTGCGGACAATTGGAATTGAAAGATTTCGGACCTATCGGCGGAGTCCGGTGGTGCGGACGCGCGAACGACTGCTTTTCGGCTGGTGCCGCGAGGTTGCACCAAAACTAGAATTGTATCTTGTTCAAATCCGCGTCCGATGGGAAACGTCCTGTCTCGTAGCGCGAGTAGACGAGCCTCTCATCGACAACGATGTCGAATTGGCCCGACTTGCCCGGTCGAACGTCAACTGGCCCGCGGCCGCGAGCCTCTATCCAAGCCTTCACACGGAGGGCTTCAGGTTTATAACCTCAGACCGAGCAGTAATGTATGACGATAGACATAACCGTTTCCTGATTGGCGGTAGCTAGTGTCCCGAGTTGTTAGTTCGTTGAATAATTATCTCGCATGGCGACAACGGCTGAAATTGAAAAGCGGCGAAATCGGCGCCAGACAAGGCGCAAAGCGCAGCAAGGTTGGACACCTTGCGAGCATTTGCAACGCCGTATGGCACCGATTCTCGGCGTCTTTTCTTCAGCGAATTAACGACTCGGGACACTAGGTTCAGCTCGGTGGCTAGGCGCCGCTAACGCGCCGGACCAACGAGGGAGGCGCCGCCGTCGAGGCAAATGCTCTGTCCGGTAAGGAACTTCGCCTGGTCGGAAAGAAGGAAGCGGGCCAGCCGACCAGTATCCCAGCCGGTGCCTTCGCGTTTCATGAGGGACGCCGCGGTGCGCATCTGGCGGCGCTCCGGGGTGAGGTTGCGGTTGATGTTGGGGGTGAACACCGGGCCGAGAATGATGCAGTTTGCGCGGATGCCCTGCGGGCCATGGTCGACGGCAAGCGTCGACGTGAGGGCGATCACGGCGCCCTTGGTGACCGTGTAGACGGTCGAATGCAGCGGCCGAATGCTGCGCAGGGATCCGATGTTGACGATGGAGCCACCGTCGCCGCTGGCAATCATCGCGGGGATTGCGTACTTGCACATCAACATCATGCTGTCGACATTGAGAGCGAACATGCTGCGCCACTCTTCGAGGCTCATCTCGGTGACATCGCCCGGAGCGCTGCGACCGACGTTGTTGTCGAGGCAGTCGAGGCGGCCATAGCGCTGCATGGTTGCTTCAACGGCGCCGCGGCAGCCGGCTTCCTGGGTGACATCGGCAACATGGGCGAAGGCCTCGCCACCTTCATTCTTGATTATGTTCACGGTGTGCTGGGCGAGTTCGGCGGTGCGCCCGACAACGCAGACTTTGGCGCCCGCGCGCGCGAGGAGGATCGCGGCGGCGCGGCCGTTGGTCACACCTTCGTCTAGTCCCTGACCGATGGGCCCGCCTGCGCCTGAGACGATAGCAACCTTGCCGATCAGACCGTAGTCGTTCGCAATAGTTTCGAAAGCCATTTGCTGCACCTCCTCATTGGATTCGTTCTTCACGTGCAACCCGCACGCGGCGTTTGTGCGCCTATCATAGCGCCCCTGTCGGACGCCTGCTGGTGCGTTTCACCGGCGTGGTCCGCTTCGCAGATTTGGCATCGACGCCTTGCCGCCGACATTCCTTCGCCACCTGCGCACGGATGAGTTCCGCCAGCCTCAATGTCGCCGGCCCGGCATGGTCGCGGTCGGCAAACACCAGGTACAGTTGCGCGAAACGCTCGCCGCCCTCGCGCAAAGGCAACGGCTTCAGAGTCCCAGCTGCGATCTGGTCGCGCAGTTTTTCCTCAGGCAACCAGGCGTAGCCGTAGCCGGAGCGCGCGGCCTCGATCGAGGTCGCTATGTTGCTCACCGTCCAGCGCTGCGTGGCTTCGACCCACGGACGCGTGTCGCGGCGCAAGCCCGTCTCCCGCACCAGCAGCTGCCGATGCACACGCAGATCCTGCATGGTGATCTTGCGCCCAAGCCGGTGCAGCGCATGGTCCGGATGCGCGACCAAAACAAAGCGGACCTGCATCAGCGCATCGCCAAGGAATCCCTGCGGAATACTCCCCGCAATCGCCAAGTCGGCCCGGCCCTGCATCAGTGCCTCGGGCGCGCCGCTGATCACCGATTCGATCACCTCGATGCGCGTGTGCGGACTCTCGCCGCCAAGAAGATCAAGGCAACGCAGCAATATGAAAGTCGGAAAAATCGCTTCCACCACCACCCGTATCTCGGCTTCCCAGCCCGCCGACAGCCGCTTTGCGGCCTGCTCGAGACCGCCCGCTTCCTCGAGCAGGTAGCGTGCGCGGCGATAGAGCAGTTCGCCGGTCGGCGTCAGCACCGCCTTGCGTCCTTCTACCTTGAATACCTTTACGCCGAGCACCGATTCCAGCTTCTGCACTGCGTAGCTCACCGACGACTGTGTCTTATGCATGACAGCCGCCGCCTGGGCGTAGCCGCCAGCGTCCACCACCGCTGTCAGCGCGCGCCATTGTTCCAGGGTGATATGGGTGAGCGCAGACATATATCTACTAATTCGATTGAATCGAACTACATTTTCCGCTTTTTTATCGATTTCGTAAATGGTCAAATGATCACGTCAATTCAGCACGCGAATCGGGAGTAGCACCATGAAATGGATCGAACGCGTGCAGCGCAGCACCGGCTCCCGCTGGGTGTGGAAGGGGTTTGCGCTGCGCACTGTCTGCAGCCACCAGAACGTAGGCTCGAGCCCATTGCCGCATTAACGCATTAAACAAAGGAACCGTTATGAAAAATCTCCTCCAGATCAACAGCAGCATTTTTTCATCCGGCGGGCAATCGAGCCGCCTTGCCGAGCGCTTCGTCGCCGCGTGGCGCAAAGCCAATCCCGGCGCGACAGTCACCGTGCGCGACCTCGCGCGCGAGCCCGTGCCACATCTGGATGCCGCGCGCTTTGGTGCGTTTATCGCCAAAGCGGAAGAGCGCACTGCCGAGCAACAGGCGGCGGCGAGCTATTCAGACGCGCTCATCGCCGAACTGAAAGCCGCCAACGTCATCGTGCTCGGCTTGCCGCTGTACAACTTCGGACTGCCCTCGACGCTCAAGGCTTATTTCGATCATATCGGCCGCGCCGGCCACACTTTCAAGTACACCGAGAATGGTCCGGTGGGGCTGTTGAGCGGCAAGAAAGCCTACGTATTCGCAGCGCGCGGCGGCCTGTACGAAGGCACCCCGCGCGACACGCAAACCGCGTACGTGCGCGACTTCCTCGGCTTCATCGGCATCACCGATGTGGAGTTCGTCTACGCCGAAGGCCTGGCGATCAGCGAAGAGAGCAAGAACGCGAGCCTCGCGCGGGCGCACCGCACGATCGCCGACATCACTGCGCCTGAGGCGATCACCGTCTGAGTGTACTCGAACGCTTCGCGCCGGAGGCAGGGTTTTGGGTAATTAAGTCGTAACCGATATTCTGCAGTACGCAGCACAGATTACGAGCCCTGAAATGGGCTAGCAGTTCTTCCCTTAGTAGAGTGCTTGCGACCCGGGATGTGGTCGCAAATCGCTCGACCCTCGATAAAATCACTCCCTCGGCCGATCCCATTGCGCCGGAAACGGATCCATCAGATCCTCCATCGTGAAGTACGCCGGATGCCGGCGCGCGATGATCGCCTCGACGATGCCCGATCGTGTTTGATGATGATCAACAAACCGATCATACGCTGCAGTATCGTCGGTTTCGATGTGCGTGCCGACGGTCGACTGGCCGCTAACAGGCGACCACCAAGCAGTCTTTCACGACCGGACTGCCGACGGCGACCAATATGATCGCGACCGACTGGCGGCAGCTCGCCCATGCGCTTGCGCTGCAATCAGTCGACATCCCGCTCGCGGATCTGCACTTCTGGACCATGGGCGGCTCGATACGCGTGGCGCAGACCTGCCGCGACTGGGGCCCTACCTGGGGCTCGCATTCCAACAACCACTTCGACGTGTCGCTCGCGATGGTCACCCACGTCGGCGCCGCGGCGCCGGGCCGCGTGACTGCGATCGACACGCACTGGATCTGGCAGGACGGCCAGCGTCTGACACAGGAGCCGCTGCAGATCAAGGGCGGCCTGATTCAGGTGCCGATAAAGCCTGGGCTCGGCCTCCAACTCGACATGACCGAGGTGGAAAAGGCGCATAAACTGCTATGAGCAGCACGGACTGGGCGCGCGCGACGATGCCGTGGCGATGCAGTACCTGATCCCGGGCTGGAAGTTCGATCCCAAGCGTCCTACGCTTGATCGCTGAATGAATCACCTCCAAGAAAGGAAGCGCAAATGAATATCGGATTTATCGGCCTAGGCATCATGGGTACGCCCATGGCGCTCAATCTCATCAACGCGGGGCATCAGCTCTACGTCAACACCATCGGCAAGATACCCGACAGCATTGCCTCGACATCGGCCAGGCCCTGCGCGAGCGCAGAAGAGGTGGCGCGCAAGGGCGAAGTCATCATTATCATGGTGCCGGACACGCCAGACGTCGAGGCAGTGCTGTTCGGCAATGGCGGCGTTGCGGCCGGTCTGCGGGCCGGTGGCGGCACGCGCAAGATCGTGGTCGACATGAGCTCGATCTCGCCCATCGCGACCAAGGCCTTCGCGCAGAAGATCAATGCGCTCGGCGCCGATTACATCGACGCGCCGGTGTCCGGCGGAGAAGTCGGCGCCAAGGCCGCATCGCTCACCATCATGTGCGGCGGCGCCGAGGCCGTATTCGAGAAAGTGCGGCCGCTGTTCGAACTGATGGGCAAGAACATCACGCTTGTCGGCGGCAACGGCGACGGCCAGACGACCAAGGTCGCAAACCAGATCATCGTGGCGCTTACCATCGCCGCGGTCGGCGAGGCGCTCTTATTCGCGAGCAAGGCCGGCGCCGATCCGGCCAAAGTGCGCCAGGCACTGATGGGCGGCTTTGCGTCTTCGCGCATCCTGGAGGTGCACGGCGAACGCATGATCAAGCGGACCTTTGATCCCGGCTTTCGCATCGAATTGCATCAGAAGGACCTGAACCTCGCACTAAGCAGTGCGCGGGCGCTCGGCGTGTCGCTCCCCAACACTGCCACTGCGCAAGAGCTTTTCAACAGCTGCGCCGCCCACGGCGGCAAGGCGTGGGATCATTCGGCGATGGTGCGGGCCCTAGAGCTCATGGCCAACTTCGAGATTGGCCGGAGCGCCTGAACCGAGGAGCAACGATTAGCCATGCCGAGTCGCGCGCTCACAACGCAAAGCAACCCGCTCTTCATCCGTATGCACGAGAGCGACAACGTCGCGATTGTTGCGAACGACGACGGGTTGCCCGCCGGGGCCACGTTTCCTAATGGTCTTCAATTGCGCGAAGAAGTGCCGCAGGGACACAACGTGGCTTTGGTTGATCTGCCTGCCGGTGCCCCCGTGGTGCGCTACAACGTGGCCATCGGTTACGCGCTCAAGGACGTTGCGTGCGGAAGCTGGGTACATGAGCGCCAGCTGCAGATGCCCGACGCGTGCGCGTTGACCAACTTGCCGATCGCCACGTTCAAGGCCGAACGTTCGAGGCTGCACAATGACCTGGTTCTGTTCAATCCGGCGCCAGTGACGTGAACCATGCAGCTGCCAAGATGTTCTGAGTAGTGGCAGTGCATGGAGTGGCGTCGGCTTGCATGACTAATCGCACTTGATGGAAACGGGCATTCTCTGCGTTGTGCTTCATTCAGGCTGAATGCCGGCTTCGCGCAGGGCACGCCGCCATACTTCGAGTTGCTGTTTGACGAACGCACTGAGTTCTTCAGGCGTGGAACCCTCGACTTCGAACGCATTGCGCTCGATCTGATCCTTCACTTCCGGTCGCCGCAATATGGCGTTGGTTTCCCGCGTCAGGCGCTCGACGACCTCGCGCGGCAGTTTGGCCGGGCCGAAGAGTCCCGTCCAGGAAACCACCGAGGGTTCGGTAAAGCCGGCTTGGGCCATGCTCGGCACGCCAGGCACCGGCCGCCGAGCAAGCAACGACGCCAGTACGCCGATCTTGCCATCTTTCGCGAGTGCCATGCCGGGCACGGCGGTACCGATCAGCAGGTCTACTTGGCCGCCAAGCAGATCGGCGGTCGCAGGCGCATCGCCTTTGTAGGGTACGTGCTGCATGTCAATGCTGGCGAGCGACTTGAATTGCGCGGTCGCCACGATGCTGGTGGTATTGCCGGTGGCATAGTTGAGTTTGCCCGGATTGGCGCGCGCATAGCTCACGAACTCCTGCAGCGTTTTCGCCGGCAAACCGTTGCGCACGAAAAAGAAGAAGACGAAGCGTCCTACGAGTGAAATCGGCGTGAAATTGGTGACAGGATCGTAAGGCGGAACCTTGCGCATTGCCGGCACCGCCGAAAACGCGCTGTTGCTCGCAAGCAGCAGCGTATAGCCGTCGTTGGCAGCCTTCATGACCGCTTCAGCGGCGATCGCGCCGTCGGCGCCGGGCCGGTTGTCCACGATCACGGGTTGTCCAAGGGACTGCGTGAGATTTTGCGCGAGGATGCGCGCCAGCGTATCGGCAGTTCCGCCGGGAGGGAACTGCACCACCAGCCGGATAGACTTGGCCGGATATTGCGCCTGCGCCAAGAGTGGAACCGTCAGTAGTATCGTGCCGATAAGACGTATCAATGCATTCATGTGCCCTCCCTGGTGCGATTGAACTTCACTTGAGAACGTTTGCCGCCTAACTGCTGGCGTAGGCTACGCGAATCAAAAAAGCAAAATCAAAACGCTTAGTTGACAATGCCTGAGGCGCGTCTCACTCCGCCTTGATGCCTCGCGTCTTGATGACCTGGGCCCACTTCGAGATTTCCGATTTCAGGTAGGCGCCGAGTTCCTCGGGCGAACTCGGTGTAGGGTCCATGCCTTGTGCCAGCAACGCTCGCGCAACATCGGGGCTTGCCATCGCGCGACGCAGTTCGTGGTTCAGCGTCGCGACGATGTTCTTGGGCGTCTCCGCGGGGGCAAAGAAGGCAAACCAGTTGCTCGCCTCATATCCCGGGATCACCGCTTCGCTTAGGGTCGGCACATCGGGCAGGTTGGGGAAGCGAGTCGGCGTGGTCACGCCGAGTGGCCTCAGCTTGCCGGACTTGATCAATGCTAACGCAGAGGGAACGGTCGCAAAGTTGAACTGGACATGCCCGGCGACCAAATCGGCCACCGCAGGGCCACCACCCTTGTAAGGAACCTGGGTGAATTCGATACCGGCCATCAAGGCGAAAAGCTCGCCGGCCAGATGCCCCGCGCTTCCGTATCCGGCATTGCCGCAGTTGAGTGTTCCGGGTTTGGCCTTTACCAGCGCGAGAAACTCTCGTGCGGTATTCACGGGCAGCGACGGATGCACGACCAGCACGTTGGTCACCACCACTCCCTTGGTGATCGCTGCAAAATCGCGTACCGGTTCATAGGACAGCGACTTGTAGAGGCTCGGGGCCAGGGCAAACGACGCGATGGGGCCTATCAATACCGTGTAGCCATCCGGCGCCATGCGCGCCGCCTGCTCGGTGCCAACGACGCCACCACCGCCACCTTTATTGTCGACGATCACGGGCTGGCCGACGTTCTCCGAGAGTTTCTTGCCGACCAGCCGCGCGAGGATGTCGATCCCGCCTCCCGGCGACGAAGGCACGATGATGTGTATCGGTTTGGAAGGGAACGCGACAACCTGTCCGAAAACCGTGGTACTGAAGACACCGGCTGCCAGCGCAAGCAACACGCGAATAAGCACCGGCCTGATCGCAGATGAACTGGAACTCAATTTCATGATGACCTCGCAGGAAGGGTCTGAAGTTGCCCTTGGGATCATGACTGGAAGAGACGACGATAGGCGGCGGCCTTTTCCTGAAGTTTGCTCGCCTCGGCGGCGGTGGTCGCCGCGTCCTGGGGGCGCAGTTCGCGCACCACTTTGCCCGGTACCCCCAGCACCAGGCTGCGCGGGGGCACTTTGGTGCCAGGCGCAACGACGGCTCCCGCTCCGATAATGCTCGCCTCGCCGACCTCGGCACCGTCCAGAACGATGGCCCCGATGCCGATCAAACAACCGGCGCCGAGGGTCGCGCCATGGACAATGGCGCCGTGGCTGATGATCACCCGCGGCCCTACGCTGACAGGATGCCCCGGGGGCGCCTCGACGACGCAGTTCTCCAGCACGGCTGAACCCGCGGCGATGTCGACGCGATCGTCATCGCCGCGCACCACGGCGCCTGCCCATACGCTGGCCCCGTCACCCAAAGTCACCTGGCCGGCGACGCGCGCCAGGGGATCGACGAAGGCGGTGGGGGCTAGTTTTGGCTGCTTCTCCCCAACGCTGACAATACTGATTGAACCCATCGTGCTTTCTCCCTAGAAGCGCCGCCGTTTATGCTTGCTGGTTGACTAGCCTCGATGTTGGCTATCTTGACGGCCTGGGCGCACTCGATTGTATCCGATCTGGTATCGGCTCGATCAATCGCGCGCGATCCGCTCGCTTGCCTGCAAGACACGAACTACGGGCACATAATGCAACTGTGCCGCCGGGCGCCCGACGGCGCGCCAACGCTAGGCGAGCGAGGCGCGCGAGGCGCGCGGCAAAGCGGGCTTTACAAGAACATAGCCGGCTGGCGTGGGTCGTGCCGAGCGAATGTCTAACGGCACGGCACACATAGGAATATGCCTGCAACAGCTAGGCTTTATGCGCCAGGCCAGATCTTGAAAAATCCGTTACGTATCAGCCAGGCTTGATGTCGAGTTTCTTCACCATCTTCGCCCATTTATCGACTTCCGCCCGGATCATTGCGGCAAAGCGCTCCGGCGAGACGTCGGCAAAGATTTCGTAGCCCAAATCGAGGAACTTATTGCGCACGCTCGCCACCGCAACGGTGTATGCGATGGCGCCATGGAGCGTGTCTACGATCTCCTTGCTCACGCCGGCGGGTGCACAGATGCCGGTCCAGCCGCCGGGCGCTTCGAAGTCCGGCATCCCGGACTCGCTGATCGTCGGAATGTCGGGGTGTTGCTGGTTCCGCGTCAAAGTTGCGACACCGAGCGCCTTTACGCGCCCGGACTGCACGTGCGGCAGCACCGCCGAGATAGTCGCAAACGTCATGGCGACACGTCCCGAGATCACTTCGGTAATCGCGGGTGCGCCGCCTTTGAAGGGAACGTGGAGCATCTTGATGCCGGCCATGTCCGAGAGCAACGCACCGGCAAGATGAGGCGAGCTGCCGATGCCGTAGGAAGAAAATGCGAGCGTATCAGGTTGCGCTTTGGCGAGGGCGATGAGGTCCTTCACGTCCTTCACGGGCAGCGAAGGATGCACGACCAGCAGGAGCGTTGCCTGGACGATCAGACTCACAGGCGCAAATGATTTCACCGCGTCGTAGGTGACTTCGCTTTTGTACAGGCTCGCATTGGTCGCAAGCGCCGTTGTGCACGCGAGAAGCGTATAACCGTCCGGCGGCGCGCTGCTCACATACGTCGCGCCGATAATGCCGTTCGCGCCGGCCCGATTCTCCACGACGACCGGCTGGCCGAGGCGCTGATGCAGACCAGCGCCGATCATGCGGGCGATGGTGTCGGTGCCGGCGCCCGCTGCATACGGCACAACGATGCGAATCGGTTTAGCGGGGTACTTTTGAGCGACCACGGAAAACGGGAAGCTAAGCAAACATGCGCACAGAATCTTGGCGAGTGTCGATGCAAAAAGCCGCACCAATCCAGGCGCGAAAATCTCGTTTCTGCTCCAAATCCTATCATGCATTGCGTGACCCTCCTCGATACGAATCGATTGACGCTCTTATTGTGTCCAGCCGGTTGGTCGCAACCTCTTGCGTGACGTCTGCGGGCAGATCGGAAAGCGTTGTCCGAACTTGATGCTGGCGCTCGTGCTGGTATTACTATACTTGGCCGTGTGCGCCGGCACCAGTGCGGCGACAGTGCGGCGAATCAGTGCGGCGAATCAGTCAGGCGTGGAGATGATGGGACCTATGGCTTGGCCGATTGGTTGGGACACAGACCCGGTATTGACCTATCATTCCGTTTGCGGCATAAGGTGCGCTGCCGCGTGAAAGAAATGCCGCGGGGCAGGCAGGTCGCGCAACAGGGTTCGTTTCAGGAGAAGATCATGAAAGTCTATCTCGTGCATCACGTCGACGCGCTGTCGGCCGCGCAGGATCCCCAGCGCCATATCAGCCAGAAAGGGCGCGACCAGGCCGACCGGCTTGGGACGCGATTGCGTGCACTCGGCGTCGCACCGATGCGCATCCTGCACAGCGACAAGCAGTGGACCATCGATACAGCAAATCGCATCGCTGCGAAGCTCGGCGCGGAGGACAAAGCCCTGAGGGCCGCCTATCCGATCAATACCGGTGATCCGGTCGAGCCCTTCATGGCGGAAATCGCTGCAGCCGGCGGCGACATCATGATGTGTGGCCATGTCGACTACCTGCTGCGCTCGGCTTCACGCCTCGTGTGCGGCGACGAGACGAAGAAGGTGGTCGAGTTCAAGCCCGGCAACGGCACCGCGGTCTGTATCGAAGGCCAGGGCAACGACTGGGTCATCACCTACGCCTGGCGCCAGGATCACGCGCCAGGGTGACGGGAAGCGACAAATGCGGAACCACGCGAATGACGGATTCAGTCTTGGCTTTGCCTTGAGATGCGTGTTTTTCCTGATTGTGCTTGCCCTTCCGCTCGCAAGTGCATACGCACAGAGCTACCCGAGCAAGCCGATTCGCATCGTGACGGGCTATGCCGCCGGCGGCGGAGCCGATATCGTGGCGCGTCTCTTCGCTGAGCATATCGGTCCGAAGCTGGGTCAGTCGGTAATAGTCGAGAATCGCACCGGTGCCGGGACCAATATTGCCTCGGAGTACGTCGCGCGCTCTGCGGCGGATGGGTACACGTTGCTGCTTACGGCGAACAACCACAATCTCAATTCACTGATCTACAGAAACCCGGGATATGACCCCGTCAAGGATTTCGCGCCGGTAATTGAACTTGTCGAAGGCGCGTCGCTGCTATCGGCGCATCCAAGCACGCCGTTCCGGTCTTTGAAGGAGTTCGTGGACTACGCGCGCGCGAAACCCGGGTCGCTTTCGTACGGTAGCTCAGGCGTCGGAACGCCCGTGCATATGGCGATGGAGCTATTCAAACTCGCGGCAGGCATCAATGTCGTGCACGTGCCTTATAGGGGCGCCGGCCAGTCGGTGGTCGATGCGGTAGGCGGCCATATCCCGCTGGTTATCGGGTCGATCGCTTCCATGAAGTCGCATGTCGATGCGGGCAAGTTGCGCCCGCTCGCGGTGTCGACCGCGAAACGCGCGACTAGCCTTCCCAACGTGCCGACGATGGCTGAGTCGGGGTTCCCCGATGCCGTGCATGTGTTTTGGTTCGGTGTTCTGGCGCCAACGGGAACGCCGCCAAACATCGTTGCGCGGCTGAACAAGGAGATGGCGGCCGCGTTGGCGATACCTGCTGTGCGCGAGCGGCTGGACGCGATCGGGCTCTCTGCAACAAACGGCGGAAGTCCGCAGGAATTCGAAGCGATGCTCAAAGGCGATTTCGCCATGAGTCAGACAATTGTCTCGCACCTCAAACTGAAGGCGGACTAATGCGCAAGAGCCCGCTGCAAAGTGAATTTTGCAGCGGGCCGATTTTGAGGGGTGTGAGGGGATGTGCCCCCCATTTTGAATTGAACTCCAATGAGGAACGGCCATGATTGAAGTTTTCAGTCCCACGGGTTCGACCGGCGTCACTGCGCCATTTGCGCCGCGGCTCGACACGCTGCAAGGCAAGAAGATAGCCCTCTTGTCCAATGGCCACTGGCAGGCAGAGCGGATGCTGGCGCTGCTGCAGAAGCTGTTGCCGCAGGAGTTTCCTGCTTCCAAGTCCGACATCATCCCTGCCAATGACGCGATCCAGGACGACAAGACCATAGACGCCATCGCCGCGGAGGGGTACGACGCCGTAATGGTCGGCAACGCCGCTTGAGGGCGGTGCACTACCGAGTGCGGCCGTGCTGCCGCCAAAATCGAGCAAAGGGGCATTCCGACGGTTGTCCTGACGCGCCGGGATTTCGTCGGCGTTTTGCGCAATGCAGTGGCCGGGTTGGGTTTTGCACCGGACATCGCGATGGTGATCTTCCCCATCGAATTGTTCCTGGTCGAAAGCGACATCAGTCGGATCGAGCGCGATTTCGCGAAGTTCACCGAAGGCCTGTTGAGCTGGAAGCCGCCTGAGCAGAAGAAAGCCGTCAGCAAACCGCCCAAGCTCAATGTCGAGGGCCGGGATTACGAAGAAGCGTACGCAAATTTCAACGCGCTCTTCCTGAAGCGGCGCTGGGGCGACGGCCTGCCCCTGGTGCCGCCCACCGACACGCGCGTGGAGTGGATATTGCAGGGGACCGACGCCTCAGCGGACACCGAGATCGGCAAATTCATGCCGCGCGGTGGCATCGTCACGATGGAAACGCTCGCGGTCTTGTTGGCCATGGCGGGCGGGCGGCCGGAGTACCTGCCGGTGCTCGAGGCCGCGGTGAAGGCGATTTTCGAGCCGGCGTTCATGCATGAGGGCTGGCAAGCGACTTCGAGCAGCACCTATCCGGTCGTGGTGGTCAATGGTCCGGCCGCGCGGCAGATCCGCATCAACCACGGCTTTGGCCTGGTGGGTCCCGACCCGGGCAATCCGGCCGGCGCCAGCATAGGTCGGGCATTGCGCCTGCTGCAGCAGAACGTAGGCGGCGCGCTGCCGGGCATAGGCACCATGGCGATGTTCGGCGGCATGCGCTACACCAATGCAGTGTTTGCCGAGGACGAGCAGGGGCTGCCGCCTGGCTGGGAACCGTTCAACGCGGAGCGCTTCGGCCTCGCTCCCGGAACCAACAGCGTGTCGGTGAATGTCTGTTCCGGCGCCGACAATATCCTACGCCGCGGCATGGGCTCGGAGACGCTGGAGGACGAGGCCCAAGCGAGCCTGCTCAGAGTGGCCTCCTACATGCGCAGCCATAACGCCAACTGTTTCGATGCCTGGGCCGCGGGCACGCCCGGCATTCTGGTCATGTCGCGGCCCATTGCGAAGCAGCTTGCCGAACTGGGCTGGACCAAGAAATCCATACGCGAATTCCTATGGAAGCATGCGCGTATCCCGCTAGCCGACCTGAACCAGGCCGGACTGATCGCTTGGATGCAGCACGCGGGTATCAATCCGCCGCATGCGGATCCGTGGCCCATCACCGCGAAACCGGAGAACATCGCCATCGTCATCGCCGGCGGAACTCATCCCACCCATAACTTCTGGATGCAAACTTCCCAAGCGCCGCAGATGGTCAGTGCGGAAATAAAGCTGCCGGCGAAATGGAATGACCTGGTCGAAAAAGGGATAAGCGAACTGGGTTACGGTACGGAGCCCTCGAACCTGTTCTAACCGGCATGCCGTTCCCATCCTTTGCGAAGTCCGGGCAGTTTGCCGCAAAGGAGCCGGCCGGAACAAATCTCTTCGACCGGCTCCCCGCAGCTGGGCACAGGCAATCTCAAGCGCGCAGCAACACGCCGGACATCCTAGAGATCGATGGTTCTGCGTTCGACCGCAGAGCGCTCGATGGCGTCGATGAGGCGATGCAGACGCACCGCGGTATCGAAATCCGGATCGATGCCGTCTTTTGAGCGGAATACCTTGGCAAAGCGCGCGTAGGCGTTGGCCACGTTCTGCGGCGGGCCGGCCGGTGTGCTCGCCGGCGCGGACTTGTGGCTCTCTGGAACCGGCAACTCCGCGAGCTTGTCCTTGCCTTGCGCGCCAAAGATCTTGCTCGGACCGATATTGGTCGACGTAGCGCTGATGGCAAGCGTGCCATTGCGGCCGTAAATCTCCAGCCGATAGCCCGGCGCATTGGAGGGCGCGGTGGCGATCTGTATGCTCACCTCGGCATTGCTTTTCAGTTTGCCGATGACGCCAACGGCATCCGGTGCGTCGACCGTCATGGTTTCGCCCGTCTCGGTGTTGCGCCACTGCGTGATGCGCGTGGCGATGCGTGCCGATACCTCCGTGAAGTCGCCCAGGATAAAGGCCACCGTGTCCATGCTATGGCCACCCGGAATCGTGAGCGGGTTGGCACCGTTGCTGCGTATTCCCTGCCAGATACGGCCAGGTCCGCGCTCGGTTTGCGCGCCCGCAATAATCTTCAGATTGGCTAGCAGGACTTCACCGACGTAGCCTTGATTGATCAGTTCACGCGCGTATCTGATCGTGGGATCGCTGCGCGACTGCAGCCCGGACATGTTGGGAACCGCTTTCTTTCGCGCCAGATCCGCCATCTCCTGCGCTTCCTTCAAGCCGTTGCCAAGAGGCCACTCGCAATAGACCGCCTTGCCGGCTTGCAGAGCCTTCATCACCAGCTCGCGATGCAGGGGCACGCGCACCACCACGGAGATGAGATCGAGATCCTTATTCGCGATCATGGCATCGAAATCATGGAACGCCAGCTCGGCGCCGAATGCCGCTGCGGACGCCTTGGCGGTCGCCTCATGCGCGGTGCACACCGCCTTTATCTGGTAACCGGGCACAGTTTTCAGCGCGGGAATATGCGCGCCCGAACCCCAGCCGCTGCTGCCTTCAGTCACACTCGCTCCAACCAGCCCCACTCGAATCACGTCGGCCATGCTGCATACCCTCCTGGCATTTTCAATTATAAAAGTCAATCCAAGCCTTGAACTTGGCGCATGCGCGCGGCCTTTCTGCCGCGGTATGCTCAGCGCAAGAACATGGAATTTAACGCACCTTTATCAGTATCTCGCCCCTGTAGGGCTATGGTCAACAAACATTTCGTGCTTATTGCCTCGTGCAAGGCGAAGTGCTAGATTGCGATGCAACTCTAGCGGTGGACAAAAAAACCGCGGCTCCCGAGGAGGAGGCAGCAAAATGAACACAAGACAGCGCCTATCGGCCCGCGCTTGCACGCTCGTCAGCGCGCACGCATGCACGGCAAGTGGGTGTGCGGTGGAATTGATATTGCGCTCGCTTGCCTATGCTGTGCCGCGTGCACTCGAGGAGGCGCGAGGCGCTCCAGGAGTTTCCCTATGAGCAACGCCGTCCTTGTCGAGACGCAGGGCCATGTCACGGTTATCACGCTGAACCGTCCCGAAGTCCACAATGCGATTGACCCCGAGGTCGCGCGGGGGCTGCATGAGGCGCTCGAGCAGTTTCGCGAAAACCCCGAGGCGCGCGTGGCGGTGCTGACTGGGGCCGGCACCAGGGCGTTCACGTCGGGTGCGGATCTAAAGCGTATGGCGGCGCGCTCACAGCAGGACTACCTGCTCGATTGGTTCCGCACTTACCGCGACCGCTTGCCGGAAGTGTGGAAGCCCGTGATAGGCGCAGTCAACGGCCTGTGCTACGCCGAGGGCATGAACCTGCTCGCCGCCCTCACTGACATCCGCATCGCGTCGGACAAGGCGCGCTTTTGCTATGCCGAGGTCCTGCGCGGGCACAGCGGCGCGGGCGAGGCGGTCGAATGGCTCCCGCGTCAGGTACCGTATGCCATCGCCATGGAGTGGCTGCTGCGCGGCAAGGTCTTCGGTGTCGACGAGGCGTTGCAGTACGGCCTGGTCAACGAAGTGGTGACGGTCGATCGCGTGAAGCCGCGCGCGCTGGAGCTTGCGCGGCAGATGGCGGAGACGGCGCCGCTCGCGCTACGCGCGCTCAAGGAAGGGGTGGTCCGCGGGCTGTCCATGGACCTGCCCAACGCAGTGCGGCTTGCGTACACGCTGGGTGTGCTGAACCGGTTTACCGAGGACGCGGCGGAGGGGCCGCGCGCGTTCAGGGATAAGCGCGCGCCGGTATACAAGGGCAGATAGGCCGGCTGGAGAACGGAAGAATGAAACTCTGTGCGGCGCGGGGCGAGGATCGAGGCGGGTGCCAATCCCGCATCCATGGAAGGAATACCTGAATGGCGAACGAGTTGCTGTTCGAGCGCAGAGGCCACGTGGCGCTCCTCACGCTCAACCGGCCCGAAGTCCACAACGCGATGAACCCGGCGCTGCTGCAGCAGTTGAAGGAGGCGTGGGGCACCTTCCTTGCAGAACCGGAACTGCGCGTTGCGGTAATTACGGGCGCGGGCGACAAGGCGTTCTCGGCGGGTGCGGATCTGAAGGTCATCGCGGGTCGCAGCACCGCGGATTTTCTCGATGAGTTCTGGCACCATTCCTACAACCGCACGCTGCCGCAGGTGTGGAAGCCGGTGGTTGCGGCGATCAACGGCTACTGCTATGCCGCCGCGCTCAATCTCGCGTGCACCCACGCCGACATCCGCATCGCCTCCGAGCGTGCCACCTTTTCCTACGCGGAGATCCGACGCGGATTCAGCGGCTACGCCGCGGCCGCCGCGATCCTGCCGCGGCAGATCCCCTACGCATTCGCCATGGAGTGGCTGCTGACCGGCAAGGTCGTCGACGCGCAAACGGCGTTCCGCCACGGATTCGTCGCCGAAGTCGTTGCGCATGACAAGGTACTCGAACGCGCATTGGAGATCGCGGGCAAGGTGGCCGCGCTTGCGCCGCTTGCGACCCGCGGCGTGAAGGAGGCGGTGTGGCGCGGGCTGTCGCTTGACGTCGCGCGCGCGACACGCTACGCCGAGGCCATCGGCACGCTCGCGCGGCTGACGGAGGATGCGCGCGAAGGGCCGCGCGCATTCGTGGAGAAGCGCGCAGCGCGCTACAAGGGACGCTGAGCGAGCGCACTTCCGGCAGACAGGCACGCCGGGCGAGTTGCATTGCGGCCGAGGGTAAACCCCGACCGATATTACGGAGGATGGTAGCGTGGCGAACGAAGTGCTTTACGATGCAAAGGGCCATGTGGCGGTCATCACCCTGAACCGTCCCGAGGCCCTGAACGCGATCAATCCGCCGCTCGGATTGGCGCTGCGCGAGGCGTTCATCCGCTACCGCTCCGACCCGCAGATGCGCTGCGCGGTCCTTACCGGCGCGGGCCGCGCTTTTTCCGCTGGCGCCGACCTCAAGTATCAGGCCGGTCAGGGCGGTGAGTATTTCTCCAACCTGTTCTGGAACCGCTACGAGAGCATTTTCGTCGAGTGTTACAAGCCGGTTATCGCGGCGATCAACGGTTACTGCTACGCCGCGGCAATGAACCTCATGTTCGCCGCGACCGACATCCGCGTCTGCTCCACCGAGGCGCGATTCTGCTATGCGGAGGTGCTGCGCGGATTCTCGGGCGCAGGCCCGGCGCTCGCATGGCTGCCGCGCTCCGTGCCGTTCACGCACGCGATGAAGTGGCTGCTCACGGGCGAAGCATTCGGTCCGCAGGAGGCGCGGCGCGTGGGCATGGTCAACGATGTGGTCGCGCCCGACCAGCTGATGGCCACGGCGCTGGCGATGGCGGAGGAGATCGCGGCGCTGCCGCCGCTGGCGGTCCGCTCCATCAAGGAGTCGGTGCTGCGCGGATTGGGCATGGACGTTGTGAATGCCACGCACTTTGCGCACACGCTGTCTACCGTCACGCGGCAAAGCGAAGATGCACAGGAGGGCCCGCGCGCCTTCAAGGAGAAGCGCCCGCCAGCGTACAAGGGGCGGTGAGTTGCCGCGCCACGCACAGGGCCGCCTCGCGCACACCCTGCACTGCACGTGGCGTGGCCAAGACAGGGCGGCAGTGCTAGGCAAGCCAGGGCGCAACAACGCACGCTTTACACAGGCGCCCGGCTCGGCTCATGCCGAGCGAATATGTTTTATACAGAAGGAGGTGCCGGATGAAAGCTTTCTACGCGGTGGTGCGCATAGTGACGGCGGGCGTGCTAGTGGCGCTTGCTGGCCCCGTTGCCGCACAGCATGATTATCCCGTTAAACCCGTGCGCATCATCACTCCCTATGTTCCGGGCGGCAGTACCAGCGTATTGGCCCGCCTTGTCGGCCAGAAGCTGACCGAGAGCTGGGGCCAGCAGGTGCTCGTCGACAACCGCGGCGGCGGCGACACCATCATCGGCACCGATGCCGTCGCCAAGTCCCCGCCGGACGGCTACACGATCCTTTTGGCGGGCACCACCCTTGTCATGAACGCCAGCCTGTACTCCAAGCTGCCCTACGACACTTTCAAGGACTTTGCTCCGATCGCCGCTTTGACCAGCTATGAAATGTTTCTGTCGATTCATCCGTCGCTGCCTGCCAATAATTTGCAGGAATTCATCGCGTTCGCGAAATCCAAGCCGGGACAGCTCAATTACGCGAGCACGGGAACAACGGCCCAGTTGGCGGCTGAACTGTTCAATAATTTGGCGGGTACGAAAATACAGCACATTCCCTACAAGGGAGGGGGGCAGTCGATAACCGACGTCGTCGCAGGCCAGGTGCAACTGACGTTCTGTCCTCCGACCAACGTCATCGGCCACGTCAAGAACGGCAGGCTCAAAGGCATCGCCGTCTCCGGCAAGAAACGCTTGTCGGCCTTGCCTCAAGTGCCCACTTTCGCCGAGGCCGGCCTTCCCGGTTACGACGTTACGACGTGGTACGGCCTATTTGCACCGGCCGGAACCCCGAAGGAAATCGTCGACAAGGTTTCAGCAGAAATCGCCAGGATTCTTGCCTTGCCCGATCTCAAGCAAAAGCTGGACAGCCAAGGCTTCGACCCATTCATTGCGACGGCGGACGAGTTCGCCGCTGTGATGAAGGCTGACTACGCCAAGTACGCCAAGATCATCAAGACCGCCAACATCAAGGTTAACGATTGATCATCGTGGTCGACTGGCGCACCGGCGTCTTTTCGTTCTATCGGGTAAGTGACCGTGTGAACAACGCTCGAGAGCAGGGAGCGGAATTGGTCGATTGCATGCTCCCAGCGACCCAAAATGATGCACTCACTTTATAGAAGGCCCTTAGATAAAGGCCTATTTCTACACCAGAGCTTCGAGCTTGCCGGCGCATGATTCCTTTACAGCATCGCTCGGCTTTTCTTCCCCGGGCATCCTGGCCCAGTTCCCTTTTTCAAGGAAAGTGCGTTTCGCAGAGTATTCCAACGCCTTATATTCTTTGAGCCGCTGTTGGTAATTCGGGGCATTGGTAAATTGAGCGACGCAGATCGTCGTGCGAGCCGTCAAGGCCGCCTCATTGACCATGCGTTCGGCACTGTCCTTGGTTACCCAAAGGCCCAAGCCAAAACCAATTGCCGGCGGAAGCGCAAGCCCGATAAACAGGGCAATCGCTAGATTCTGGAGGTTGTTCGAAGCTTCCGGTGTCATCTGTAATACCTCGCTGAAGTGGTGTGGCGATGCGGTCGCTGCATGAGCAGCGCATGTGAACGGCGAACGGGAGGAAACTTCCGAAACGGTCCAGCGCAAAATTTTGCGCCGGGTGCACGCCAGCGTCTGTGCGCTAGCACACATAGCCCGGATACACAGTTGCGGCGGGCCGGCGGTATGTGCCTGCCGGCCCTTCCGTATGGATTATCCCCCTTATGCTGCCGGACGCTTCTTTTCCTGAAAAGATTTCTTTCGTGGATCGGACAAGAGAGAGGAATCCACGCCCCAATCGAGCACCGGATCCGGGTAGACGAAAGGGTGGTGGTCAACGGTGGAATTGAACCACCGATAGCCAAGGATGAAAAAACGGATCAAACTGAAGCGCAATTCAACCGCATATCCACAGGAGCCTATTATGACTCACTCTCAGATGTTGAAGACCAGGCGCGCGAAGCAAAGAACCAGGAAGGACCTCGCGGGGACCGCGAAGCGCGCGAAGAAGCTGGGGAAGAAAGACTCAAAGACGGTCGGTACGGAAGTCCAGAAATAGGCGCGTCCCTAGCCTCTTTTTTTCACTGCCACTACACCATCCCCGTTGAATACCGTCACAAATCCGGCGCGCTGCAGGCGTTTAGCCACCTCGCCGGGCACATCGCGCCCGCTGGTGAGTTTATTTGGTGTACCGGTGTAATGAAACATTTTGCCATTGGGCTTGAGCACTCGGCTAAGTTGCCCGTAAAAGGTTTGCGAGTAGAGTTCTCCCGCGATGCCGAAGCGAGGCGGGTCGTGTAAAACGGCATCGACCGACTTATCGGGCAGCAACCCGATTTCTTCGGCAATGTCGGCCTGGGCTAAGGTCAATCCACTGCCAATCGCAGGTGACCATGGGTTGAGGCTACGCAACCAAATCACGTCGGGATTCTTCTCGTACGAAAGCACCTGCTTGGCGTGCCTGTGCAAGCACCAGCCGGCGAAATAGCCAAGGCCGCCACAGGTATCCAGGATCACCTTGCCGCGTGGTTGTATCAAGTCGACTTTGCGCTCGGCGTCCGCATAGGGCGAGGTTCGCGCCGTGGGTAGCATCTTTATGCCGTCGATCTCAAAGGTCGGCGCCCCGAAAGCGGTCGGTACCAACTTGACCAGCGACGCCGTATAACGCACCACCGGCTGAAAGGTTTCGTCAACCCAGTAATAGATGGTTCGGACCTTACAGGATTCAAGGTGTGGGAAGCACTGACCTTGCCAGCGCCAGCCTGCTACGCTCACTTCGACCATCGTCTTCGAACGTCCAAGGTCCAGCGTACACTCGATCTTCGGCCTACCTGCCCGCGCCGCCGCGCACAGGGCCTCGCTCACTTCCAAAGTCAATAGCGGTCCCATCTATCTATCGTATGCCCTTTCGGTTGTTTCGCGCATGCCAGTTCCGCATTGCGGATCTTGGGACGGACGCTGGCGATGAAATTGCAGGCGAGCTACGCCTTGCGCTACATATCTCGAGGGTGTACTAAGCAAACCCTATACGGGCATGAGGAGGCCCTCGAGTGCGCCGGGTGGAAGAGCGCGCCAGCGCGAAAAATCAACGCAGCTCCTGAAAGGGGCGGACGAGCTATTTGTTTGCGCGTCGAATGAAATCGAGAGTTGCCTGCGCGCAGCGCTCCGGGTCAGTTGCCGCGACGTGATATGAGTCGCCGGGCATCACCAGCAACTTGGCGTGCGGGATCTTGTTCGTCCACGTCTGCGTCGCCTCGACTGACCCCAAGCTGCCGTCTTTCGTGGTGATGACCAGCGTCGGACAGGCGATTTTCTGCAGGTCCGGTGTCACGTCGACACTGGGTACGATCGAGACGAAGCCAAGTTGCGTCGTGAGCGGAGTGCGGCCCATTAGCTTCGCCCACCACTCGGCTCCTTCGGCGGGAAATTTGCTGCCCAGGCGTCCCGGCATCGTCCAGCGCGCCCAGCTCTCGACGCCGTGGCGCTCCAGATGCTCGCGCCATGAATCGATGCGCGTGCCGAGCGCATCCTGTCCCGAAACCGGCGACCCGACCACGGTCAACGTTGATACGCGCTTTGAGTAGCGCGCAGCAAAACGCAACGCGATGGTGCCGCCGATCTTCGCGCCGACGAGATGAAACCGCTCGACCGCGAGTTCGTCCATCAAACCGACGAAGTCGTCGATCACACGATCGAGCGACCAGCGGTAGTCGCGCGGCATAGGCGTGGAATCTCCGAATCCGCGCATATCGGGACGCACGACGCGGTATTCACGCGCAAATGTTGGCACCCACGCGAACCACGCCGAGCTGCTTTCGGCGTTGCCGTGCAGCATTAGAACGGTTTCATGCGCGCGCCATGGATCGGCGAAATCGTCTACCCGGTAAAACATATCGAGATCGGAGGTTACTTTGGCAATCGGCATATCTTCTTACTCCTAAGCCGGCGTAGCCGGAACCAATAGACCTAGGCCCGCAAATTCAGACATTACAAAATTCAGTCCGCTTTGATTCCGGCTTGCTTGATCACCTTCGCCCACTTTTCCAAATCGGCGACAATGATCGCGCCGAATTGCCGTGGGCTATTGCCGATCGGCTCAACGCCGTTTGTCGCGAGCTGCGCGATAACGGCCGGCGTGCGCAGCACCTTGACGATCTCTGCGTTCAAACGCTCGATGATCACTTGCGGGGTTCCAGCCGGTGCCAGGATGCCGTTCCAGCCGAGCACTTCATAGCCGGGGACGACGTCGGCGATCGGCGGCACATCCGGAAACACTGCCTGCCGCGTCTTGGTGCTCACGCCGAGCGCCCGTACTTTGCCGGCCTTCAGATGCGGGAGCATCGTGATCGGCGTATCAAAAAACATGGAGACTTCGCCCGACAGCACCGCCATCATCGCTTGCGGCGCGCCCTTATAGGGAACATGCGTGATATTCACGCCAGCGAGCGAGCGAAACAATTCCGCGCCAAGATGGCCCAGGCTGCCGGCGCCAACGCTGGAATAGTTGAGTTGGCCGGGTTTCTCCTTCGCCATCGCGATCAGTTCCCGCAAATCCCTTGCTGGAAGCGAGGCATTGACGGCCAGGACCAGCGTCACCCCGCTCACCATAGTGACCGGCGCGAAATCCTTTACGGTGTCGTAAGGCATGTTGGCGCGCAGGCTTGGATTCACCGGATGGGATGGGTACACCATGAGCAGCGTGTAGCCGTCGGGAGGCGCCTTGGCAACGACATCGGAGCCGACGATGCCGCTCGCACCCGGCCGATTGTCCACGATCACCTTTTGGTCCAGCCCCTCCCCGAGCTTTTGCGCGACGATACGCGCGAGGATATCGGTAATCCCGCCTGCGCCGGTCGGCACCACGATGCGAATTGGCCGCGCCGGATAAATATCTGCGGCGGCCGCCTGCGCGATGGTGGCGCACAGCGCACACAGTATAAGACTGGTCAGAAATGCCAGCCGATGCTTTGCCACCAACGCCATCAGACGTATGATTCTGCAGTTCATGGAGCGCTCCGGAGTAACTGGATTGTCGATATTCGTATTTCCAGGCTGACAAGCAGGCGCCCCAATGCAATACCACAACGTGTCGTGTAGCATGCATCTCGGGCGCCGATGCTTGTTTCAACAATTCACAGCTTAACAGGGAATCCCTGCTTAACCCCACCGAAGTATAAAGACGGCTGACTTGGGCCGAGCGGAGTGGATGTCTAACTGGAGGATGTGTCAAATGAAGGGTTTCAACGCGGTGATGCGCATGGTGACGCTAGGCGTACTGATGGCTATTGCCGGCTCAGCCGGCGCGCAGCAGGACTATCCCAACAAGCCGATTCGGCTCATTTCTCCCTATGCTGCCGGTGGCGGCACCAGCATTGCGGCCCGCATTATCAGCCAGAAGCTGACCGAAAGCTGGGGCCAGCAGGTGATCGTCGACAATCGCCCGGGCGCCAATACGATTATCGGCTCGGAAGCTTTGGTCAAGTCCGCGCCCGACGGCTACACGATCATGATCGCGGCCGTTACCCATGTGCTCGTGCCGCTGATGTTCAAGACGTCCTTCGACGTTATCAAGGACTTCGCCCCGGTAGCTACGCTCTCGCGCGGCGAGTTCGTTCTGGTGATCCATCCCTCGCTCCCCGTCAACAATTTGCAGGAGCTGCTCGCACTGGCCAAAGCCCGGCCAGGACAACTCAATTACGCGTCGACCGGTGCCGGGTCCCCACAGCATCTGGGAGGCGAATTGCTGAACATCCTGGCGGGCGTGGACATGCGGCACATTCCCTACAAGGGCTCCGGGCCGGCGGCCACCGACCTCCTTGGTGGTCAGGTGCAGCTGTTTCTGAGCCCCCCAATCACAGTCATGCAGTACATTAAGAGCGGCAGATTGAAGGCTCTCGCCATCACGGGCGAGAAGCGCAAATCCGCGCTGCCCCAGGTACCGACCATGGCCGAGGCAGGCCTGCCCGGCTTCGAGGTACGAAGCTGGTATGGAATTTTTGCCCCGGGCGCCACGCCGAGGCCGATCATTGACAAACTGTCAGCCGAGATTGGCAGGATTGTGGCACTGCCTGATGTCATCGAACAACTGGTCAACCTGGGGGTGGAACCCTTGATCTCGACTCCGGAGCAATTCGCGGCGATCGTGAAAGCCGATAGGGACCGCTACGCCAAGATCGTCAAGGATGCCAAGATCAAACTCGAGTACTAGGCAGACGGCACCGGGAAATGTGGCCTTCAATCCAGACTGGTGCAGAGGCTGGCCGCGCACGATGGTCTAGGCGGACCGCGCAGCGACAGAATGCAATCTGTTTTTCGAAAGGACGAAGCATGCAACGCGATCGGATTTCTGTTCATGACCAGCTAGAGATTGTCGAGTATTCCGAAGTCCGACGAATCGATGCGTGGGACGCGCTGCGCACGAAACGCAAGATCGGCTGGATGCGCGGCTTGCTTGCAGTCCTCGCAATCGTGAGCGGGCCGGCCATCGCAGTCGACGACTACCCGGCTTCCGGCAAGCCTGTGCGTATCGTCGTGCCCTTCGCGGCAGGAAGTGGAACGGACAATATCGCGCGTACGCTGGGGCAAGAGCTGTCGCGCTCCATGAATGCCGCGATAGTCATCGACAACAGAGGCGGAGCAAACGGGCAGATCGCTGCGGAAGCGGTTGCGAAATCCACGCCGGACGGATACACGCTGTTGATGGGGACGGTCTCAACGCACTCCACCAACCCGTACCTGATCAAGAACCTGCGCTACGATCCCGTCAAGGATTTTGCGCCTGTCGCTTTGGCCACCCGAAATCTGCTCGCCCTGCTGGTCAATAACTCAAGTCCGTTCAGATCGGCAAACGATCTAGTGGCTTTCGCGCGCGCAAATCCGGGCAAATTGTCTTTCGGTTATGCGAATGCCGGTGGGCAGGTCTCCGCAGGAATGCTGATGCAGATGGCCAAATTGGACATGCTCGCCGTCTCATATAAGAGCACACCTCAAATAATGACCGACATAGTGGGTGGCCGGATCGATTTCGCGTTCGTCGATTACGCCGCGGCGCGCGCCCTGGTCGAGGGGAAGCGACTCAGGGCCATCGCGATTACGCTGCGGGAGCGTTCCAGCATTACACCTGGCATCCCGGCGATGAGCGAGACGCAGGGATTCGAGGGATTCGAATTGTATGCGTGGGTCGGGCTTTTTGCGCCGAAGGACACACCAAGACCGATTGTGGAGAGGCTCAACAGGGAAGTACTGAAGGCGCTTGCGACGGCAAGCGTGAAGGCGCGTCTTGTGGATTGGGGGTCGGAGCTATCGCTGCTCAGTACCGCCGAGTTCGAACAGTTTCTGGAGCGACAGCGCACGATGTGGAAGTCGCGGATAGCGGAAATGAATATTCCAGCCGAATGAAGCAGGAAGCGGCGCTGCAGGTCGCAATAAAGCGTGTGGCGGTGGACTCAGGAACGTCGGCTCTGCCCCAAGTACCCATCTTCACGGAAGCTAGCCCGACCGGTTTGCGGCTTCTTTTTGTGCGGCCTTGTAACCCCCATCCTGCGCCTTGGTGTCACCGGCAGCAGCGACGAACTGACTGCCTGATAGCAGCAGCGCGAATAACAAATATTTTCGGTTCATGATCATGCCCTCCGTATTCGAGCAACATCTGCTTCAATGCTTGAAAACCAACACCATGACGGCAAGCTGACGTACTTGTTCACGCGATTCAGCTACCTGCCAAGATCTTCGATCGCATCCACGACGAGCGCCGTTCCGATCGCAATCATCAGTATGTCGCTGGCCACGCGCACATAGCGATGTCCCGCAAGCGGCGGCGGAAGCTGCGTCAGCAACGGTGGTGGCACATCGTAAAGCACCACATCGCGCGGCAGCGGCCTGCCGATCGCCCACTTCTTCGCCTGTCCGGGTGGCATACAGCCATTTTGTTTTTTCGCAAGTCCAGGCGGACAGCGCCCGGATTGGAACTGGCTGGCATAGAACTCGCGCACGGCCAAGCGATTCTGATCCGCAAAATGCCCGGCCCTACCCGGGCGGCGGTTTTGCGCACGCGTTTGGTCACCGCTAAATAATCGAATATAGTCACTCGCGCATAGAAGACCATGACAAATCTCACATACTTGCAAGAATAAGAGGCCTGTTTCCAGGACACGAGGCCACTCGAGAGCAAGCCGCGATCGAGCATCGATGGCACATCGGTCGCAGTAACAGCAATCCGTTTGCTGCGAAGTGCAACGTCCTGCCACAGCAGGGGAATCCAGCCAACTACGTTTCAGCGGTTCGCCAAGCGGAAGACGGCGTGCGCGCGCCCATCCGATTGCAATGGTGGCTATTGCCGTTCCGGTCCAAGGGGGGGCAAGTACAGCACCTTCAATGCGCGCGCCGAAACTGGCGCCAAGGCGGCGAGCTTTCGGGATTGCCATCGCCATAGCCGTCGGGTGCGCGAGCCTTTAGAATGGCAAGCTGAGCCCTTGACAGGATAAGATCATGTCCATCGTTGAATACGACATCACTGGCCGCAGGATTGTGCTTGTCGGTGGTTCGCGCGGCATAGGCCGCGGCGTCGCCGAAGTGCTGGTCGAAGCCGGCGCCAGCATTGCTATCGTCTCGCTCAACCTGAAGAGCGCAGAGAAGGCCGCGAGCACATTCAGGGCTGCGGGCGGCAAGGCCGTCGCCTTCGCCGCGAACGCGACCAAGGCGGGCGACATGGAAAAGCTCGCGCGCGAGGCGATCAAGACGCTGGGCGGCGTGGACGTGCTGGTGAACTGCGTCGGCGATCACCTGGGCAAACCGCTGGTGCCGCGCCCCGGAAAAAGCGAAGACAGCATGAGCGAGGCCGACTGGCACAACATCGTCGACATCAACCTCACCCAGGCCTACACCGGCTGCAAGGCTTTCGGTCCGCATTTCCTCGATCAGAGACGCGGCGTCGTCATCAACATCTCGGGCGTCGCCGCCTTCCGGCCCGCGGCGATGCGTTCGGCCTATGCAGCAGCCAAGTCCGGCGTAACGGCTCTCACCGTAGCCATGGCTCTGGAGTGGGCTCCGTACGGAGTGCGCGTCAACGCCATCGCACCGGGTTCCTTCCCCGACCCGGACCAGATCGGCGCCGAGGCCATGGCCGAGCGCAACAAGCTCGCCGCCACGCGCGTGCCCCTGGGACGCGTAGGACGTCTGCGCGAAGTGGGCCTCATGGCGCTATACCTTGCCTCCGACGCCTCGGCCTATGTCACCGGCCAGACTTTCTGCATAGACGGCGGTTCAAGCATAAGCTGAACAGTCTGCGAACGCGGAGCACTTCCGCCGCGGGATCGCATTGCAGAGTGCGCACTGCGCGTCAAAGACTTCGTTGCTCTATGCGGTGTGGGGCGAAGCCAACGCTGCAGGACGTGGACTATGAGCAGATAATGGACCTGTGCCGCCGCGGGCGTGACGGCGCGGCAAGGCCAGGCGAGCAAGGCGAAGACAACTTATGCTTCACACAGTGAGGTCACCTAGCTTGGCCCGCGCGCAGTGGACGTCTAACCTTGAGAGGAGGAGGTCAAGATGAAAGCTTTGGACGTGGTAATGCGCATGGTGGCGGTTGCGATGGTGACGGCGATTGCTGGCGCCGCGCTCGCCCAGCAGGCCTATCCGAACAAGACAATTCGCTTTATTACCCCGTACCCCCCGGGAGGGACCACCACTGCGTTGACCCACCCCATCGGCCAAAAGTTGAGCGAGAGCTGGGGCCAGCCGGTGATTGTGGACAACCGCCCCGGTGGCAACACCATTATCGGCACCGAAGCCTTGGTCAAGTCCCCACCAGATGGCTACACTTTCCTGCTGACGACCTCGGCCCACGTCTTGTACCCTCTGATACTGCGGACCCCTTTCGATCCGATCAAGGATTTCGCTACGATTGCTACGGTCGCGAGTACAGAAACCGTTCTGGTACTCCATCCCTCGACGCCGGCCAATAATTTGCAGGAGTTCATAGCGCTGGCCAAGTCCAAGCCGGGACAACTCAATTACGCGACGGTGGGCAGCGGAGGATTGCAGCAGCTGACAGGCGAACTGTTCGCCATCCTGAGCGGAGTAAAGATTCAGCACATTCCTTACAAGGGATCGGGGCCTGCGGTCACCGACCTGCTTGGCGGTCAAGTGCATTTCTCTTTCCAGAATCCGATTTCCGTCATCCCCTACGTCAAGAGCGGCCGGCTCAAGGCGATCGCGGTCTCCGGCGAGAGCCGCTTGCGGATGCTGCCGCAGGTACCCACCTTGACCGAAGGGGGGCTGCCGGGGTTCGACGTGAAGAACTGGTTCGGAGTGCTTGCGCCAGCCGGTACCCCAAACGTAATCATAGATAAACTCGCAGCCGAGATCATCAAGATTCTGGCCATGCCCGACATCAAGGAAAAGCTGCTCAGCCAAGGGCTAGAGCCGTTCTACACAACTCCTGACCGGTTCGCCGCGCTGATGAAAGCAGACACTGCCAGGTACGCGAAAATCATCAAGGCCGCGAACATCAAGTTCGAGAACTGATCATCACGGAGGTGTGGCGGATCAAGCGGCGAGCGATTAAGCGAGCCACGTGAGAGTAGACGCAGGGCCGGTCGACAAGCCTGCGCGCTATAGGGTCATCAGGATCGAGCGGGTTACTGGTTAATTGAGCCGAATTTCGTCCAACCATCGACATCAAAGAGAGGCAAATTCCATGAGACACCTGCTGTTTCACGTCGCATTGCTGCTGGTGATCGCCCTCCAGGCAAGCACAGCCGGCGCTGCCGGCCTGGTCAAAACGGACACCGTGGTCGGCACGGGCAAAGAGGCGGTAACCGGCGCAACCGTGCAGGTCAACTACACGGGCTGGCTGCACGACTCCAAGGCGGCGGATATGCGCGGCACGAAATTCGACAGCTCGGTCGGCCGCGGGCCGTTCAGCTTTCCGCTGGGCGCGGGACGAGTGATCAAAGGCTGGGACCAGGGCGTGGTCGGAATGAAGGTCGGCGGTAAGCGCACGCTAGTCATTCCGAGCGAGCTCGCATATGGGCAACGCGGGGCGGGCCGCGTGATCCCGCCGGGTGCGGCCCTGGTATTCGAGGTCGAACTGCTCGACGTGAAATAGGGCCGCTGCGCACGCACGTTGCCTTTCGCAGGCGCAGCGTCGCGCAATGCGCGACGAGCAAGCGTGGCGCACTTCTGGCGGGGCATCGTTCTGCAAGAAAAATGCGCGCTACGCGCCAAGGACATGGCCGCTCTATGAAAGACAGGCCAATGCCAAAGCTGCAGGACGCGGCGTATAGGCAGATAATGGGCCTGTGCTGTCCTGCGTGTGGCGGCACCGCAGGGCGTGGAAAGCCAGGGGCAACAACGTAGGCATTACAGAATATGGCCGCCTGGCTTGGCCCGTGCGCAGTGGACGTCTGACCTTGAGTGGAGGAGGTGCAGGATGAAAACGTCGAACGCAATGGTGCACATGGTGATGGCAGGCGTGCTGATGGCCATTGCCGCTCCCGTCGCCGCACAGCAGGCTTATCCCAACAAGCCGATACGCTTTATCGTCCCATACGCCGCGGGGGGTGGCACCGACACTGTGACCCGTCTTCTCGCGCCGAAGATGACCGAAAGCATGGGTCAGCCAGTGATTGTCGACAACCGCCCAGGCGGCAACACGATCATCGGTACCGACGCCTTGGCCAAATCCCCGGCCGATGGCTACACCATTCTGTTTATGGGCACCTCCCATGTCGTCAATGCCAGCCTGCTCACCACGCCCTACGACGCCATCAGAGACTTCGCGCCAGTCGCCAATGTCAGTAGCTTCGGGCTCATCCTGGTGCTCCCGCCCTCGATGCCGGTCAATAACTTGCAGGAGCTCATTGCATTGGCCGAAGCGAGGCCAGGACAGTTGAATTACGCCTCAACGGGCACCGGAGGGTCGCAGCATCTAACGGGTGAATTGTTCAGCATCGTGGCAGGAATCAAGGTGCAACACATCCCCTACAAAGGCGGGGCACCGGCATTCACCGACCTCCTCGGTGGTCAAGTACAAATGATGTTCGCCGTCCCGACAGTCTCTACCCAATACATAAAGTCTGGCAGGCTCAAGGCCATCGCGATCTGCAGCGAGAGCCGCTCGTCGGCTGTGCCCCAGGTTCCGACCTTCACCGAGGCTGGTCTGCCGGGCCTCGACTTGAAGAACTGGTACGGCATCCTAGCAACGGCCGGCACCCCGAAGGCGATCATCGACAAACTCTCGACGGAGATCGCTAAAATCCTGGCCTTACCCGACGTCAAGGAAAAGCTGCTTAGCATGGGTCTGGAACCCTTCTACTCCACCCCGGAACAGTTCGCCGTGCTGATGAAAGCCGACGTAGCCAAGTACGCCAAGATCATCAAGACCGCCAACATCAAGCTGGAGAAATAGCCGCAAGTCCGCCCATGCGGTGCCTCCCTTTGCAGAGCCGTGTCACCAATGTCCACATCTATCCGAGGAGGTGCCAGATGAAAGCTTTCAACGCTGTGATGCGCATGCTTACCGTATGCATACTGATGGCGATTGCCGGCTCATCTGCGGCCCAGCAGGACTATCCCAATAAACCGATCCGCTTCATCACCCCCTACGTCCCGGGGGGCACCACCACAATATTGGCACGTCTTATCGGCCAGAAGCTGACTGAAAGCTGGGGGCAGCAAGTGCTCGTGGAAAACCGCCCCGGCGGCAATACCGCGATCGGCACCGAGGCCGTGGCCAAGTCCGCGGCCGACGGCTACACCATTCTGCTCGCGGCTAGCACCCATACCCTGCTTCCCCAGCTGCAATCGGTTCCCTACGATCCCTTCAAGGACTTCGCTGCAGTCGCTACGCTTGCCAAGACAGAGATCGTGCTGGTGCTCAACGCCTCGGTACCGGCCAACAATTTGCAGGAGTTTATTGCCGTGGCCAAATCCAGACCGGGCAAACTGAATTACGCTACGCCGGGCGCCGGCGGCGTGCTGCATCTGGCGACCGAAATGTTCAACATCATGGCGGGGACCAAGATGCAGCACATTCCCTACAAAGGAGCAGGGCAGGGCCTCGTCGACCTCATAGCCGGTCAAGTGCAGCTGTACTTCGTCACCAGCGCCGCCATTGTTCCGCACAGCAAGAACCCCAAACTCAGGGCCATCGCTGTCACGGGTGACACTCGCCTGCCGGCACTGCCCGAGGTGCCCACCTTCGCCGAGGCCGGGCTGCCGGGATTCGACATGAGGACGTGGTTTGGGGTGCTTGCCCCGGCCGGCACACCGAAGGCGATCATTGGCAGGCTGTCGACAGAAATGGCAAAGCATCTCGCCGCACCGGATTTCAAGGAAAAGCTGCTTAGCCAAGGGCTAGAGCCGTTCTACACCGCTCCAGATCAGCTCGCCATACTGATGAAAGCGGACATGGCCACATTCGCCAAAGTCATCAAGACCGCTAACATCAAGATGGAGAATTGATCATCTTGGTCGCGCGGCGGATCTGCGGCTGTTCGTTTCACCGGGCAGGTTCCCGTGTCCGCAATACGCGAAATCAAGCGGCGGATTCGATCGAGGCGCAATAGGATCGCACGCATATTGGTGGCCCCCCTCGCTCTTAGTTGACGTACTCCTCGTGCGTCGATATCCCAGGGGCGCCACGCCAGACAAACTCCATCTGCGACGTAGCCATCTCGCGGCATTGGTTAGCGAGTTCGCTCATTATTGAAGCATACAAGAAACCCCTACCTCTTTATTAGGGTAAAACCAGCACTTATGTGGATAAGTGAATGAGTTATTCACCGGGTTGTCCACAAATTTTGTGGATAATCAAGATGGAACATAGGCTAATGATGCGGCCCTTCGGGGCCGCTTGGCGTTTATGAGCCTTCCTACCCGAAGCCAAAGCTGCAAGGCTCGGACTGCGGGCGGATAATGGACCTGTGCCGCCGTGGGATTACAGGAGCATTTAGAAACGATGACTTCCGATTGCATCTTTTGTCATCCTGATCGCTCAGTCTTAGTTGAAAGTGAACTGTCCTTAGCTTTTTTCGATCGTTTTCCGGTCTCTAAGGGTCATAGCCTCATTGTTCCGCGACGGCACGTTGTATCCATCTGGGAGCTGACTGCGGTGGAGTATGCGGATGCCTTCAACCTAGTCCGGCGGGTAAAGGACATACTCCAAGAGAGGTTCGCGCCGCAGGGTTTTAACGTTGGTGTGAACTGCGGAGAAGTCGCAGGCCAATCAGTCTGGCATGCGCATATTCATCTCATTCCCCGCTACACCGGAGATGTTCCTAGCCCCAGGGGTGGGGTCCGCAACATCATGCCAGGCAAGGGGAGTTACTGAGCGATGAACCCTTGCTTGCGCTCCGCGTATCCTTGTAAGTATTGATATGTTGCGGCTCGGAATTGACTTGGGCGGCACCAAGATCGAGATCGTCGCCTTGTCCGACGGTAGCGTGGAACTGCTGCGCCGCCGGGTACTAACGCCCCGCGGAAATTACCTGGGCACGCTGAAAGTCGTGGCCGACTTGGTCAACGAAGTTGAAAATCAGCTTGGTGAACGCGGTACGGTCGGCATCGGTATCCCCGGCGCGGAATCACGCGCGACGGGTCTCATCAAGAATGCGAACTCGACCTGGCTGATCGACAAGCCTCTGCGGGACGACTTACAAACGCTTTTGAAACGCGAGGTAAAGCTCGCCAACGATGCCAACTGCTTCGCACTGTCCGAGGCCGTTGACGGCGCGGCGGCAGGGGCCGACGTGGTGTTCGGCGTAATTCTTGGCACGGGCGTCGGCGGCGGTATCGTCGCGCGCGGCAAAGTCCTCACCGGCGCGAACGCAATTGCGGGAGAGTGGGGCCATAACCGCCTGCCAGGCGACGAGCTGAACTGGCCCGAATGCTACTGTGGTCGCAAGGGCTGCGTAGAGACCTTTCTCTGCGGTCCCGGCTTGAGGCGCGACCATGCGACAACCAACGGCGAGATCCTTGATCCGGGTGAAATTGCCGCGCGCGCGGCGGCTGGCGACGTAGCCTGCGAGGCTACGCTGCGCCGCTATGAACAAAGGCTGGCTCGAGCGCTTGCGCAGGTTATCAACATCCTCGACCCGGACGTTATTGTGCTCGGCGGGGGCCTCTCGAATCTCGGTCGTCTTTATGGGAACGTGCCGAAACTCTGGGGTGCGCAGGTATTCTCCGATCAGGTTGCGACCCGATTCCTGAAGAATCGCCACGGCGACGCTTCCGGGGTGCGCGGAGCGGCGTGGCTGTGGTGATTACGCCTTGCTTTCCTTAGGCGCCTTCAGAAGCAGCGGTTTCGCCAGAGTTTCGGGCGATATAGCGCCGAACTGGGTGCTACTGGCACCTCCCCTGAGATAGCCATTTGCTCCGCCCGGCGTACTCGGCAAAGAAATAGGCGTAGATGGACCAAACGCCCAGGATGATCAATTCTCCGCCTTGATGTTGGCCTCCTTTATGATTTTGGCGTACTGGGCAACGTCCGTTTTGATCAATGCGGCGAACTCCTCGGGCGTGGAGATGAGCGGATCCATCCCCTGGCTGCTCAGTTTCTTTCGGATATCCGGCGCGGTCAAAATCTTTCTGATCTCGCCGGACAGCATGCCAACAATTGTCCTCGGGGTGCCAGCCGGCGCAACGATCCCGAACCAGGCCCTGGCGTTGTAACCCGGCAGACCGGCCTCGGTGAACGTTGGAACCTCGGGCAGGACCGACGACCGGTCTTCACACGTGATGGCGACCGGCCTGAGTTTGCCGCTCCTGATGTGAGAAATGACGGATATGGGAATCTGGAATGAGAGCTGGACTTGGCCGCCAATGAGGTCGGACATGAGCGCCCCCGATCCTTTGTAGGGTATGTGTTGCACTTTCGCCCCTGACATTGTGTTGAAGAGTTCACCCGCCAGATTGAGAATGCCACCGCTGCCCGCCGAAGCGTAATTGAGTTGTCCCGGCCTGGATTTGGCGAGGGCAATGAATTCCTGCAAGGTGTTGGCCGGTACAGACGGATGGATCACCAGAACGATTGAGGACTTGGAAATTGTTGCCACCGCGTCGAAATCCTTAATGGAGTCGTAGGGAAGGGAAGGAAGCAGGCTGGGATTGATGACAAACGGAGGCGACGCCAGCAGGATCGTGTAGCCATCGGGAGGAGCCTTGGCGGCAGCCTCGGTGCCGATGATCGTGTTGCCACCGGGGCGGTTTTCGACGATCACCGGCCGGCCCCACCTTTCAGCCAATTTCTCGGCGACCATGCGGGCCATCGGGTCGGTACTGCCGCCCGGTGGAAAGGGAACGATAAATCGAATTGGTTTGCTGGGATAAGCCTGCTGGGCGTCGACAGAACCAACAACAGCCATCAGCACACCCGCCGCCACCATGCGCACCACTGCGTCGAAACCTTTCATCTGAACCTCCCACCGAGTTGGATATTGGCTACGCACGAGCCAAGCCAATCGACCATGTTCTATAAAGCTTATTTTGTCGCCGACCTCGCTTGCTCAGACTCGCGTCGCCGCCAAGCACACGGCGGCACAAATCCATTATCTGCCTTTAGTACGTGCCCTGCAGCTTTGGCTTAGAACGGTGTTGGCTGCATGCTCTGCGGTCGTAATGCGACTGACGCCGGCGGGCTTGTCCCGAAGTTCGCTCAAGGCCGCAATTTCGGCTTCGATCTCCTCAAATCGCGGACCCACGGTCTGGAGCAGACGTTCTACTGACCAGGGTCGCAGCGCAGAAGAAGGCGACCCCTGCGCAGATCGCGCTCGCTTGGCTGCTGGCCCAGAAGCCGTGGATTGTTCCCATCCCGGGCACAACGAAGCTCGGGCGCTTAGTCGGGAACATCGGTGCCTCCGCAGTCGAACTCACGACCGACGATCCGCGCGAGATCGACAGCGCCACCTCAGAGATCACCGTGCAAGGGGACCCCTACCGCAGGTCGGCCGGCGTCATCGAGGCCTCGAACCTCGACTACACTATCTTGAGGCCCGCCTGGCTGAACGACCGGGACGAAATCGCCTACGGGACCACATAGAAAGGCGAACCGTTCAAGGCAGCGAACGAATCGGTGTCTCGCAAGAGCGTGGCCGATTTTGTAGTCAAGCTGGCCACGACGCCAGGTCTGGAAGTCCGCCACAGCCTGGGCGTCAACAAGGCGACGTGAAGTGACACCGGCACGGCCGCACCCTCAGCCCGACGGCGGGAGTAGCTTCATACCTTAAATGGAGTCCCTCATGCTCAATCTTTACATCAACGGCAAGACCATACCCATCGACGCCGAACCAGACACGCCGCTTTTATGGGTGCTGCGCGATACCGTCAAGCTCACGGGTACCAAATACGGCTGCGGCATGGCAGTGTGCGGCGCTTGTACGGTGCATATGGACGGCGAGGCGGTGCGCTCCTGCATTACGCGCGTGTCCGCGGCCGCCGGCAAGACGATTACCACCATCGAAGGCGTGGACCGCGGGCGCGTCGCCCGAACTGTGCAGGAAGCTTGGCGCCGGCTCGATGTCGTGCAGTGCGGCTACTGCCAGTCGGGCCAGATCATGAGCGCCGTGGCGCTGCTGGAGAAGAACCGCCAGCCCTCCGACGCAGACATCGACGGCGCCATGGCCGGCAATCTCTGCCGCTGCGCCACCTATGTTCGTATCCGCGCTGCCAACCACGAGGCGGCGAAGGCGCTGGCGTGAGGAGGATGACATGAACACGAATAGCATCGAGAACGTAAGCCGCCGCCGTTTCCTGCAGGGCGCGGCGGGATTCACTCTCGCGGTCCATCTACCGGGCGCAATCGCCACCGCCGTCGCGGCCAGCCCCGGTAACGCCGGCGATCAGGTCTTCAGCAAGCAACGGTTCGAGCCAAACGCCTTTCTGCGCATCGGCACGGACAACAGCGTGACGGTGATTTCGAAGCACCTCGAAATGGGCCAGGGCACTTACACGGGCCTCGCCACCATCGTGGCCGAGGAGCTGGACGCGGCTTGGTCTCAGGTACGTGTCGAAGGCGCACCGGCCGATGCCGCCCGCTACAACAACCTGTTCTGGGGCTCGGCCCAGGGCACCGGCGGCAGCTCGGCGATTGCCAATTCGTGGGAGCAGCTGCGTAAAGCCGGCGCCTCGGCGCGCGCCATGCTCGTCTCCGCGGCAGCCCGGCAATGGAAGGTGCCGGCCGAAGAGGTCAGCGTGAGCGAGGGCATCGTCAGGCACGTGCGATCGCAGCGCGTGGCGAGCTTCGGCCAACTCGCGAAGGCCGCGTCGCAGCAGCCGGTGCCGGCCGAGGTCAGGCTCAAGGACGCCAAGGACTTCAAGCTCATCGGCAAGCTCGCGCCGCGCAGGGATTCGGCCGAGAAGACCAATGGCAGGGCACGCTTCACCCAGGACGTGCATCTGCCAGGCATGCTGACCGCGCTCGTTGCACATCCGCCGCGTTTCGGCGCCAAGGTGAAGTCCTTCGATGCAACCAGGGCCAGGGCTGTCAAGGGCGTGGTCGACGTCGTGCAGATTCCGACCGGCGTCGCCGTGCTGGCGAAGGACACCTGGAGCGCGAAGAAGGGACGCGATGCGCTTCAGGTAGAGTGGGACGAGTCAGCAGCTTTCAAGCTCGGCTCCGAGCAGATCTTTGCCCGATACCACGAGCTCGCGAAATCGCCCGGAGCGATCGCGCGCAAAGATGGTGATCCCGACGCCGCGTTCGCGAATCCCGCGCGCGTGTTGCGCGCCGCGTACGACTTTCCCTACCTCGCGCATGCGGCGATGGAGCCGATGAACTGCGTCGTGCGGCTTGCGAAGGGCGGCTGCGAGATCTGGAATGGCGAGCAGTTCCAGACAGCCGACCAGGCGAAGGTCGCGGCGCTGCTCGGGCTCAAACCAGAGCAGGTGACGATCCACATGCTCTACGCCGGCGGCAGCTTCGGCCGGCGTGCGAGCAAGGATTCCGATTACGTACTCGAGGCCGCCAGGATCGCCAAGGCGATCAGCGGCAGCGCGCCGGTGAAACTGGTGTGGCTGAGAGAGGATGACACGAAAGCCGGCTACTACCGGCCGGCCTTCCACCATGTCCTCGAGGCCGCACTCGACGCGCAAGGACGGCTTGTGGGCTGGCGTCATCGCCTCGTTGGGCAGTCGATCCTGATGGGCTCGCCGTTCGCGGCGGGAATCAAGGATGGCATCGATGGGGTGTCGGTCGAAGGAGCCGCCAATCTGCCCTACGCGATTCCCAACCTGCTGGTCGATCTGCACACGCCCAAGGACATCGGCGTACCGGTGCTGTGGTGGCGCTCCGTGGGCTCGACGCACACCGCTTATTCTACTGAGACCTTCCTCGACGAGGTCGCCGCGGCGACGGGCCAGGACCCGGTCGCCTATCGGCTCGCCTTGCTCGAGCACCATCCGCGTCATGCGACCGTACTGAAACTCGCCGCCGAGAAAGTGGGCTGGAGCACACCGCTCGCCGCGGGTGCCAGCGATGACAAGCGCGGTCGAGGTGTGGCGGTGCACGAATCGTTCAACACCTGCGTCGCGCAGGTGGCCGAGGTCACCGTCAAGTCCGATGGCAGCGTCAAGGTCGATCGCATCGTCTGCGCCGTCGATTGCGGCGTCGTCATCAATCCTGACGTCGTGCGCTCGCAGGTTGAAGGTTCAGTGGGATTCGCGCTGTCCGCGGCGATGCATGGCGCGATCACCCTCAAGGACGGCGTGGTCGAGCAGTCGAACTTCCACGACTATGTGCCGATCCGCATCGACGAGATGCCGAAAGTCGAGGTGCACATCGTGCCTTCGGCGCAGAAGCCGACTGGCATCGGCGAGCCCGCTGTGCCCCCGGTGGCGCCGGCGGTAGCCAATGCAATCGCCGCCGCCACGGGAAAGCGCGTGCGCCGACTGCCGATCAGCGCAGAGCAGGTGAAGGCCTGAGCGCCTACAGACGGCACTTAAGAGGAGAACCTTGGCTCGCCGGCGTGATGGCGTATCAGTAATGTCGAGCAATTTCTCCACGTCCAGCCGGTCGGTCTTGACGTGACGCAGCCTGCGGCTCATCTCGATCGAGGCGGCATCGATCACCTCGTTCTCGATGCCGACACGCCTCAGGTGCCGGTGCAGTCAAAAGCCGTCGCGGCCCGCTTCGTAGCAACTTACCACGCGCGTCGAGGTCGACATCGCGAAGCGCTCCTTTGCCTTGGCCACCGCATCCGGGAGCTTCATCAGATCCATCGCCGGCACCGACACCTGCCGGCGCCTGGACCCATCGCGCAATGCCAGCCACCAGTTCTTGTTACTCAGTTCCATCGCCATGTACAACACAGGTGCCAATGCGCTATCTTCGTTCCTGTGGGTCGCTGGGTTCATCTTCCGGTCTCCTTTCTTTGGTCGAGAAAGCCACCAGAGATCAATCCACGCGGCCCTACATGGGATCTATCGCTCTTGCCGGCCCCGGTTCGGCGGGGATATCGGCGTTCTGCGCAGGTTCTCTCGCTCCATTACAATCTTCGAATTCCAACATTTGTCGTTCAGCTGATGGGAGGTCATGCTCATGCTAGGTAGCCAGCTGTTTTTGAAGCTGTTGAGCCAGGAGGGGGTCAGCCTGGTGTTCGGCAATCCCGGTACAACCGAGTTGCCGCTGATGGACGCGTTCGCCGCGGAACAGAACGTGCGCTATGTGCTGACGCTGCAGGAAGCGGTCGCGATGGCGATGGCGGATGGCTATGCGCGCGCTTCGGGCAAACTCGGCGTGGTGAGCCTGCACGTTGCTCCCGGGCTGGGCAATGCGATTGGCATGCTTTACGACGCGCAAAAGGCCGGCGCACCGCTCCTCGTTGTCGCAGGCCAGCAGGCGCAAGGCTTCGGGCTGACTGAACCCAATCTGTATGCCGAACTGCCCCCGATCGCCGCGCCGTTCGTGAAATGGGCGACCGAAGCGCATTCCGCCGCGGATCTTCCACGCATCATTCATCGCGCCGCGAAAGTTGCATTGTCTCCGCCGACCGGCCCGGTATTCGTGTCGTTGCCCACCGATGTCCTGCTGCAGGAGGTGAGCGTGGATCTGGGACGACCGTCGCGCGTAGCGCCCTTATTTCGCGCAGATCCCGCCGCGATCCGCGAAGCCGCGCGATTGCTGGCCGCATGCGAGAGGCCCGTGATCATCGCCGGCGACGCTGTCTCGCAGAGCAATGCCCACGCGGAGTTGGTCGAACTGGCCGAGTTGGTCGGTGCCCCTGTCTATCTCGAGGGAGAGTCCAATAGCAACAGCTTCCCGACTACGCATGCACTGTTCGCCGGACACTTGGTGCGCTCGGCCAAGGTCATACGCAACCTTCTGGACAAACACGATGTGCTGTTCTCGGTCGGCGCCGATTTGTTCACCCTGTCTCTTCCGCCAGTCGTCGAGCCTGTCCCCAGCGATTTGACCGTCATCCATCTGGACACCGATCCTTGGCAGCTTGCGAAGAACTACCACACTGCGCCGGCGATGATGGGCGACCCGAAAACGACTTTGCCGGAGATTTCGCAAGCGCTGCGCGCAAGCATGACCGGGACATTTAGCGCTCGCGCTGCGGAGCGACTTACGGCCACGCGATCTGCGTTGGCAGCGGCCCGTGCCGAGCTGGTCGCCGAAGCGCGAGCGGCAGCCGACCGGCTTCCCATCGATCCCTTGGCGCTGATGCATGCGGTGGGTGAAGTACTGCCGGCGGAGGCGATCGTGGTCGACGAAACGATTTCATCGGGCCGGGGTCTACGGGAATTCCTGAAATGCGATCGCGCCGACTCCTACCACGGCATACGCGGTGGCGGCATAGGTTGGGGACTTCCGGGGGCAGTCGGCGTGAAGCTTGCCCATCCGGATCGTCCGGTCGTCGCCCTGGTGGGGGACGGTTCGGCCATGTACACGCCGCAAGCGTTGTGGACCGCCGCACTGTGCAAGGCCGGCATCGTATTCGTGATCCTCGCAAATCGCAACTACAACATCCTGCAGCAGCGGCTGACCGCGATGCAGAGCTTCTCTGTGCAGGCGAATAGGTTCGTCGGTATGGAGTTGCGCCCCGATATCGACTATGTCGGATTGGGGCGAAGCTTGGGCGTTGAGGCTCACGTGGCAGGGACTCTGCAGCAGTTTAAGGAGCTGCTTGCGTCCGGCATCCGCTCGCAGCGGCCGATGCTCATCGAAGTGGAAGTCGCCCGGGCCGCAGTCGGGTAAAGCAGGTCGCGAGGGTATGGACCCGGCCCTGGGTCGAGCGAGTCCTGGGGCCGGCTAGTGTGATGACCATCATCTCGCCGACGAAGAATTTCAGGCGCATTGCTTTGCAGTTCACTCATCGTTCGAGAGAGGGATGGTCGTCGTGCCTGGTGCAGTCCCCCGCTCATGGGTTGCGCCAATGTGCCGCCGCATGCGCCGCTCCGCCAAATCGGCGTCGTGCGCCTCGATAGCATCGATGATGCGCGAGTGGATGTTGATCACTTGTTTTCGCGTGTCCATGGTGTTGTATTCCTCCGTCGTCGTCGAAACGACGACGCCATACGAAATCGAGTACAGGTAAGCTGCAAGCAGCTCGTTGCGGCTCGCCCCCGCCACGGCGTTGTGCCACTTGATGTTCACCAGGGAGAATTCCTGGAAGTTGTCGACCGCGGCGACCAGATTGTCGTGTAACGACTTCAGCTCCAGAAGGTCTTCGTCCGTGCGGTGCAGGGCTGCCAGGCGCGCGAGCGCAGGCTCGAGTATTTCGCGCGTCTCCTGTAGCGTGCGCAAGGGAAGCTTCCGTCCGCGGACGAATTGGCCTATGGTGTTTGCCATCGATTCCTTCCCCGGCAGCGTCACGACATTGCCTCCGAAGCGACCAGGGCGCGTCTGCACCAGGCCTTCTACCGCCAGCATACGCAGCGCCTCGCGCACCGAGCCGCGACTCAGTCCTGTCTGCGCGACAAGCGCTCTTTCAGGCGGAAGAGAGGCGCCCTCCGAAATTTCCCCACGAAGGATGGCTTCGCGCAGCTGGGTCGCGAGCACGTCGTAAGGTTTCGGTGCTGAAATCCGCTCGATGACGAGCGGCGTCTTCTTGTGCGATTCTGGCATTCTTCGTTCCTCTGATTCGCGCTCAAGCAACTCCCAAATGACCGTACCAGGAGTGGCGCATCTCTTGGCAGGCTTGGTTTCCCGGAACCTAATGCCGGAAGTCGAGGCCACGTCGAGCGAGAACGACCGACTGCGAAAGGCTCGCGCAAGCATGGACCAAGGCTAGATTTGCTTGATATTCGCCACCTTGACGATTTCGGCCCACTTCTTCGTCTCCTCTTCCACGAAAGTCTTCAATTGCTGCGCATTCAATTGGAGCGGCGTGGAGTTGATGGACTCAAGGTACTTGATCGTCCCAGCGTCCTTGGCAAAGCTCTGAACCAGCGAACTCAGCTTCGCCACCACCTCGGGCGGCGTTTGGCTGCGCACCACCACCCCTACCCACGCCCCCATTTCGAATCCAGGAAGATCCTCGGCGACCGTCGGAATGTTCGGCAGAGTCGCAAGACGCTTGTCGCTGGTGATCGCCAGCCCCTTCAGTCTCCCTTCCCGGAGGAAGGCGCGCACGGTGTTCGCATCGATGAAAGCACAGTCGAACTGCCCGCCAATCAGGTCTGCCACCACTTGCGGAGAACCGCGGTAAGGGACGTGCTCCATCTGAATGCCGAACCGGGCCTTGAAGAGCTCTGCCGCTCCGCGCGTGGACATGTTTCCGGTTGCAAAGAATAGGGGCTTTTTGCGCTTATTCGCCTCTGCGACGAACTCCTTTGCATTGCTTGCCGGAAAATCAGGCCTGACAGTGAGGACCATCGGGAGCGTCATGACCCCGCCGACCATGGCGAAATCGTTGATGGGATCGAACGGCATGTCCTTGTGGACGTTGGCGTTCGCGCCGTGCACGGAGTTTCCTGTGAAGAAAACCACATAGCCAGCCGGTGGCTCGCGCAGAACCGTTTGAGCAGCGACATTGCCGTCTGCACCCACTCGGTTGTCCACAATGACGGGCACGTTGGTAGCTGCACGCATGAATTCGGCGAACTTCCGGGCGACATTGTCCGTGGTACTGCCCGCCGGGAACGGAACGACCAGGGTGACCTGACGAGTGGGATAGGCCTGCTGCGCCTCGGAAACCAATGGCAGACCAACAGTACTTGCAATAGCGGCCAACGCGGCTGCAGCAACTGCGATTCTCATAGCGCTCTCTCCTTTAGTTTGGCTGTACGACCATCAAACAGATGCCAATGGGACGCGGCTCTAGATCTTGACGAGTTGCTTGCCGAGGTTTTCGCCGCGCATCAACCGAGAGCCATTGTGTCTTTATTAGAATCTGACCCGGGGCTGGCTGATGGGTCTCGCCGTCAACCATCTCCCACGTAGCCGCGTCCGCCTCCTTGCGCGGACGCAAGGCCAATACCCAGCGACAGTTCTTCATTCGCGCAGCCCTTCCGGTTGCAGCGCTTTGTCTGCGCTGACTAGAAGGATATTGTCATGCTGGCAAATTGTCAACCAATCGATTGATGTATTGTATGCAACTGTTATTACAGGTGTTACATAGTATGCATTAGCTTGAAATATTCGATATGGTTAACCGTTGACAGTTAAACGTTCGTGGCGTAGATTTGGGCCGCAGTCGGCATTAATAGGGACGCCGACTCTCCTTCCAACTTAGTACAGGACTTCTATGTTCAATCTCACCGGAGAGCAGCGAGCGATCGTCGATGGGGTCACTGCCGTCTGCAAGCGGTTCGGCGACGACTACTGGGCCGCTTGCGAAAAGGAAGAGCGGTTTCCCAAGGAATTCCACCGAGCGATGGCCGACGATGGGTGGCTCGGCGTGACGATGCCCGAACAATATGGCGGTGCAGGACTTGGCATCAAGGAAGCCGCGCTCGTGATGCACACCGTCGCCTCCTACGGCGGCGGGATGGCTGCGACGTCTTCCATTCACATGAACATGTTCGGCCCGCATCCGATGCTGGTACACGGCACTGCGGAGCAGAAAGATCGGTGGATCCCGCCGCTCGTTGCAGGTACGGATCAGGTCTGCTTCGGGGTGACCGAGCCGGGTGCCGGCCTCGACACGACGAGCATCAAAACTTTCGCGAAGAAGGTCGATGGCGGCTACCGCGTCTCAGGGCGCAAGATGTGGATTTCGACCGCCCAGATTGCGAACAAGATGCTGTTGCTGACGCGCAGTTCGCCCAAACCGGAAAAGGGAAAGGGTAAGGCGACCGAGGGCATGACGCTCTTCTACACGGACTTGGACCGCACGAAAGTCGAGGTCCGGCGCATCCCGAAGCACGGGCGAGCAGCCGTCGACTCCAACGCGGTCTTCATCGACGATCTCTTCATCCCGGACGCGGATCGCATCGGCGAAGAAGGGCGTGGATTCTACTACCTGCTCGATGGCCTCAACCCTGAACGCGTTCTGATTGCAGTCGAAGCCGTCGGCATTGGCCAGGATGCGCTGCAACGCGCGACACGGTACGCGCGCGAGCGCGTGGTCTTTGGCCGGCCCATCGGAAAGAACCAGGGGATCCAGCATCCGTTGGCGGAGTGCTGGTTGAACCTCGAGGCTGCGATGCTGATGGCTGAACGGGCTGCCGATCTCTATGACGCCGGACAGCCCTGCGGCGCCGAGGCGAACGGCGCGAAGTTGCTGGGGTCGCGTGCGGGCTATCAGGCTTGCCACCAGGCCGTACTCACGCTCGGCGGAATGGGCTACGCGAAGGAATACCACATCGAGCGGCTGATGCGCGAGGTGCTGGTGACGCGAATCGGGCCGGTTACCGACCAGTTGATTCTCTGCTTCATTGCGGAGAAGGTGCTCGACCTACCCAAGTCGTATTGATCAAGAAAGGCGAACGAAGATGCCCGGTTTGTACTACGAAGAGTTTTCCGTCGGACAGGTGTTCGAACATACTGTCCGACGCACCGTGACCGAGATGGACAACGTCCTTTTCTCGGCCCTCACGCATAACCCCGCGCCGCTGCATATCGACGAAGAGTACTGCCGCACTGAAACCGAATTCGGCCAGCGTATCGTCAATAGCGCGTTCACGCTGGGCCTTATGGTCGGCCTCACGGTAGGGGATACGACGCTCGGTACCACGATCGCGAACCTGGGCTGGAACGACGTTCGTTTTCCGAAGCCCCTGTTCCATGGCGACACTGTCCATGTCCGGACGACCGTCGTGGAATTGCGCGAGAGTCGCTCGCGTCCGGACACAGGCATCACAATGTTCCTGCACGAGGCGTTCAACCAACGCAATGAACTCGTGGCCACTTGCAAGCGGGCGGCGTTGATGAAGAAGAAACCGAAGCCGGAGCAATGAAACCACTGTCCGGCATCAAGGTTCTCGACTTCTCGAAAGTCCTGGCGGGGCCTTTATGTACCCAGGCGTTGGGTGACCTGGGCGCTGAGGTGATCAAGGTCGAGCCGCTCGGCCTCGGCGACGAAACCCGGGGCTGGCCGCCGTTTCGAAGCGAAGGGCTGGGTGCGGTCTTCTTGAGTGTCAACCGCAACAAGCGCAGTATCGCGCTCGATTTGAAGACCGATGCAGGCCGTGCCGTGGCACACGCGCTCGCGAAGCGGGCTGACATCGCGATCGAGAGCTTCGGCACTGGCGTTGCAGAGAGGCTCGGCATCGACGCAGGGACGTTGCGGCCCCTCAATGACCGCCTCGTACATTGCAGCATCTCCGGCTTCGGCCGAACAGGGCCGCTTGCTAGCTTGCCCGGATACGACGTCATCCTGCAGGCATTCAGCGGCATGATGGCGTTGACCGGATACGAAGGCGGGGGCTACATCCGCAGCCCGGTCTCCCCGATCGACCAGATGACAGGCACCCACGCCCTCACCGGAATCCTTGCTGCACTGCTAGAACGCCAACAAACAGGGAAAGGAACCACGGTCAAGGTTTCGCTGTTCGAGACGGCGCTTGGCCTGCAGCGCTACAACCTGCAAAGCTTTTGGGAGCTGGGTGTCCAGCCTCCCAAGTGCGGTTCAAGTCACGAGTCGCTTTGCCCCTACCAGGCGTTCGAGGCTTCCGACGGCCCGATCATGCTCGGCGTCGCCAACGACAGCCTATGGCGGAAGTTCTGCACCATCGCCGGCCTCGAGGAGATCGTGGACGATCCGAAGTTCCGCACAAATGCCGATCGCGTCGCGCACCGCGCCGAAACGCTGCGCCACGTTGAGTCGGTGGTCGCCAAGCGGCCGTCCGCTTTTTGGAATGACGAATTGACGAAGATCGGTGTGCCTTGCGCGCCGATCAATTCGCTCGAGCAAGTTCTCAATCACCCTCATACGGAAGCGACTGGGGTCGTTGTCGATTATGTGCATCCTCACGGCGGCCCGATTCAATCTGTAGGACAGCCGTTTCTCCTGGGTGACGACCCGCGTCGTGCCGGATTGCCGCCGCCAATGCATGGGGAGCACACTCAGGCGATCCTGCAGGAGATGGGCTTCTCCTCGAGGGAGATCGAGGAGCTCAGGGCTTCGAACGTTATCGCCTGAATCCTAAAAGTCCAACTAAGATCTGGAGCTTGACTAATGTACCTTCGAATTTGGCAGTTCGTCCCGGGAGACAACGACAGACAGCTGGCTAAGAAAGACGGCTCGCTTGCCGATGGCGTTGGTTTGGGCCGGGCCCCGCTAAGGAGAGCATCATGAGACTGTCAGGCCGGCGCATTGTCATCACGGGCGCAGCGTCGGGCATAGGACGCGCGACTGCGGAATTGTTTGCAAAGGAAGGGGCAATAGTCGCGGCGCTGGACCAAGACCTGGCAGGAGCCGAAGCGGCTGTGGGCGCCACCTCGGGCATTGCCGTGCCAGTCGATGTGGCGCAAGAGGAATCGGTCAAGCAGGCCATCGAGGCGGCCGGGACCGCCATGGGCGGCATAGACGGCGTCGTCAATTCAGCCGGGATCAACTTTAACGGACTCATAGAGAATACTGAACTCGCGCAATGGCAGAAGATACTTGCGGTCAACCTTAATGGTCCCTTCCTCGTCTGCCGCGCGGCATTGCCGTGGCTGCGCAAGGCCGACAGCGCGACCATCGTCAACGTCGGGTCCGCCGCGGCGGTTTCGCCCGTCGTCGGAAATTCGGCCTATGCGGCATCGAAGGCCGGGCTGGTGAATTTCACCAGGGTGTTGGCCAAGGAGCTCGCACCCAGAATACGCGCCAATGCGATCTGCCCCGGACTTGTCGACACGCCCATGTCGCGCGCGCTGCTGCGCGCCCGCGATCCTTCCGCGAATGCCGCGTCCTCTTCGTTGGACTTTCTTGCGCTCAAGCGCAAAGGGCAACCCGAGGAAATCGCCACGGCCATCCTTTTCCTGACCAGCGACGAATCGTCGTTTGCGACGGGCACCACGCTGTTGGTTGATGGGGGCCGCGCCTTTTATTGAACGGCCGAAACATCCGACTTTATTTCACGCAGGAATCTAAGTTGTCCAGTGTCACATTCGCGACGCCGCACTAGCAACCGGATTGGTTTTCCTATCTTATGGAGATGAGATCATGAATAGAACCAACAGATGGATGATTGGACTCGCCGTAGCTGTCTTCATGCAATGCGGTCACGTCAGTGCCGCGGAGGTCGATTCCTATCCGAGCAAACCGCCCAGGCTCATCGTGCCCTATCCGCCCGGCGGCGGCTCCGACATTGTCGCGCGCCAGGTGGCCGACCGCCTGGGCACCATCCTCAAGCAACCCTTCGTCGTGGATAACCGCGGCGGTGGCAGGGGCGTGCCGGCCAACGATGCGGTGGCGAAGGCGGCGAGCGACGGCTACACGCTGCTGTTGGGCACGCAAGCGGGTCTGGTGATTAATCCCCTCATCTCGACGACCAAGCTGCCTTACGATCCCATCCGGGATTTCGCGCCGATCAGCATGCTCTATACATCGCCGATGCTGCTAGTGGTGGTCAACGATCTTCCGGTCCATTCGGTGAAGGACCTGATCGCGCTCGCGAAGAAGACGCCGGGTAAGCTGAACTACGCCTCGGCAGGAATCGGTGCGCCCAACCACATCGCGGGCGAAATGTTCAAGTACATGACCGGGACCGACATCGTGCACGTTCCCTATAAGGGCTTCGCTCCTGCTATCACCGACATGCTGGGCGGCCAGGTACAGGTCAAGTTCAACCCGGTGACAGCCTTACTGCCCTATGTGAAAAGCGGGAAGTTGCGCCCAATCGCAGTGAGCGCGAAGGAGCGCGTTGGCGTACTTCCAGAGGTGCCCACCATCGCGGAATCCGGCGTGCCGGGTTACGTATACGAATTGTGGTATTCGCTCATGGCGCCCGCAAAAACGCCGGCATCGATCATCGGCACGCTGAACCGCGAGATCGTGAAAATCCTCGCCGAGCCTGAAACCGCCCAAAGGTTCGTCGGGGGCGACCCGAGAAGCAGCACACCCGAGGCCCTTGCCAAGCTGATCCGCGAAGAATTCGATCGCACGAGCAAGGTGGTGAAGGCGGCAAACATCAAGGCGGACTGAAGTCCGTCACGTCCCGGTGCACCGCTCACCTGATAAGCCAGGAGCTGATCCTTTGCCATATCACCGAGCGAGCGCTTGGCCTAACCAAACCCTAGTGAGGTTAACTTAATGACGACGAATCTGCCAATGTGGCCCCTGAGATCATTCCTCTTCGTTCCCGCACACCGCAAGGAATGGGTGGCAAAGGCCGTGCGGGCCAAACCCGATGCCGTGGTGCTCGACCTCGAAGACTCGGTGCCGCCGGATCAGCAGGTGCTGGCGCGCGAGTCATTGCCGCAGGAGATCACCGAACTCGTGAGCCAGGGCGTCGCGCCCTTTGTGCGCATACATCAATACTCGCCGCATACTGCAGACGAAATCGCCGCGGTGGTTCATCTTGGCCTGGCTGGCATCATGCTTCCCAAGGCCAACAGTGCAGAGGAAGTTCGCGCGCTGCATGACCTGCTGTCATTCCACGAGGGCCGGCAGGGTATGCCGCACTGCAGTGTCGCCATCCTGCCGCTGCCGGAAACGGCCGAAGGGCTGCAACGAGCAGAATCGCTGGCGCGTGCGAGCGCGAGAGTCCGCGGCATCGTAGGCGTGGTAAGCGGCCCCACCTCAGGCGACGTGGCACAGGCTTTCGGTTTTCGCACGACGCTGGGCGGCGTGGAGCAGTACTACTTGAATTCGAAGCTGGTGCTCGACAGCCGCGCTGGGGGCGCGCCTTACCCGATCGCAGGTGTGTTCGGCGTGCCGATGGACGACTTGGCGGCAGTCGAAGCCTTGCTGCGGCGGGCCCGGGATTTCGGCTACACGGGTAGCCCCGTCATGCACCCCTCGCACGTGGCGATCGCCAATGCCGTTTATTCCCCGACAAAGGAGGAGGTCGAATACTTCGAAGGTTTGCTACAGGCATTCGCAGAAGCCGAGCGTGCTGGGCAGGGTGCTGTTCGCTACCGTGGGGCCATGGTCGATTACGCCATGCTGCCCTTGGCTCGGCAAGTTGTCGCCGAATATCGCCGCCGCCACCCTTCCCCCGATGTGGCCCCGCGCTGATACCAAACCAGAAGCAAACGCATTGGCCGCAAACAGAAACGAAGCTTTCATCGCCTGCGCCGCTATCAAGACACGCCGCGCTTCTCTATAGGCACATGCAACGCACGGTAATTCTTTTCATCATATTCGACAGTCTAATCAAATATGCAATCTCCTCCTCTTTCCGGCATCAAGGTCCTTGACCTATCCCGTGTGCTTGCGGGTCCATTGTGTACGCAATACATGGGTGACATGGGCGCCGAAGTCATTAAAGTCGAGAACGTCGAGCACGGAGACGACATGAGAGAGTGGCCACCCGTTCGAACGACGGCGGACGGCGGTACGAAGGTCGGTTCTCCCTACCTGAGCGCGAACCGCAACAAGCGCTGTATTGCGGTCGACCTCAAATCTCAAGAAGGGCGCGCGATTATTAACAAGCTGATCGCCGCTTCAGACGTGGTGGTGGAGAGTTTTGGACCTGGCGTCGCTGAACGGCTTGGCGTCGATTCAGCGCGCTTGCGTGCACGCCATCCGCGACTCATTTGCTGCAGCATTTCAGGTTTTGGAAGTACTGGGCCGATGAAGCACGGAAAGGGCTATGACGTGATCCTCCAAGCATTCTGCGGGATGCTGTCGGTCACGGGCGAGGAGGGAAGGCCGCCAGTGCGCGCGCCTTACTCCCCGGTCGACCAGGGTACAGGACTGCACGCGTTGATAGGGATTCTCGCTGCGTTGCAATCTCGGGAGCGCACGGGTAACGGCAGGACGGTGGAGGTGTCGCTATTTGACACGGCAACCGGTTTCATGGGTTACATGATGCAGAACTTCTGGGAGCGAGGTACTGAGCCCATGCGGTACGGCGTGGCTCATGAAGCCTTGTGCCCCTACGAGGCTTTCGAAGCGTCCGACAAACCGTTCATATTGGGGGTGGCCAATGATGCGCTCTGGCGTTCGTTCTGCCGTATTGCCGGGCTGGAGTCGATAGCTGATGATCCGCGATTCCGTACCAATGCCGCGCGTGTTACACACCGTGCTGAAACGCTGCAATGGGTTGGTTCAGCCCTGCGGCGCAAGACACGTACTGAGTGGTTGGCGCAGCTGGAGGCGTCTGGCATTCCCTGCTCACCGATTCACGACTTCCGCGAGCTCGACGCCCACCCGCACACTCGAGCCAGCGGCATGGTCTTTGACTACACGCATCCTTCTTTAGGCGATTTGCATGGCGTGGCGCAGCCGGTCAAGTTCGACGGTGAGCGCGGAGTCCTGCGGCGCCCGCCACCGCTGCACGGCGAACACACTGCCGAAATCTTGCGAGAATTGGGGATAGGGCCCGAGGAGATAGAACGCCTGGCGGTCCAGCATGTCGTTCGCCTCAAGCCGAATACGGCTACCGAAGCGGGCATTGAATCCGAGTGACCATACACGAGAAATTAAACGGGCCGATCGCCCGGCTTCATCTTCAGCGCGCGCGCATCGGTGCCTGGGAGCATGGCCGCAGGATCTCTGGTGGCGACGATGTCGATGATGGTCGGGCGCCCCTTTTCCGCTAGGGCCTTTTTGAACGCCCCGGTCAAGTCGGCAGGCGATTCCACCCTGATTCCATAGCAGCCGAACGCTTTGGCGATCTCGGCATAATTGGTCTCCATCAAGTCGGACGACTGGTAGGCGCCTTGCCCATAGGTTGCGTGCTGTAGCGCCTTGACATAGCCGGACGCGGCATTGTTGACGATACAGATGATGAAGTCTGCGCGCATTCTGCGAGCCGTTTCCAGGTCGCCCAGTGACATGTTGAAGCCGCCGTCGCCGGTGATCGAAACCACCGGCCGGCCTTTTGCGGCCGTCCAAGCGCCGATCGCTCCGGGCAGGCCGTATCCGATCGCGGCAAGCCCACGGTCCGGCATGTAGCCCCGGCCGGCCTGCTTGGTGTCGTAGAACAGTCCGGTCCAGTGCGCTGCAAAGCCGCCGTCCGCCACCAGCACCGCATCGGCTGGCAGAACATTGTTCATGGTTTCCACGATGCGGGCGACGTTGATCGGGGTTTCGTCGGAGTGCGTGCGCTGGCGCGCCTCTTCCCGCCATGCCTTCATGCGTCCGGCGATTTCATCGGCAAGACCCGAGCGCAGTTTCTGCTGCTTGGCCGCTGCCTTACTCATGGCGGCATGTAAGTCCCGGATGCCGGCTCTTGCGTCGCTCCAAAGGGTTATTTTAGTGCGAGACGTGCGGCGGAATTCCTCGGGCAGAATGTCCATGTGAATAATTGGGACATCCTTAGGTAGCAGGCCATATCGCCGGGTGGCGATTTCGCCGAGCTTGCAGCCGATCGAAAGAATGCAATCGGATGCGGCGAGCATGTCGTTGGCTATCCGGCTGTAGCGGCCGAAGATACCGAGGGACATGGGATGGTTGCACGCAACGGCGCCCTTCCCGCTCATCGTATGGGCGACGGGGATCAAGAACGCTTCGGCAAATTGCGCAAGGGCGTCGTACGCCTGAGACAGATGCACGCCGCCGCCGGCGAGAATGATTGGCCGCTTGGCCCCTGACAACAATGCCGCAGCGTCCGCTATATCCCTCTCATCGGCGCGGCAGCGCACGGCCGGGATCGACGTAGTGATCTCATCGGCATAGATTTCTTCGAAAGGAACGTCCGCATCACCGTGCGCGATGTCCTCGGGAATATCGAGCACCACGGGACCAGGCCGTCCAGAAGTCGCCACTGAAAAGGCGCGCCGCACGAGTTCGGGGATACGCTCCGCCTTCTCCACCCTGATCAACTCCTTGACGGCGGGACGGAGAATCTCGACCTGTCGGGCCTCCTGGGTCATGTTCTTCCAGGCATGATCGCGGTTTGCGTCGCCGACAATCGCCACCAGCGGCACCCCCGCATTAAGCGATTCAACCAGCGCGGTAATGAGGTTAGTCGCGCCAGGCCCCAAGGTCGCATCACACACCCCCGGACGACCGGAGAGGCGCGCGTAGGCATCTGCGGCGTAGGCGCCCGTCCTTTCGTCGTTGATCAGATTGTGCTCGAGCCCGAGCTCGCGGACCGCCTCATAGAATGGCAGCAGTTGGAAACCACCCATGCCGAACATCGGCCCTACGCCGTGAGCCTTGAGCATTTCCGCAAGAATTCGCCCGCCTTTGCGGTAGGTCTGCTTGATGATGCCCTTGGGCGCCGTCTGCTCGTTCATTTTTGTCTCTCCGTAAAAGTGCGCTGTGTCCGCGAATGATCTGCACTGCAGCTGCCGCCATGGTTGAAGTGCCGGATTGGGGAAACGAGATTCCGCATGCTGGTGTTCAAGACGGATGTTTAGCGTATATTCACGGATTCGTCAATTTTGACACCAGAGTTTGTTACGACATACAGTGCAACTATTAAATGAAAAACCTTCAGAGGGGAGGACGATGACCAGCTCACGATGGATGCGCATGCTTCGCTTGGCGGCAGCAGGGGCGGGGATCTTCGCGATCGGTTCGGCATTTGCGCAGGACTATCCGACACGCCCGATCAAGATGATCGTCGGCTTCGCGCCGGGCGGCCCCACGGACGTGATCGCGCGCGTCATGGCGCAGGACATGACGGCGAGCCTCGGGCAATCGGTAATCGTCGAGAACCGCGCCGGGGCGAATTCCATGATCGGCACCGAGGCGGTCGCAAAATCCCCGCCCGACGGCTATACGCTCCTGGTCAGCACGCTCGCGCATAACGTCAATCCGATTTTGATACCGGACAGGGTGAAGTACCACCCGCAGAAGGATTTCGTGGCAGTCAGTCTCGCGGCCGTGCTGCCGATGATCGCGGTCACCGCGTACGACTCGCCGATCAGATCGATCCAGGACCTCGTGGCAAAAGCCAAGGCATCGCCGGGTGCGATCACCTATGGTTCGGCGGGCAACGGCGGCTCGGCGCACTTGGCGGCAGCGCTGCTCGAAACACGCTCGGGTGCGCAGATGACCCACGTGCCGTTCAAAGGCAACGCACCGGCGCTCACCGAGGTGATCGCAGGCCGAGTGGGCTTCATGTTCTATCCAGCGATCGGGATCGCTGATCAGGTGGCGCAGAAGCGCCTAAGGGCACTCGGGATCACGACCGTAACGCGTCATCCGGACTTTCCGACGGTGCCCACGATGGCCGAGTCGGGCTTCCCCGGCTTCGAGGAGTACAGCCCGGGCGTCGGCTATCTGGCGCCGGCCGGAACGCCGGCTGCGATCGTCAACAAGCTGGTCGATGCGATGCGAGCTTCACTCGCCAGGCCCGAGACGCGCGAGCGCATGCGATCGCTCGGTGCCGATATCGTCGGCTCGACATCGGCCGAGTTCGCCAGTTGGATGCAGAAGGATTACGAGCGCTGGGCACGGGTCATCAAGGCCGCGGGCGTCAAGGGCGAATAATTTGGAAACTCTTGCCGCTGCCGCGCGCGGCATGTTGAGGCGTTGATCAGCACGAAGGAGGTCGCCATGCCAGTTTATTGTTACGATCACGTGCATCTGCGCAGCCCTGATCCGGAAGCGGCCGCGCGTTTTTACCAAACGATGTTTGGCGCGGAGGTGCTGCGCGGCACCTATGGCGAAGGAACCTTCTACCCCGGTCAGCCCCGCGTCTTCATAAAGCTCGGCGGGCAGACCGTGCTGATCGCGCCAGCGCATCACGATGAACCGACCGATGCCGCGCCGCGTTTTCCTCATTTCGGTCTCGAACATATCGGCCTGACGGTCGATGACGTCGATGTGGCGGTGGCCGACCTGCGCGCGAAGGGCGCCGAGATCGCGGTGGAACCGATGGATTACTCGGCCGGCACGCGACTTGCGTTTATCCAAGGGCCCGACGGCGTAATGATCGAGATCGTGCAGCGCAGGTGAAAAAGAGAAGAGGGGAAAACGGATCAAGCTCGAATTATTCGAATTATTTGCTCAGCTGAAACTTCGTCAACAGAGGGAGTGCCATGAACTTGAATCGAGATCACCTGGTCGAGATGCTACGCAAGATGATACTGATCCGCGAGTTCGATGAATTGGCGATCAAGCTGCGCACGGCGGGAAAGATCTACGGTACCTTGCATCCCTATGTGGGACAGGAGGCAGTGGCTGTCGGCGTGTGTCAGTCGTTGACCGTTGCCGATCGGGTTACCAGCAACCACCGCGGCCACGGGCACTGTATCGCCAAGGGGGCCGACATCAACCGGATGATGGCCGAACTATTGGGCAGGGTGGACGGCTACTGCAAGGGCAAGGGCGGATCGATGCATATCGCCGACTTCTCGGTGGGAATGCTCGGCGCCAATGGCATTGTCGGCGCCGGTCTGCCCATCGCAGCCGGCGCGGCGCTGGCGGCGCAGCTCGAAGGCCAAGGTAACGTCGCGGTCTGTTTCTTCGGCGATGGCGCGGTGGCCGAGGGCACGTTCCACGAGGCGCTCAATATCAGCGCGGTGTGGAAGCTGCCGATCGTGTTCGTCTGCGAGAACAATCTGCACGCCTCCAATTGTGCGGTCGAGGTTCAGCACAAGGTGACCGACTTGTGGACGCTGGCTGCGGGCTACGGCATGCCGGGAACCGTGGTCGACGGCAACGACGTGCTCGCGGTCCACGAAGTCGCGCGCGAGTCGATTGACAGGGCGCGCGAAGGAGAAGGGCCCACGCTGCTCGAGTGCAAGACCTATCGCTGGTACTTCCACGCGATGCGTGCCACCGTGCCGCCGGAAACGCGCCCCGAAGACGAGAGGAAGAAGTGGATCGCGCTCGACCCGATTGCCCGTTTCGAGGGCTACCTCATGAAGAATTTCTCAATGGACAACGCCGGCCTCGCCGAAATTCGCGATCGCGTTCGGCGCGACCTCGAAGCGGCAGTCACGTTCGCCGAGAAGAGCCCGTTCCCGGATCCCAAGGACCTGCTGGCTGATATGTTTGCGTGATAGGAGAGATGTGATGCGCGAGATTACGTATGCTCAGGCTTTGGACGAGGCGCTCGCCGAGGAGATGCGGCGCGACCAGCGAGTCATCACGCTGGCGACCGACTTCACCGGCAATCCCGAAAAGGAGTTTGGCCCGTCGCGTGTTCGCCTTACGCCGATCTCGGAGGCAGCCTTGACCGGCATGGGCCTGGGCGCCGCGGGCTGCGGCTGGCGGCCGGTGGTCAACTGGCGCAGTGTCACGTTCTCGTTCGTGGCGATGGATCAGATCGTCAACCAAGCGAGCAAAATCCGCTACATGTTCGGGGGCCAGGCCGACTTTCCGGTGACCTACAGGTGCGGCGTTGGCGGCGGCCTCCGCTTGGCTGCCCAGCACTCGCAGAGCCCCTATTCGATTTGGATGCACGTGGCCGGTCTGAAGATCATCCTGCCCGCCACGCCGGCCGATGCGAAAGGGCTACTCAAGAGCGCGATCCGCGACAACAATCCGGTCGTCTCATTCGAGTGCATCCGTTTGGCCGGGGTCAAAGGCCCGGTGCCGGACGGGGATTACACGATCCCGCTTGGGGTGGCCGAGGTGAAGCGCAAAGGCACCGATGTGACGATCGTCGCCCTCGCGTACTACGTTCAAGAGGCGCTTGCGGTTGCGGATCAACTCGCCGCAGAAGGCATCTCGATTGAGGTGGTCGACCCGCGTACACTTGTGCCCATGGATGCCGGGACAATCCGGGCGTCGGTGCGCAAAACGGGCCGGCTGGTCATCGTGGATGAGGCGCCCGCGACGTGCTCGGCGGCCGCGGAGATCGCTGCGCTCGTGACTGAGGATATAGAAACGTTCAATGCGCTCAAGGCGAGCGTCCAGCGCGTCTGCGGCGCGCCGGTGCCGATCCCCTACAGTCCGACTCTAGAAGCCGCAGCCTTACCGGATCAGGCTCAGATCGTGGCGGCCGTTCGGCGGGTACTGCAAGGCGCATTTGCACGCCCATAGCTGCTGATTTCGCCCCTCAGTGGACAGAGGGGATCGCTAAAGGAAACTCTGAAAAAGGGACCCATGACCCCCTTTTCCAATCCCCCCATCCCAGTGAAAAACCTCGTACGAGAAACCACCGACCGAGGTTTTTCAGAGGTTACTTAAGAGGCATCACGTGGCCCAAGGATCCTTTTCCATCGTCGAAGAGATTGGCCCCGGGCGTATCTTCCTCGCGGACTCGGTCACCTACTTTGCCGACCTGCAGCCGAACGACGTCATCGTCTGCGGGTCCCACGGCGGAGAGACTGCTGCGCTCTTCGGGGCGGCGAGCGGTGCGAAAGGGCTGATCCTGAACGATGCCGGGGGTGGTAAGGACGATGCTGGCACGCGCGGCCTCGTCGCCGTCGAGCCCTATGGTGTTGCTGCGGCCACGATCGACTACCGCAGCGCTCGCATTGGAAACGGCGCGGATACCTGGCAGAGCGGCGTCATCTCGCACTGCAATCGCTGGGCGCGCAAAGCCGGCCTGAAGGCAGGCCAGCTGGTGCCGGAAGCGGCCCGGATTCTCGCCGCCTGGGTCGCCCAGCGCGACCGGCCCCGTCCCGAAACGCCGGCCGATCGCCCGCCGATAGTGATCGCCGAGGGGCCACCACGCGTACTGGCGCTCGATTCCGCGTCGATGGTCGATCAGTCGACCGTCGGGGTCATCGTCGTTACCGGATCGCACGGTGGCGCCACTGGTGGGCGCGGGGTGCGGGCGGCTGTCGCCGCCGGTTTCTTCAACGATGCCGGTGTCGGCAAAGGATATGCCGGCATCTCCCGCCTTCCACTGATGGATCAGGAAGGCATCCCCGGGGGCACGGTCGATCGCAACACCGCCCGGATCGGTGATGGTTGGGATACCTACGACTCCGGCGTCCTCTCCCACGTGAATGAGACCGCGCGTATGCTTGGCCTGAAAGTGGGCATGTCGGTGCGGCAGGCGGTCGAGGCCCTTGTCGAGAAGCTCAAGGGATGAGGCTGCCCAAGTTCGAGCGTACGTCGCGCAAAGCGCGTTGATCTGAGGAGGCACTATGAGCAAGTTCTTCACAATCTTGGCAGGTGCGCTGATCGCAGGCGCTCTCATGCCCATGGCCGGCTCCGCCACCGCGCAACAAGCCTATCCCTCTAAGCCGATACGTATGATCGTCCCGTATCCGCCTGGAGGAGGTAGCGACCTAATGGGTCGCTTGGTCGGCCAAAAGCTCTCGGAAAGCTGGAGCCAGCCCGTGTTGATCGACAACCGCGGCGGCGGCAACACGATCATCGGCACCGAAGCCTTGGCAAGATCCTCGCCCGATGGCTACACCATTTTTCTAACGGCCAGTCCGCTCGCCGTGCTGCCGAATCTGTACCGTAATCTTCCCTATGACACGTTGAAGGACCTGGCGCCGGTGGCGACCTTTGCGATCGCCGCGCAAGTGTTTGTAGTCAATCCGTCTGTAGCGGCCACTAATCTGCAGGAGTTCATCGCGTTGGCGAAATCGAAGCCGGGGCAACTCAATTTCGCATCGTCGGGCTCGGGCGGGCCGGCGCATCTGGCCGGTGAATTGTTCAAACTCATGACCGGGGTGCAGATGCAGCACATTCCGTTCAAGGGAACCGACATTGCGGCCTACTCGCAAGCTCACCTCAATGCAGTGGCGAGGAGATTAAACACCCGCCCAAGGAAAACACTAAACTACGAAACACCCGCCGAACGATTTAGCCAATCTGTTGCGTCCACCGGTTGAATCCGCACCAGCAGCTGACTTTTACGCAGCCGCACCAGCAGAAATGAATCGGGTCAGGAGGGCTTCGATTTCTCCCCGACATCATGATCGCCCCAACGGCAGTAGGGATCACGCCGAGCTCCCGAGTTCTTCAGACCCGGTACTTCTCGATTACCTGCGGATCTGGATCGCGCCCCAGTGCAAGCGGCGCCACCAGCGTCTCGACCGCGGCGCGCGTCGCCGGCCAAACCGTATTGTGCTCGGTGGGGGCCTCTCGAATCTCGATCGTCTTTATGAGAACGTGCCGAAACGCTGGGATGCGCGGGTATTCTCCGATCAGGTTGCGACCCGATTCCTGAAGAATCGCCACGGCGACGCTTCCGGGGTGCGCGGAGCGGCGTGGCTGCGGTGATTACGCCTTGCTTTCCTTGGGCGCCTTCAGAAACAGCTGCTTCGCCAGAGTTTCGGGCGATATAGCGCCGAACTGGGTGCTACTGCCACCCTTGGCCGTTGAGACAATCAGAATCGCCGCGGCGACCCGGTAGCTTCTGTTGTGCGTTTTCCGAGTACGCACTCATTTTGAATCCGGCACGCCGCCGTGCGCCTCATAGTATTCGCGGGCGTGTTTCATGGCGTCAGCAAGACCTTCAGTTTCCGACAATACTTCCGGGTGAGATTCCAGCAATTGCGCAAGCGGCCGCCAGGCACCTCTGTCTGACCGATCCAGAAATAGCGCGTTCATGAAACACACGGCAGCATCGGAATATTTTTCTTGTCCTTGGCAGGCCAGACCTAGGTTTCTGTGCGCATTGTGCCGGTCCTGATCAACCTCGATGGCGGCGATGCAGTGTTCCTCAGCTTCCTCGAACCGCTGCAGGTTGATGAGCGACCACGCGAGATTGTTGGGACCGAAGTAGCGAACAGCGGGGTCCTTGGCGTCAAAGCTCAGGGCTTGCTTATAGTACTCGACTGCATCTTCCCAGTCGTTTCGATTCTCGGCTTCGACGCCGAGCATCAGGTATCCCTTCGCCATATCCTCGGGATTTTCGGGATCAGCAAGCAAGCGTCGGATTTCTGGGTCGGCGATCTGTGAAAGGTCGAACTGCATGGATGGCTCTCTTTCTGCTGATTGGAGGAAGTGTTTCACCTTCGTTTGGAGAAAATATTTCCTCTTTGTCATTCGGTTCGAGCGCGGGGCGGACTACTGCTTCCTGCGCCTGAAGTGTGTAGTCAGTGTCCCGCGTCAGCTTTCAGGTTTCCTGCCTGGGGTTTTGGGAAGAATCGTTCCCGCGATCCGGCAGAGCATTCCTTCAATCGTCTTGCCGCCGCGTGTCGCGAAAATGTCCCACGGAGGAGGGCATCATCGCGCGTGTTTCCTGCGTGGGGCTAGGCAGCGGTGCGAATTCAAGGAAACGGGGGCCTGGTTGAAATCTTAGCATATGTCCGGCATCAACCCGCCGATTCTTTGCCCGGTCTGCGTCGGCCCTGAAGGTAAAGATGAAGGGGAAGGGCGTAAGAGTCTTCTGCGCCAAGTGATTGACGCTTGGTGCAAGCGACGCTGCTATGTCCGCGGCGGCAAGGGTGAAGTGCTTGCATTGATCGTGGAGCCCTGGTTGGTCCTCGGCCTGCCGCCGGTTTGGTGCGAATCGGCGCCCTATCGTTCGCGCGCGAGGCCCCGGACGATATCCTGCGGCAGCTTCGCCGGATCGAAAATGCCCTGCCAGGATAAAGCTGTTTCGCCCGGCACGCCGGCCTCGCGCATGGTGGGATTCCCGGTGCTACTACCATCGATCTTGCAGGTGCCGGCGTTACGACAAATCAACGCCGCCGCTCTCAGCGGTGCAAAAGGATGCCAAAGCTGCGCGAGACGGACTATAGGCAGATAATGAACCTGTGCCGCCGTGCGCTTGACGGCGGCGCAGGTCGTGGCTAGCCAGGCCGGCGAAAGAATCGGCTCCATAGAACATGACTGATTGGTTTTGCTCGTGCGCAGCAAACGTCTAGCTCAAGAAGGAGGTTCAGATGAAATGGTTCAACGCAACAGTGCAAATGGTAACGGTAGGTGTGCTGGTGGCTATGGCCAGCTCGGTCGCCGCCCAGCAGGCTTATCCTAACAAGCCAATACGGTTCATCACTCCCTACCCGCCGGGAGGAGGCACTACCGTTGTGGCACGCCTTATCGCGCAGAAGCTGACGGAAAGCTGGGGCCAGCAAGTGCTTGTGGACAACCGCGGCGGCGGCAACACCATCATCGGCACGGAAATCGGGGCCAAATCCCCGCCCGACGGCTACACCATTTCGTTTGTAGACAGCGTGCTGGCGATACTGCCGAACCTTTACCGCGCGCTTCCCTACGACACCTTCCGCGACTTTGCGCCGGTCGCGACGCTTACGCGCATCCCGTTCATGCTGGTGCTGCATCCCTCGGTTCCGGCGAACAATCTGCAGGAGCTGGTTGCGTACGCCAAGTCCAGACCTGGGCAACTCAATTACGCTTCGTCCGGCAGCGGCGGACAGGGCCATCTGGGATTGGAAATGTTCAGCATACTGACGGGGGTCAAAATGCTGCACGTCCCCTACAAAGGCGGTGGGCCGGCCCTCGCTGATCTCCTCGGCGGTCAGGTGCAACTGCACTTCAACGTTCCCATCAACCTGATTTCCCACGTAAAGAGCGGCAAGCTCAAGGCTATCGCCATCTCGGGCGAATCGCGCCTGGCGGCCCTGCCGCAAATGCCAACCTTCAAGGAGGCCGGTCTGCCGAACCTCGACGTGAGCTATTGGCAGGGAGTCGCTATGCCGGCCGCCGCCCCGAAGCCGATCATCGACAAGATGTCGACCGAGATCGCCAAGATTCTAGCCATGCCAGACATCAAGGAGAAGCTGGGCAGCATAGGGGCGCAACCGTTCATCTCCACCCCTGAGCAATTTGCCGCGATGATCAACGCGGAGACGGCGAAGTATGCCAACGTCGTTAAGACGGCCAACATCAAGATCGAGGATTGATCGTCATGGCCGTTTGGCGGGCCCGCGTCTTTTCTTTTCACTGAGTAAGTACCCGTGTGGGCAATACTCAAATATGCGCGTGCGGCCAATAGAAGCTGAACGGCTGTGCGGGACCGCCGCCCAGTACGTGCCATCGACCGACATTCGATGGTCGCTGAGATTGCCAAGACGAACACCAGCATCAGCCCAGCCGGCCGACGTTCGCGAGACCGGGGCGAACTCTGGCAGTTCGGGCAGCTGTGCTAACATCCATTGCGGTAATCTCAAAAGCTTTCGCCATGGCGAAGCCTCGAAGACAGGAGGAGTGCATGAGCGGGGTTTACGAAGACCTCACAGTGGTGGAGCTCGCCAATCGTCGGAACCAGTGGGCTGGCAAGCTCATGGCCGATGGGGGCGCACGCGTCATTCAGATCGAGCCCATCCAGGGAAGTCCCGGCCGCTGGTGCGGTCCCTTCGTCGACGACAAGGTGGACCCCGACCGCTGCCTGGACTACTGGTGGTACAACACCGGCAAGCAGAGCGTGGCGCTCGACATCGAGCGCAGGCCTGCCCAAGATCTCCTGCGAAAGCTCCTCACTCGGGCCGATGTTTTCATCGAGAGCACTTCGCCTGGCACTCTGGCGAAGCTGGGCCTGGACTACGGCTCCGTCGCCGCCAACCGGGCGCTGATCTACGCCTCGCTCACCGACTTCGGTCAGGACGGTCCCTGGCGCGATTACCGGATGAACGACGCCGCGCATCTTGCGCTCGGCGGGCAGATGGCGAGTTCCGGCTACTCGGATCCGAAAGCGCCGCCCATCGGCGGGCAGGGCCACCATGCCTGGCACATGGGCTGCGCCTTCGTGCTACACGGCATCACGGTCGCCTTGTTCGACCGCATGAGCTCCGGCGCAGGCCAGTACATCGACGTCTCGATACACGACGCATGCGCGATCGGCACCGAGGCGGCGGTTCCGCAGTGGATGTACTACGGCTCGACGATGTACCGCCAGACCGGCATGCACGCCAACCCCAAGCGGCAGCCGCCGCTGCAGCTCCCCACTGCCGATGGCA
>Ga0082335_1000799_pt1 | contig 74227 bp, 81 predicted proteins | sample Subgrocontami58m_FD_72375 | JGI IMG/M metagenome (GOLD analysis project Ga0082335, IMG submission 72375) | Subsurface groundwater microbial communities from S. Glens Falls, New York, USA - GMW37 contaminated, 5.8 m (SPADES assembly) (version 2) ... | reverse complement strand
ATGGTATCATTTGTATGGTGATTAAGGATGAAGTTAATTACGAGACATACTGATTATGCTGCAAAGGCTCTATGTTACATTGCTCAGAGTAAAGGCAAGGTTGTATCTGTTTCAGAGTTAACAGAGAAGTTAAAAATCCCTCGCCCTTTTTTAAGGAAGATACTCCAGATACTGCATAAAAAAGGCTTACTTAAATCCTATAAAGGCCGCAATGGCGGTTTTATACTGGCTCTCCCTGCAGATAAGATATTCTTAGTGGATTTGATAAGAATATTTCAGGGGCCGGTCAGGCTAAATGAATGTATATTTAGAAAGACCATTTGTTCAGATATGAATAGTTGCATGTTGAGGCAAAGGATAGACGCAATAGAAAAACGAGTAATCTCAGAATTAAAATCCATTACAATAGAGTCATTATCAGACCAGCCAAGTGTAAGAAGATGAAACATCCCACCCATTTTCGTCTTTTCTAATTGACAAATATATGTGACTTTGGTATGATATTTCCGTGTCTCCTTTATTAAAGGTAGCCCTCGTCTTTATCGTCATAATCTTTATGGCGAGGAAAAAGATAGCGCTGGGGATTACGCTTTTAACAGGTGCATTGCTCCTTGGGATTCTGTTTGGACTTGACCCATTAAGCATATCCCGTGCTGCCTATAAGGCAAGCATAGAGAAGCAGACGCTGCTTCTACTTGGCGTTGTCTTACTCATTGCCATTATGGGCAATATCCTGAAACTAATAGAGAACTTTGATGCACTGGTAAATTCATTAGAGTCTTTGATTCAGGATAATAGGGTGGTTATGGCAATAGTCCCCGCTATCATAGGGTTACTCCCCATGCCAGGCGGTGCATTGGTCTCAGCACCTATGGCAGGCGAGGTGGGCAAGAGGTTAGGCTTAAGCAAAGAGAAGAAGACTTTCTTCAACTATTGGTTCAGACACATCTGGGAATATATATTTCCACTCTATCCGGGTATAATCTTAGTATCAAGTCTGCTCAATGTTCCTATAGAGGAGATTATCAAAGTCCAGTTTCCACTCACAATGGCAGCCATTCTCGGCGGGACATTTTTTGCCTTGAAAAAGATTGAGAATCTCGATGTCCCCGTGTCTAATAAAGTCAATAAACTCTCTGACCTTAAGACTCTTTTCTTAAGCATATGGCCTATCATTCTTGTCTTATTCTCTTGTTTTATATTGAAACTTCCGCTTATACTATCACTTCTCGGCACTGTTATATTATTGATATTATTAGAAAAATTAGGATGGGATAGGACTATACGAGTGTTAAAGGAAAGCATCTCTTTAAAGACCATCTTTCTGATACTTGGTATCATGGTATTCAAGAAGGTATTGGTAACATCAGGTGCTTCTGCTATACTCCCTGAGAGTCTTAAGGCAATAGGGATACCCCATTACGCTATACTACTTGTCCTACCATTCATTGTAGGACTTATGGTAGGTGATACTGCAGGTTTTGTTGGGATTACATTTCCTGTGCTCTATCCATTTATGTATACAGGTAGTGTCAATCTCACTTTATCTATGCTTGCATTCGTTGGTGGGTATGCAGGTGTATTGCTCTCCCCCACACATCTGTGCCTTGTCCTGACCGGTGAATATTTTGGTGCTGATTTGGCCAAGGTCTACAGGATGCTTTTAGTCCCTGTAGCATTTGTGGTAATTCTGGCAATGATGCTTGCATACGTGAGGTTAAGGTTTTATTAAATAAAATATTATGTTACTCGGGTCGCATGTATCAATAGCAGGTGCTATATATGAATCTGTAGACAGGGCTGCATCATTGGGGTGTAATACGATGCAGATATTCAGCCGCAACCCCCGTGGGTGGCAGGTAACAGGACTCTCTCCATCTGATGTAGAGGAATTCAAAAAGAGGAGGAAAGAGAAGGGGATTTCACCTGTTACAGTCCATATGCCTTACATCATAAACCTTGCCTCGCAAGATGACAAATTATACAAAAAGTCCATATCTGCCTACATAGAGGATATAGAACGTGCAGGTGTGTTAGGTGCGGAATATTTCTGCACCCATTTGGGCAGCCACGGAGGCAAGGGAGATGACTGGGGCATAAAGAGATTCACAGACGGATTGAATGAGATATTGAAGAAGACGTTATGTCCTGTAACTATACTTTTGGAAAATACAGCAGGCTCAGGCTCATGGCTTGGATATAAATTTGAGCACTTGAGAAGGATAATCGATGGAGTCAAGAAGGATGAGAAGTTAGGGGTATGTCTTGATACATGTCATACGTTTACTGCAGGGTATGATTTCAGGACCGAAAAAGGGCTTAAGAATATTTTGAAAGAGTTTGATAGCATAGTCGGATTAAATAGGTTGAAATTAGTTCATCTCAATGACTCTAAGGCAAAACTTGGCTCTAATATAGACAGGCATGAACATATAGGAAAAGGAGAGATAGGGCTGGCTGCATTAAAGAGGTTTATAAACCATCCTGAATTAAAAGATTTGCCCTATATACTTGAGACCCCTAAGAAGACGCCAGAGGACGACCCGATGAACATAGCGGTGGTGAAGAAGATAGTAAGGTAATTAAATGTTCAGGAATTTCAAGGTTGAGATTCTTCGCTACGCTCAGAATGACAAGAAGCGAAGGAATGACAAAAAGGGATGTCACTCTGAGTGTAGTGAAGAGTCTAATTTAGGAATTTTATTATGACAGAGGATAGAACTTACCCTTTTCAAGAAATAGAATCTAAATGGCAGGGATACTGGGAAGAGCATAACCTGCATAAGGTTATAGAGGATAAATCCAGACCCAAGTATTACCTATTAGAGATGTTCCCTTACCCATCAGGAAGGATTCACATGGGCCATGTCCGGAATTATTCCATAGGGGATGTTTTGGCACGGTTCTGGATGATGAAGGGTTATAATGTCCTTCATCCGATGGGTTTTGATGCATTCGGACAACCTGCTGAGAATGCAGCAATCAAACGCGGTGTCCATCCTGCAAAATGGACATGGCAGTGTATAGATTGGATGCGCATAGAATTGAAGCAGATGGGATTTTCCTATGACTGGACAAGGGAGATATCTACGTGCAGCCCTGACTATTACAGGTGGAACCAGTGGATATTTATAAAGATGTATGAAAGGGGACTTGTATATAAAAAAGGTGCATCTGTAAACTGGTGTGGCTCGTGCTCCACTACCCTTGCTAATGAAGAGGTCATAAATGGCGAATGCTGGAGGTGCGGGACCAAGGTTATACAGAAGGAGTTAGAGCAGTGGTTCTTAAAGATAACTGCTTATGCAGAGGAATTACTTGAGGGGTTAAAGACTCTGAGCGAGTGGCCTGAAAGGGTCCTCACAATGCAGTCAAACTGGATTGGAAAAAGTTATGGCGTAGAGATATTCTTCAGGTTGAAAGAGAGTAACGAGGTCATACCAGTATTTACCACAAGGGCTGATACTATATTTGGCGCAACCTATCTTGTCCTGGCACCCGAGCATCCTTTGGTGAAGAAATTAATATCAGGAAGACCAGAAGAGAAAGAAGTCCTGCAATTTATTGATAAGGTAAAGGATATAAGTAAGATTGTCCGAACATCTGAAGACATTAAAAAGGAGGGTGTATTTACAGGTTCGTTTGCAATTAACCCTGTAAATAATGAGGAGATACCTATATGGGTGGCTGACTATGTCTTGATGGAATACGGGACTGGTGCTATAATGGCTGTCCCTACGCATGACCAGCGCGATTTCCTATTTGCAAAAGAACATAAACTTCCCATGAGAATTGTAATCCAGCCGCAAGGCAAGAATTTAACCTTAGATACCATGGTGGATGAGGCATATGAAGGGGATGGCGTGCAGTTCAATTCAGGCAAATTCAATGGATTACCAAACACTGATGCTAAGGAAAAGATAGCCCTCTGGATGGAATCTGAAAGGATAGGCGCTCGCACAGTCAACTGGCGACTTAAGGATTGGCTGATATCCCGGCAGAAATACTGGGGGACGCCTATACCTATCATATATTGCAGTAAGTGCGGCACAGTCCCTGTCAGTCTTGAAGATTTGCCTGTGAGGCTTCCGGATAAGATTAATATCACAGGTGAGGGTGGCAGTCCACTTGCTAAATCAGAGGAGTTTGTCCATACAAGATGTCCTAAATGTGGAGAGTTAGCCAAAAGAGAGACTGACACGATGGCAACCTTTGTTGATTCCTCGTGGTATTTCCTCAGGTATTGCAGCCCTGATTATGATAAGATGCCTTTTGACAGGGATGCTGTTGACTACTGGATGAGCGTTGACCAGTATATAGGCGGGATAGAACATGCAGTGCTGCACCTGCTCTATTCAAGGTTCTTTACGAGGGTCTTACGGGATATGGGGCTGGTCGGATTGGATGAGCCGTTCAAGTGCCTGTTGACCCAGGGGATGGTTATGAAGGATGGTGCTGTCATGTCAAAGTCACGAGGCAATATCGTTGACCCTGATAGCATGATAAAGAAATACGGCGCAGATTCCCTCAGGGTATTTATCCTTTTTGCTGCACCACCTGAGGCTGAGATAGAATGGAATGAACAGGGGATTGAAGGAGGCAGCAGATTTCTGAACAGGATATGGAGAAAGGTAATAGAAAACAAGGATTACTTCAAAAATGTCCCAAGGTCAGAGATTAGAGACCTAAAGGTCTCCGTTACGAGACTCACCACCCCTGAGGCAGAATTATACAGGAAGACTCATTGGACAATCAAACGTGTTACAGAAGATATGGACATGAGGCACCATTTCAATACAGCTATCAGTGCCATGATGGAACTGGTAAATCTACTCTATTCTTACATAATGTGTGCTGAGGGTGACTATAAAAGTCCAGAGGCTGTGAGACACTTCAATGTAGCCCGTTATGCCCTTGAATCTCTCATCCTTATGCTCGCCCCATTTGCACCACATATCGCAGAAGAGATGTGGCAGATAATTGGCAATAAGCCATCTATCTTTAAAATGGCATGGCCAGTATATGACCCTAAGGTCCTGGAACAGGACGTTATAGATATAGTCATCCAGATAAATGGCAAGGTGAGGTCACGAGTTAGTGTCCCTCAAGGTCTTGACGATGCAGGATTGAAAGAGGCTATATTAAAAGATAAAAAGACATCAGAATATCTTGGAGGCAAAGATATCAAGAAGTTTATTATAGTGCCTAAAAAGTTGGTCAATATAGTAGTATAAAATGGAATCGGGAGATTTAGAGAAGACGAAGTTTGATACTGAAATAGACAGGAAGACTCAACCCCTGATAGGCCGCTCCATAGGTAAATACAAGGTTATGAGTTTCTTAGGCTCAGGCGCGATGGCAAGTGTCTATAAGGCAGAGGAGAGTGACGGCACTATTGTGGCATTGAAGTTACTTGAGGAAAGCCCGCTTATGAGCAGAAATATTATAGAGCGTTTTGAAAGGGAAGCAGATGCGACCAAGAGTTTGAGAAAACACCCAAATATCATTACAGTATATGAGACAGGACATGAAGGGACTGTCCACTATATCGCAATGGAGTGCGTGGAGAATGGTAAGACTCTGGCAGGAGAATTAGAGGATGGGAAATTACCTGAAGATGAGGCGATAGATATAGCGATTCAATTGGCAAAGGCACTTGATTATGCCCACAGTCACGGTATAGTCCACAGGGACATTAAGCCAAGCAATGTTATGATAAATGAATTCGGGACTCCTTTGCTTACAGACTTTGGATTAGTTAAACCTGAAGGCAAAGAGAGGATGACTGCCACAGGTGCGATATTAGGGACACCAGTCTATATGTCGCCTGAGCAGACGCGCGGGGAAAAAATAGACATGAGGAGTGACCTCTATTCACTTGGCATTGTGCTCTATGAGATGCTCACAGGGGCTGTGCCATTTGAGACTGGAGAAGGTGAGACTGTCCAGGACCTGATGAACAAGATAAGGGCTAAAGAACCGTCTTCACCAAGGAAGCATAACAGGAGGTTCTCAAAGAGGCTTGAGGCGATAGTTCTGAAGGCGATAGAGAAACCCCTGCATTTAAGGTATCAGTCTGCAGAAGAATTTCTTAATGACCTGACCAGGTATAAAGAGGATAAACCTATAAGTGCAAGGAAACCGAGTATCACAGAGTATTTTGAGAGGAATTTCAGAAGGCATTTAGGTATCGGCTTATCAGTTACGAGCAGCATCATTTTAGTATTAGTCATATCCATGTGGTGGAAGCGCCAGGTCAGTATCCAGAAAAACCAGGCATTGATTACTGAGGTGGAAAAGAAAGGACTTGCGAGGGAGTTGCATAGATTTAAAGAGAGTGGAACTGGTAAAGCCCCTGAAGACTCCGTCCTTTTCAATGAGGCACGCATTTACAGGGAAGCTGCCTTGAAAGAATGGGAACAAGGTAAATACGAGGATGCATTGAAGAATTATCATAGGCTTTTGGAAGTAAGTAAAAACTTAGGGGATAAAAAGATGTCTTCTCAGACTCTTTTTGATATCGGCAGACTCTATGAAGAACTCGGGAATAAAGAAGAGGCGGTTAGATATTATAAAATGTCCATGGATAGTTCAAAGGAAGAGGAATGGTTTTATAGACTGGCAAAAAAGAGGTTGATAAAATTAGGGAGGTGATATATATGACAAAGAAAGGTTTTACACTCACAGATATTTTGTTAGTAACCACATTGCTGACAAGCACATCAACCGGGGCGTATGTTCAAGCCAAAAACAAGGCTTATGAGATTGACTGCCAGAACCGACTCAAACAGATTGGTGCAGTTATTCAAATAATGCTTATGGATACAGGCGTATTCCCCGATGCCAAGTTCTTTCCTGAAAAACCTGATGAGAATACGAAGAGTATCAAGGTAATCCTGAAGGCACAAGGTGTCCCTGGTGAGATATTCGTCTGTCCTTCTGTATCAGATGACTTAAAAAAGATAGGGCTAACATATATATGGAACGATGAACTCAATGGCAAAAGCCCGGATACACTGCCTGATGCCGGCAAGACCTGGCTAATGGTGGATATGAATGCGGTTACAGAAAAGGTATCTCCAGCCCACAGGGACGGATACAATGTCTTATATGCAGATGGAACTACTGGCTGGTCAAATACGATAAGGGATGAGATATCCAAAGATAAGAAAGCCCAGTTGATGATAATATTGGCTCGTATCTACCCCTAAGGAGTAGTAACATATGAAACGTCTAAGTTGGCAGATTATATTGGGTGTGTCATTTATAACATTATCTGCGATTCTTTATCTTGTCCAGATAGGGATTTTTCATACTACTCGCGATACATTCTTTTACCTGTTCCAGGACCTTGCCTTTGTCCCTATTCAGGTATTGCTCGTTACGCTGATTATACACCGGCTCCTGAGCGTGAGAGAAAAGCGTTCTATGCTAAAAAAGCTGAATATGGTGATAGGGGCTTTTTTTATTGAGGTTGGGACAAGGCTATTAAAATCCCTCTCTGACCTTGACCCCAATCCTGATAGGGTCAGAAAAGAACTTATTGTTACAAAGGATTGGACTGAGCAGGAATTTTCCAGTCTTGCTAAACGCCTTAAGAGTTATGAGTATAAGATTGAGAGTCAAAAAGGCGATTTGGAAACCTTGCGAAATTTCCTCAGCGGGAAAAGGGATTTCTTGCTGCGCCTTTTGGAAAACCAAAATTTATTGGAACATGAAACCTTTACAGACCTTCTCTGGGCAGTATTTCACCTGACTGAGGAATTGGCACACAGGGTAGATTTAAGGAGCCTCCCGGATACTGACTATGAACATCTGTCTATTGATATAAAGAGGGTCTATGTCTTGTTGCTATATGAATGGTTAGAATACATGAGACATCTGAAGAATAATTATCCATATCTTTTTTCACTTGCTATGAGAACAAATCCTTTTGACCCGAATGCATCGCCAGTGGTCAGATGAAAAAAATAGGCTTCCATTTTTGAAGATTTTATGGTAAAATACGGACTTATATATGGCGAAATTGGTGTTTAAAGAGAGTAAGGATAAAATCAAGGAATACGAGATTATCGGCGATGTCGTTACTATGGGGAGGGGGCGATTTAATACGATAACGCTTTCTGATGAGAAACTTTCAAAGGAGCATTGCGTGATTGAGAGGCAGGGTAAGAAATTCTTTATGCGTGACTTAAAATCACTCAATGGGACTTTTGTTAATGACAAACGCGTTACAGAAGACGTCAAATTATCTCCTGGTGATATAGTTCGCATCGGGGATACTGTATTTATATTTCAAAAGGTCCATGGAGAGACGTCCTTAGGCCTTACACGGGCAATTGAGTCTACAGAGAAAGAGATTGAGAAGGGTAAGGGCTATAATACGATGCTGGCTGAGATAGTAAAGGATGTAAAAACTCACGATTTAAAAATGGTAGAAAGCGAGGGCGGGGCGAGCAAGGCAAGGCGTGGGTTCTTCCAGAATGCACTCAGCAAATTGGGCTGGGGTCCTGATACGAACATGCTTGCAAAGGAGGCGATTGGAAAAAGGGTTGAAACATTCACTAAGCATGATATAATAGGTGTAGATTCTCCAAAGATTGATGAAAAACTCATCAGGCTTCGGAAGAGATTGCCAAAGATAGATTCTGGCAGTATAGTTGTCCATGGGGCGATGGATTATCTGGTCCTGAGTGTAAGGAATTTAGAAGGTGGGATAACAGAATACAGGATAAAGGGGTGTTGATATGATAGAAGTTCGTGGCCTTACAAAATATTATGGCAGGGTAAAGGCGATTGAAGATGTTTCTTTCAGGGTAGAGAAGGGTGAGATATTAGGTTTTCTTGGACCCAATGCAGCGGGTAAGACTACCACTATGCGTATAATTACATCTTTTATACCTGCAACACAGGGTGAGGTAAAGGTGGCAGGTTATGACGTATCTCGTGAAGCGCTTGAGGTTCGCAGGAGAATAGGATACCTGCCTGAGAATGTCCCTTTATATGATGATATGCGTGTAAGGGAATATTTATTATACAGGGCAAAACTGAAAGAGATTCCAAGGACAGAGAGGAAGAAGAGGCTAAGTGAGATAACAGAAAAGTGCTGGATTGGAGACGTTGAGAATAGGCTCATTGGCCAGTTATCTAAAGGGTATAGGCAGAGGGTAGGGCTTGCAGGCGCTATGGTCCATAATCCCCCGATAGTCATCCTGGATGAGCCTACTATAGGACTTGATCCTAATCAGATAAGGCAGGTGAGGAGACTTATAAAGGAATTGGGTGGTGAACATACTATACTTCTATCAACCCATATACTGCCTGAGGTAGAGATGTTATGCGGCAGGGTGATTATCATTGATAAGGGTAGAGTAGTTGCAATGGATACACCTCAAGGGCTAAGCCATAGGCTGAAAGGTGGAAGTAGAATTAGTATAGAGATTCGTGGAGAAGGCCCAAAGATTAAGGGTGAGTTAGAGAGAATAAAAGGGGTCATATCAGTCAAATTGGGCATGGATGGCAGTATCAGTAATTATATCGTTGAATTGGAAAAGGATAAGGACCTGCGTGAGGAGATATCTATTACCATAACAAAGAATGGCGGGATTATAAGGGAGATGAAGCCAGAGATGATGACATTAGAGGATATATTCGTCCATATAACTACAAAAGAGAAGGAGGGGGATGAGTGATGAAGAAGATACCTACACTATTAAGACGTGAGTTAATCGGTTATTTCTGCTCTCCCATAGCCTACATCGTTCTCGTTGTATTCCTCGTCATATCAGGATATTTCTTCTGGTATATATTGTGGGCTACGATGGAAGCAAGTCTAAGATTTACACTCTCAAATATGAGCATCATCCTGTTATTCATCTCACCAGCCATCACTATGAGGCTCCTTGCTGAAGAGAAACGTTCAGGGACACTTGAGACATTGATGACAGACCCTGTGACAGACGCAGAGGTTGTTTTAGCCAAATTCTTTGCTTCTATCGTATTCTATATATTCTTGCTCCTGCCCACCCTATCTTATGTATTTATACTGAAATTGATTGGAAATCCTGATATGGGCATCATATGGGCAGGTTATGCCGGGCTTGTGCTGATTGGCGGGTTATTCCTTTCCATAGGGCTTTTGTCATCTGCAATGACTGCCAATCAGATTATATCAGCGATAGTCGGCTTTGTTGCCCTTCTCCTTTTCTGGGTTGTAGGGTTCGTCTCTGAGTTAGGCACGTCAACACTTAACAAGGTCTTAGGATACATAGGGTTCTTTGACCATTTTGACTCATTCAGGAAAGGGATTATAGATACACGTGACGTTATATATTTTGTAACGGCAATTACCCTCTTTCTATTTCTCACAGTAAGGGTAGTTGAATCAAGAAAGTGGAAATGAGTTTGGTTAAGGATTGAAAGTATAGTGAAAGGGGTGGACATAGGTGAAGACAATAACGAAGATTTTGGGATTTATAGGAATAGTTGCCATCCTTGTAGGGCTGGTGATATATTCTATCCAGAAGAAGTGGGGGACAGTAAGCCTTATCCCGATTATATGTGGTGCAGTATTACTCATAGTTTGTATAGCATTTAACTGGCAGGCATTTGTTAGGGGCACGTTAAGCAGGAGGACCAGGATTGGGGCAAATGTGGCTCTTATGACAATCACAGCCATAGCGATATGGGCTATGGTGAACTACCTCAACTCCAGACACTATTATAGATTTGATTGGACCAAATCCCGCAAGTACTCTATTTCTCCTAAGACTAAGGAAGTCCTGGGACAATTAGAGGATACACTTTATATCACTACATTTTATCTCCCGGGAGACCTATTTAGAGATGTGAAAGACCTTTTGGAAGAATATTCATATGCATCAAAGAAACTTAAGATAGAATATGTAGATCCGGAGAGGGATATAGCAAGGGCAAGGGCATTGGCAAATAAGTTAAACATCCCCTCGCTTGACAATGTGGTAGTCTTTGAATACAAGGATAGGCGTAAGGATGTGCCAAGGCAGGATGTCCTGGAATATGACTACAAAGCCAACCCCTATCAGCCAGAAGAAAAGTTCAATGGTGAGGAGGCATTTACCTCTGCCATATTGAGCGTTATTCAGGAGAAACAGGATATTGTATATTTTGTCAGTGGACATGGCGAACGTGAACTTGACACATACGAGGCCAATGGCATATCAACAATTGACAAGAAACTGAAGCGTGAAAATTTCAAGGTAGAGAAGTTGGAATTGTTAAAGGTGGAAAAGGTTCCTGAGGACTGTAACCTCCTTCTAATCGTTGGGCCTGAAAAGGAGTTCTCCCCGAGAGAGATAGGGTTACTCAAGGACTATGTCCATGGAGGCGGGAGGCTATTTGTCTTGTTGGACCCGATGAGTTCTTCTGGACTTGAAGGGTTATTAAAAGAATGGGGTGTAGAGGTTGGCAATGACGTAGTCCTTGACCCTGCCAGTTCACTTCCATTGGTAGGGGCACAGAATATATTGCTTGGTGATTATCCATATCACAAGATTACAGAGAAGATGCAGAACCTCACAACGTTCTTTGCATTGGCAAGGTCTGTATCCCCTGCCACTTCTACAGAGGTGAGAGTTAGCAGTCTGGCAAGGACATCTCAAGAAGGCTGGGCTGAGACTAACTTAGAATCCAAGGAGGCCAAGTTTGATGAGGGAGTAGATAAAAAAGGGCCTGTCTCAGTTGGTGCGGCTGCGGAAGGTGAAGGTAGGAACTTTAAATTGGTAGTGTTAGGCGATTCAGATTTTATTACGAATAACCTTATAGAATATCCCGGGAATCTTGACCTCTTTCTAAATTGTGCAAACTGGCTATTAGAAAAGGAGAAGTTAATATCTATTGGCCCAAGGTCTCCTGATATAAGAAAGGTTACAATGAAAGGGGCAGAGTTGAGTATTATCTTCTGGTCGACTGTGGTAGGGCTGCCATTCCTTGGCCTTGTGATAGGCGGGATAGTGTGGGTTGGCAGGAGAGGATAGATTCTTGAAAGGAGGAGTCTTGCAGTATGAAGATAAGGAATACGATTATCCTAATAATAATTGCTCTCTTGATTGGAGGGTATGTATATTTTTATGAACGCAGGCAATTGACGACTGATGAGAAGAAAGAAAAATCAGGCAAGGTATTTGCATTCAAGTCAGAGAATGTGACAAAGCTCCAGATTAAAAAGGGCGAGGATGTCCTCCTTTGCAGTAAGAAATCAAAAGATAACTGGGAGATAGAGAAACCCATTCAGGCGAGGGCAGATGGAGCCGAGATAGAAAAGATTCTTTCAAAGTTAGAGTTTCTTAAAAAGGAAAGGACTATTGAGGAGGAGAAAGGGAAGAGTTTGACCATGGAAGAATTTGGCCTTAAGAATGCTAAATTTGAAGTTACAGTATGGGTCAATGATAATGTCCATACACTCTTACTCGGGGATGACTCGCCTGCAGGCAATAATGTATTTGCTGGTTTTAAGGAGTGGGAACCCTCCCCGCGAGGGGATAAGAAGAGCGTCTTCCTCGTTGAGAAGGGCATGATAGATACATTGGATAAGAAGGTCAATGACCTGAGGGACAGGGTCCTATTGACCTTTGAAATGGATAAGGTGGAAAGATTACAACTGCGCTCAAATGAAACTACTATCCTCTGTGGCAAAGTGGATAACCAGTGGCATATATTAGGCCTTGATAAAATAAAGGCTAAAGAGTCAGAAATCTCAAGCCTCCTCTGGACATTGGATGGCCTCAGGGCAAAGAAGTTTATTACTGACTTGCCCCCTTTTCTGTCTTCGACAGAAGACAAGGGGGCAGCAGGGGAGAAAGGAAAAGAGGAAGAGTATGGCCTGGCAAAACCAGAATTTGAACTGACACTGTATCTCAAGGATAATGTCACTAAATCTATGCTCATTGGTAAAGAGGTATCTGGAGAGCAGGCCCATTATGTCAGGATGGCTGATTCAGGGGCGGTTTTTTTGTTAGATTCGGATAAGGTAAAGGATATTAAGAAAGACCTGAATACTTTAAAAGAAGAACCGGCAAAAGAGTCTAAAGAGTCAGAGAGTCCAGAGTCTGAAGAGTCAAAAGATAATACGAATGTCAATTAGTTTAACAAAGCATGAAAGATTAATCATAATATTCTTAGCATCTGCTGCATTAGTTGGTTTTGGTGTGCTCGGTGTCCAAGAACATAGCCGCAAGGTGCACTTAGAAGTCAAGCCCTCTAGCGGCATTGCACATGGAGATATTGACGTTGAAAAGTTGGTACAAGAAGCAAAGAGCGTCAATGTAAATTCTGCTGACATAAATGGACTCATTAGACTTCCTGGCATAGGTCCAAAGTTGGCTGAAAGAATCATGGGGTATCGGACACAAAACGGCTCTTTCAAGGATAAAGAAACACTAAAGAATATTCCAGGCATAGGACCAAAGAAATTCTCTGAAATAGAAAAATATATAGTCTTGGAGTAACTTGACTCTCCTTGACAATAAGGCTGTGATATGGTAGTATATTTATAGCATAGGAATTTCCTTTTTAATGTATTGTAGGGGCTTCATCCCCATTTTCATGGGGACAAGTTTATGACGCCCGTTTTGCGGATTTGATGAATCAAACCCCTACAGGTTCTCACCCGTTGGCACGCTAAATTTATAGAGGTTGGAGGATATGGCTGAGAAGAAGTTGATAGGGCAGATACTGAAGAATTTAGGGATGATAACTGAGAATCAGTTAAATGAAGCCATTGAGATCCAGAAAGAGACCAAGGAAAAGTTAGGCAAGATTTTAATAAAATCCGGATACATGACCGAGAAGAACCTGAGCAAAGCCCTTGCTTCTCAGTTTGGAATGGCTCCGATAACACTCTCCAATACCAAGATACCAATAGATGTAATCAATCTAATCCCCCCCTCAATGGCACACAGGCACAGGATGATACCGGTAAAATATACTGATAATACACTGACAGTAGCTTTAGACGATGCATTGAACCTCCTGGCTATAGATAATATCCGGCTTATGCTCAAATGCAATATTGAATGTGTAATGGCTACTGAAGAAGAGATTGGCACTATGTTAGACAGGTATTACGCGTCTGAAAAGGCTACAGTAGATACAGTCGTCCGGGAACTGACAGAAGAGGATGTTAGCGTCAAAGAGGCAGAGACGGGTATTGAAGATGTAGACGATGTTCCTATTATCAAGTTAGTCAACCTGATTATGCTTGAGGCATTCAGGTCAAGGGCAAGTGATATACATATTGAGCCAATGGAGAAGAAGTTAAGGGTGAGATACAGGATAGACGGTGTTTTGCGCGAGGTTCCTGGGCCGCCAAGGAGGCTGCAAGGTTCTATTATAAGCAGGATAAAACTTATGGCAGGTATGGATATAGCTGAGAAGCGACTGCCACAAGACGGCAGGATAAAGATTACCCTCTTAGGCAAGGACCTTGACCTGCGCGTATCTGCTTTGCCTGCCACTTATGGCGAAAGTGTAGTCATGAGGATATTGGATAAGAGTTCTCTTTTGCTTGGCCTGGGTGAGCTCGGCTTCCTGCCAGAAGATGAAGAGAAATTCAGGCGCCTCGCAGAGAGCCCTAACGGAGTCATACTCGTTACAGGCCCTACAGGTAGCGGTAAGACTACTACCCTGTATGCCAGTCTAAGCTATATCAACCAGCCAAATAGGAAACTTATAACGATAGAGGACCCTGTAGAGTATCAAATCTCAGGGATAAACCAGGTTCAGGTAAAGACCCAGATAGGATTAACATTTGCGAGTGGCCTGAGGTCAATGTTAAGGCAGGCACCTAATGTTATCATGGTAGGTGAGATTAGGGATGCAGAGACTGCTGGTATAGCGATTCAGGCAGCATTGACAGGGCACCTCGTGTTTAGTACCTTACATACAAATGATGCCTCTGGTGCTATTACCAGGATGATTGATATGGGGGTTAAGCCCTATTTAGTTGCATCTGCTGTCCAGGCCATCCTTGCACAGAGGCTTGTCAGAATCCTTTGCCCTAATTGTAAAGAATCATATAAGCCAAAGAAGGAAGAACTCATAGCGCTTAAATTGAGGGAGGAGGATGTTAAAGATGCAACTTTTTACAGGGCAAAGGGGTGTGACGATTGCGGCGAGACAGGATACAGGGGCAGGAAGGGCATATATGAACTTTTGGTTATTACAGACAGGATAAGGGAACTGATATTCCAGAAGGAATCAAGTAATGTGATAAGGGAAAAGGCACGTTTAGAGGGCATGAAGACATTGAGAGAGGATGGGACAAAGAAGATACTACTTGGAATAACGACTATAGAAGAAATCATTCGTATTACCCAGTCGGATATAGAGTGATCGGGTTCCCCGTAGAAAAGGAGTTTTATGGAGATTAGCGAACTACTTCAGATATGTGTGGATAGAAATGCCTCTGATATACACCTTACAGTAGGGAGGCCTCCTACTTTAAGAATGGATGGCTTGTTAGTACACTTAGACTATGAGTCATTGACACATGAGGATACAGAGGCATTGATGAAGTCTATTACGAGTCAGGAGCATCAACAGAGGGCTCAAGAAGTAGGTGGTGTTGATTTTGGATTTGCTTTTGGCGATATAGCACGCTTCAGGGTATCTGTATATAAGCAAAAGGGATACTTTGGAATGGCACTTAGGCTTATCCCATCCAGACTCCTCACGTTTGAGCAGATAGGTTTGCCGCCAGGGACAAAGGATTTGTTAAACAAACCAAGGGGACTCATATTGGTTACGGGGCCTACAGGAAGTGGCAAGACTACTACGATGGCTACTATGTTAGATTACATTAATACGAATAGGGATTGCCACGTCATCACGATTGAAGACCCGATAGAATACTATCACCATCACAAGAAGAGTGTTATAACACAGAGAGAGTTAGGGGTGGATGTCTCTTCTTTCTCTGAGGCATTGGTAAAGGCATTGAGGCAGGACCCTGATGTCATCCTCGTAGGTGAGATGAGAGACCTTGCTACTATAGAAGCAGCCATTACCGCTTCAGAGACAGGCCACTTGGTCCTTGCAACATTACATACCGTAAGTGCTGCACAGACTGTAGACCGGATTATAGATGTCTTTCCCAAGGACCAGCAGGACCAGATAAGGACACAACTCTCAACTGGAATATTAGCCATATTCTGCCAGCAACTCCTGCCAAAGGCTACCGGGAAAGGTAGAGTCGCAGCATTTGAGATTATGGTAACAACCCCCTCCATACAGAATCTTATCAGAGAAGCCAAGACATACAGGATTACCTCTGATATTCAGACAGGTGCAAAATACGGGATGAAGACATTAGACTCGTCTCTGTTTGAATTGTATCAGAAAGGTCTTATCAATTATGGCGATGTTATGGCTAAGGCATTTGATACTGAGCAACTGCAGGCTAAAATAGACGCATTACATAATCAGAAGAAAAGGTAAGAGATGAAGAATGACAGAAATAACCGCAGGAAGATAGGCGAGATATTAAAGGAAAAAGGCCTGATAACTGATAAACAACTTGAAGAATCTCTTGAAGAGCAGAAGAAATCCGGCAAACTCTTAGGCAGGGCGTTGATTGAGAAAGGCTTTGTCAAGGAAAGTGACGTCCTGGATGCCCTGGGGGTCCAGTCCGGGATGGAGGTAGTAAACCTGAACAAGGTAGAGATTACTCAGGAGGCGCTTGATAAGGTCCCTGCCTCAATTGCCAGGGTATATAACATAATGCCAATAAGATTGGAGAAGAATGTCCTCATAATAGCTATCTATGACCCTCAAAATGTGAGCATGTTAGATGACCTCCAGTTTATGTTTGATTGTAGTGTCAAAGGAGTGGTGGCAAATGAAGAGGAGATAAAGACTGCCATCCAGAGATATTATGGGGCACAAGGTGAATCCATAGATGAATTATTGGGAGAGATAGAAAAGGAGATGCCGGGGACTATATTGGAAGAGGCAAGAAAGGCAGAAGAACTTGAAGAGCCGGATATATCCAGCCTCCAGGAACTGGCAGCTCAGGCACCTATAGTGAAACTCCTTAATCTCATCCTGTTACAGGCTATCAAAGACAGGGCAAGTGACATCCACTTTGAGCCTTTTGAAAAGGAATTCAAAGTCCGATACAGGGTTGATGGGGCATTATATGAGATGGTTCCTCCACCAAAACACCTGAGTCTGGCACTCAGCTCAAGGATTAAAGTATTGGCAAATATGGACATAGCAGAACGCAGACTCCCTCAGGATGGGCGTATCATGTTAAATCTGGGAAAGAAATACGTTGATTTACGTGTCTCTACGTTGCCTACAGTCTTTGGCGAAAGTGTAGTTATGAGGGTATTGGACAAAAGCGTTGTCAGCCTCTCTTTAGACCAGATTGGATTTGCCCCAGACATATTAAACAATATAAAAAATCTCATCCAGAAGCCCAATGGGATAATCCTGGCTACAGGGCCAACAGGCTCTGGCAAGACTACCACACTCTATTCCTGTTTAAAGGAGATAAACAAGATAGATTATAAGATTATCACTACAGAAGACCCTGTGGAATATGATATAGCCGGGATAGTCCAGGTAGGAATTAAGTCCAAGATAGGACTGACATTTGCCTCGTGTCTGAGGTCTATACTTCGCCAGGACCCTGATATTGTATTGGTAGGTGAGATAAGAGATGTGGAGACTGCACAGATATCCATGCAGGCGTCCCTAACAGGTCACCTCGTGTTCAGCACATTGCATACAAATGATGCCCCTGGCGCAATAACACGTCTCGCAGACATGGGGATTGAGCCATTCCTCATCACTTCTACCTTAGAGGCAATCCTTGCCCAGAGGCTCGTCAGGACTATCTGTAAGGATTGCAGGGAGTCTTACATTCCTGATGAGTCACTTTTAAAAGAACTCGGCGTTACGCCTCGTGACATAGAAGGCAAATCATTCTATTATGGAAAAGGATGTGAAAGGTGTAACAATACAGGCTATAAAGGGAGGGCTGCTATTGCAGAACTCCTCGTTATGGAGGATAGTATCATGCCCCTCATTATTGAAAGGGCCCCGACTGCTGATATACGCAAGAGAGCACAGGAAAGTGGGATGAGGACATTGAGAGAGGATGGGTTGTTAAAGATATACGATGGCATTACTACGATAGAAGAAGTTTTGAAAGAAACGCAGACCTATGTGTAAAGTTTTACTTGTTGTCATTCTGAGGCAAAGCCGAAGAATCTTATAAGAGAGGGGTGATACTTAATGGCTACATTTACATACAAGGCTATGGACAAGCGGGGTAAAGAGGTTAAGGGAACCATAGAGGCTGAACATACTGCCCAGGCTATAAACATACTGAGAGATAAAGGCTTCTTCCCTACGAATGTAGTAGAACATAAGGGTAAGAAGACAAAGGTGCCTGGTGCAGTTGTCCAAAAGTCTGGCTTTAACCTGAGCATGTCTATCGCCCTACCAGGTGGAAATAAGATAAAACCAAAGCAGCTCACACAATTTACAAGACAATTGGCTACGTTGATAGATGCAGGTCTGCCACTTGTCAGGAGCGTTACAGTCCTTCGTGACCAGGCAAAACCTGGCCCTGTCAAGAATATATCTGCTAATTTGGCAGAAGAGGTTGAGGCAGGCAGCACCTTCTCAGAGGCGCTTTCCAAACACCCAAAGACATTCTCAAAACTATACATAAATATGATAAAGGCAGGCGAGGTTGGTGGAGTACTGGAGGTAGTGTTAGAAAGACTGGCTACGTTTGCTGAGAAGACAGAAAAACTCAAGGCAAGAATAAAATCAGCAATGGTATATCCTATACTTGTTGTAATTATCTCAGTAGGTGTTTTAGCATTCTTGATGACAGTAATAATTCCACAGTTCATGAAGATATTCAAAGATATGAATGCTACCTTGCCGGGTATAACAATTTTGCTCCAGCACATCAGTGTCTTTATGTTAACCAAATGGTACATAATGCTCGGGCTTATTATAGGGCTGGTAGCGATATATAGGTCCCTGGCAAAGATGGATAAGACCAAGTATTATGTAGACATGGTCAAGATAAGACTTCCTGTATTTGGGCAACTTGCAAATAAGGTAGGTATAGGGAGGTTTGCAAGGACACTCGGCACACTAATAAATAGTGGCGTTCCCATACTTCAGGCACTTCAGATAGTTAAGGATACTGCAGAGAATGAAGTAATAGCACGTGCTATAGGCGCGGTTCATGGGAGTATCCGTGAAGGAGAATCCATAGCAAAGCCATTGGGTAAGAGCAAGGTCTTTCCCTTATTTGTGGTGAATATGATAGATGTAGGTGAGGAGACTGGTTCGCTTGACCAGATGCTTTTAAAGATTGCTGATGCCTATGATGAAGAGGTAGACACGATGGTGGCAGGACTTACTTCTCTATTAGAGCCGATATTGATAGTAGGTATGGGTGGGATGGTTGGATTTATAGTTGTGGCTATGTTCATGCCACTCATATCCTTGATGGGCCAGTTAGGCGGAGGATAAAAAAGTTGCCTTATGCAGATGAGGCGTTAGTCAAAAGGTTAAAAGAAGGAGAAGAATCTGCATGGCTTGAGTTGATAAATAAATACAAGAAGAAGGCCCTTTCTATTGCCTATTTGGTTACAGGTAATATTGAAGATGCAGAGGACATCTCTCAAGAGGCTTTCATAAGAGTCCATCGCTCTATTAAAAAATTTAGAGGAGACTCAAGTTTTTATACATGGTTCTATAGAATCCTTGTGAACCTTTGCCTGCAAAGGCGTAGAGAGCCGCGATTTCTATATTACTTTACTTCAGAAAAGAAAGAATCCGCAGGAGATAACAGCATCCCTTATGATGCACTGCTCGGTGAACTCAATTGGGCAAATAATCCTGCTCGGCTCGTTTTAAAAAAAGAGTTAAGGGATGAGATAAATAAAGCCGTTGACTCGCTGCCAAAAAGGGAACGGACAGCCTTTATACTCTATACGTTTCACAACCTCTCTATCAGAGATATCACCTCTATCATGAACTGTAAGGAAGGAACGATAAAATCACATCTCTTCAGGGCAGTGAGGAAATTAAGGAAAAAACTTGGACGGTATATAAGTAACGGTAGACTTTAGCCTTCCATGTTGTCATTGTGAATGAAATGAAGCAATCTCATATTCTTGTAAACCTTTTTGAAAAATTTTAATCTAATAATATATGAAGATGGATAAGTGTAGAAATATACGCAAGTTCTTATTTGAATACAACCGTTCTGAACTTGACCCTGAGAAACATAGGGATATTCAGGTGCATTTAGAAACTTGTCCCAGATGTTCTGCCTGTTTTTCAGAGGCAGGAACTTTCCTAAGTTCCATAACCTATTGTAAAGACACGAGTTTGGTTAAAACTTGTCCCTCTGATGGTATAGGACCTACACCTGTTGAACTATTGGGACAGACGCCCTGTCTATCAGAAGAATTTTGGGCAAAATATGACGCCAAATTACTTGAAAGGTTAGAAAAGACTCACAGGAGAACCATCTTCCAATTGTATCTTCCTGAATTACGGCCGGTTATTACAGAGGCATTGGCAGGGATATTAGTATTGTTAGGACTTTTTGCCATGGTGGAGAAGGGATTCTTAGGATACGATTTAAAGACATATATATATTTACTGAAACAGGTATGGTAAAGGAGGAATAAATTATGGTTACTAAACAAATCAAGATAAAAGGGTTTACCCTGATAGAAATGCTGGCAGTAATTGCAATTATCGGGATATTGGCAGGGTTATTGATACCTGCCGCCTCAAAGGCAAGGAAGGAGGCTGCTATCCGAAAAGCCCAGGTCACCATATCCGCACTTGAGACTGCCCTGAGCATGTATTATACAGATTATGGGGCATTTCCACCGTCATGTACCCTTTCTACTACACAAGCAAATGGTAACACCTATTCTGCTACACAGCCACTTAGTGGTACAAATCTTGTCGGTGCACTCTCGGCCCCTACAAAAGGTGGACCATATATGAAGTTCAGGAATGAAGACCTGATAAAGGACCCTTCTTCTTCGCGACTGATACTTAAAGACCCATGGGGAAGGGCTTATATTTACGTCAGTAGAAGTTCCTTAGGCAGTGGCGTAACAGGCATAGGTCCATTCTGGTCTAATACTACAGATGTGACCAAAAACACCTATAATATCTACTCCTTTGGTCCAGATGGAACCACTGAAACGACAGGCGGTACAGATGTGACAGACACTAATTCCTCTAATGCTTTTAATAGCTCATATTGTGGGAATGATGACCGGTATGATGGAAGTCCCCTCTATGATAAGAATGACGATGACATCAATAACTGGTAAAAAAGGGAAGGTTTAATTGAATGGGAGGTGGTTGTTATGCGAAAGTTAATTCTTACTGCAGGCTTTACAATTGTTGAACTCATCGCTGTTATTGCCATAATCTCTATATTGACAGGTCTTTTGTTGGCTGGTGTCTCAAAGGTGCGTGCATCTGCCAAGATAAAGAAGGCAAAAGCGACTATTGAGCAACTTGAGGTTGCATTAGAGATGTATTCACAAAATTATGGAACTTATCCAAATGATGACGGATTATCGGGTGGTAAATTCCCAGGTTGCTCCGTATTAATTAACGCTCTTGAATCCGAAACCCCTCAGGCTAAGGAGAGAGGCGGCCCTTATGTTAAATTTCCTGCTGAACTCAAAGACGGAAGTGGTAACCTCCTTGACCTATGGGGACAACCTTATAGATACCATTGGCACACTTATCAGTCAACTCCTCCTTATTATAATGTAACAGCAATTGGACAGGAAAGTGGTAAGCCAAACATTACTTACAATATATGGTCCCCTGCTTCTAATAAAATCAATGATGAGTGGATTTCAAATCCAAATTACCCTGGGCCGCTTCCTACGGAAGAGCAACGGCGTAACAGTGACGATATTGTTAATTGGTAGGTGAATGATGAAATCAATTAAATACAAAAAAGGCGTTACAATAATGGAGATGCTCGTAGTCCTGGTAATCATAGGGATGCTGTCTGTGATTGCAATGCCTACATTCTTTTCCTTTACCAAAAATGCCAGGTTAAGAGGGGCATCGCGGGTGATTACTTCTGCCTTAAGGAACGCACGCAGCTATGCCATCACCCAGAGGATAAACTATACCGTATCAATTTATTTGACCGATAATGCAGTTTCAATGTACGAAACACCGGATAATGTCAAAAGGATAAATGTAAGCGAACCTGCAGTCATAGATATAAGAGATTCAGCAGGTACAATTACGGGAGGGTATAAAGAATTTACTTTTAAGCCAGATGGTACCACTACAGGCACTACAGATTCAATATGGGTTTATGACAAGATAAGCACAGATACCGTCGGTACCAATTACATTCAGATTAGAGTTTACCCTGCCACTGGTGGCGTAAAAACAGGTGATATAAATCAACCATTATAAATTAAATGTTAAAAAAATCCTTTAATAATATAACATTGGATCAATTTATACGAGAGGTTTCTTCTCCTTTACAATTAAAAGAAGAGGTTATCGTAGCCTATTTACATGGTTCATATTTATTAAGACCCAATAGTGAGCATAATGATATAGACATTGGGGTTATATTAGATGAAAGGAAAGCGTTTATTGCTATGGAGGAAGAGATAAAACTCTCTTCGTTCTTGGAAGAGGCGTTAGAAATTTCACCAATTGATGTGAAGGTTTTGAATTCAGCCCCAAAATTTTTCCAATACAAGGTAATCAAAGACGGAAGAGCAATATTTTGCCGTAATGAGTTAAAGCGGATAGAATATGAAGTAAAACTAACCAACGAATACTTTGATTTAAAGCCCATGTTAGACTATTATAATGCCTGTATGTATCAGAATATTAAGGAAGGTGTCCATGGTCCTGGATAGAGATAGTATAAATAAACATTTAGAATTATTGCGCAGATACGTTTCTGACCTGATTGATTTTAGCCAGACTATAAGTTTAGAAGAATTGCAGGATGAGCGCAAAAAACAATATATGGTCCTATATCCTATTACTATGGCTATTCAATCCTGTGTTGATATAGCCAATCACATTATTGCCGAGCGTTCATTTAGAAGACCTGAAGAGAATACTGAAGTTTTCAAAATATTAGCCGAAAAAGGCATATTAGAAGTAGATTTCGCCAATGAACTTAAAAACATGGTCAAATTTAGGAATTTGGCAATCCATCTTTATTGGAAAGTAGATATGGAAAAGGTATTTGATATATTAAAAAGCCATTTAGACGATTTCTCTAAATTTGAGAAATATATAGTAGAGTATATTGAGAAGGAAAGATAGCAAAGATGTTTAAATCAAAAAGAGGTTTTACGCTTGTTGAGATAGTATTTGCCTTGGCTATATTACTCGTAGGACTGGTGGGTGTGTTAGCATTGTTCCCTGTGGGCCTGACAGCCAGCAAAAAGGCAGGAGACTATACCACAGCCGCCCTCGTCGGAGAGCAGATAATAGCAAGTATCAGAAATGCAGGGTATAATATATATGGAGATATTCCAAGTCCTCCATCATACGCATGGCAGGTTGGAATTAATCCTCCCGAGTTTGACTATTATCCTTCTTTTGGTGGTAGTCTTCCAGAAGGATTCTCATGGTCAGCATTAGTTGAGACTACCACTATTAGTAACCTTAGAAAAGTTACACTGGTTATCTACTGGGTAGACCAACTGGCAAGAGAGCCCCATTCAGGGTATAGAGTAGAGAAATTCGTCACATACCTGGCAAAATACAATTGAGATAATATAAAGGATATGAAAAATTGACAGAACCTAATGAAAAATTTATCAGAAAAAGGGGACTGTCCCTGTTTTGGGACTGTCCCCGAAATGGATTTACCTTGATGGAATTATTGGTGGCAATAGCTATCATGAGCATCATCTCTATCAGTTGTTATACCGCATTTGATACTGGATTGAAATCGTGGCGCATGAGTGAGGCAAGGGTAGAGCGATACCAAAACGCCAGAGCCGCCCTTGACATGATGGCAAGGGAATTACAATCGGCGTTTATTCCTACAGGGGGTGGTGTATATAGACTTAAAGAGATCACTTCTGGTGTCTACTCTGGCGGCATCTATTTTACCACTTCTGCTATAGAAGTGACTACAAATGTGTATGAAGTAGGTTATGGGCGAAGGGCTAGTGACAATGTCCTTATAAAGGAAATACAAACTCCTCCTGATAGTACAGGAGGGAATGGCATGGGTTCAGAACTTGCCCAGAATATAATTGGTTTAGAGTTTGAGTATGGGTATTATGTGAATGTTGCTAATAGAAACAATGGAGTAATAACGTGGGGTACAGGCGCATGGGATTCAACTCTTAATAGCGCAACGAATCTTTATAGAAATGACAGCGTAGATAAAAATCCCGATGGGTTACCTGAGGCGATTAGAATAGGCTTGGCGGTCCAGGATGAAAAACGATACGAAGCAGCCCAATCTTTCTATACAATTGTATATCTGCCAAATGCAGAGTAAGAGAGAGATAGTATGAATCTTAAAAATGAAAAAGGGATAGCATTGATTATGTCCATAGGTATAGTAGCAATGCTCGCTATTATCGGGACAACCTTTGCCATCAACATGCGGTTGGAGCAGAAGGCATCTGCTAACTATCTGGCAAGTGCCAAAGCAAAGGCATTGGCTGAAGCGGGCATTAACCATGCTATTGCCGTATTGAGGCTCTATACTATTACACAGGCATATTCAGATTTTGATGATAATTGGCGATGGTATGGGACCGCTATAAAGTTGTATGGAACGAGCGATTATAGCGGTGCATATGAAGTCAGTGCTGTTGACTGTGCAAGCCGGATTTACATAAATGATGGGTTGTATTTAACTGGCGCAAGTAAGACTGCAAGGGATAGCAGACTGGCTACAATGTTAGAAAATTTAGGGACATACATAGATAATAATCCCGTAAGTAACCCAAACCCCGTTCCTGCTGGGGACGGGGCTACGATTATAAATTATAGAAATTCTATAGGTGGTTTTGTGACAAAGGAACAGATTAAAGAAACTACAGGGGGTATTATTTCTGCTGCTGATTACAGGTGGCTTAAAGATTATATTACTGTCAATGCCTGGGTTGACCCGAATACGATTCGGCCGAGTGATATAAGTAATCAGCCAAGAGCACCTGTAAATGTCAATACTGCCTCAAGGCCTGTTTTGATAGCAGTGCTGCAAGATGTGGCTACATCTGCAGTTTCAATAAGTTCAGGTAATGCGGATACCATTGCAGGTAATATTATGACTCAGAGGCAGACTTTTCCTTTCACGAATTGGGATGGTGCGTCAGCCACAGGAGGATTTAATGCATATATTGATTCATTAGGAATAGCGGAAAGCGGGCTTATAAAGGCAAATGCCAATCCAAATACCCGCCTGAATACAGTAAATCCTAACAAAAAATGGAGAGCGCCTGCTGATAAAACAGAACTGACAGCTAATACTACAGAGTTTTGTTTCAATTCAATGGGTTATTATGAGTTAGAATCCACAGGGACTGTAACTATCGGAGCTGGTACTGCCCCAGTAGCACAAAAGAAGATAAGGGCATTAGTTAAGTTATCTGACTTATGGCGGCAGACAAATCAGTCACAGTTTGGCAATGGAACCATAAGTCAGATTAGTTTTGCAAACACCTTGTATACTTATCCTGAACCGAGAGATGCAGGCATCACGGCTGCTAATTATGATGGCCAAATTATGATGGCTAATGTTGAAGCAACAGGAGGGATGTTTAGAGCAAGTTTCAACAATGATTTGGATGCTGATGTAGCAGGTGGAGTTGCGACTGCTGGTGGTACGCTTGACGAAATCAGTGTTATTGCTGCAGGTTTTGGGGATTTATTCCCGGATGGGGCTTATATTTATGGCAGTGGAGGAAGTGGTGAATATCTGACCTATCAAATGGCTAGTAATTTTCCCTCAGCTTCTACTGATGAAGGAACTATAGAAATGTGGGTGAAACCATCCTATGATGTTACGGGTAGTTCAGGCACTCACTATTTCTTTTCATTTCAAAATGCTGGTGGCACAGAATATGTGAGATTTTATGATAATAATGGCATATTGACATTTTTGGTTCGTGATACAGCAAATAGCAATTTATCCGTTACATCTGATATCACAACCTGGGATGTTGGTCAGTGGCATCACATAGTTGCAACTTTTGATTGGGATGATAGTGACTTAGGAACTGGTAAGACTATAATCAGGTCTTTTGTGGACGGTGTAGCTGCTGCAGCGGTATCTACTGCTGGCCTTATTTACCAGGTAGATCTTCCTGCCGCCGATATGTATATCGGTTCTGACTCAAGTAGTCCTCCCACTCAAAATTGGGCTAATTCTACAATAGATGAATTGAAAATTTATAATTCCATAGTGTACGCCGGTAGTTTTTCTGTTCCCGATAGATACTATGACGATGGCGGTAACCTTATTTCTGCAAACGTAGCTACATTTACATCAGAGACTAAAAGTTTAAGTTCTAACGTTACCTGGGGGACAATTACCTGGACAGGGTTTACTCCATCAGGTTATAATCCGTCAAATGGGATAGGTCTGGATGCGAATGCCGGTGATGGCTGGCCAAATTTATCCCTTGTTGCTCCTGATTTTACTAGTGCTGCCAGCGATAATAAAATCTCATCTGCAACTTCTTCTTCAAGTAATTCAATTCAATATCGTGTTCGTATGACCGGGACTAGTACACCACTTATTACAGATCCACTTACAGATACCCCGGTCCTTGATGATGTTACGATTACATATCTTTCTCCTGTGCGGTTCTTCTCCTGGCAGGAGGTGGCAGAGTAGGTAATAGATTAGCCGCATCCTCTACTGGCGGGAGTTGGGGGAAGGGGAGTAGATTTAGTGAAATCCCGTTGCTGAATGATTGCATGGATGGTATAATTAGAGATTGATAAGGAAGGAACAAAGATAAATACACTTTTGCAGCGCGATTGAGAAAACAGGACGAAATTCAAACTTTGGATTGAAATTTCCCGAATTCGTGTGCATCAATCTGAAGAAGATATAGGGGTAGAATTTGAAGAAGAAGATTTGGAATAAAGGAAAGTTCGACCTAGCCTGGGATAAATTAATGGTTTTGAGTGAAAAGATTACGAGATTATGGAAGGGACCAGGGGCAGTAGAAGAAATCAGAGAACAAAGAGAAAAAAAATATAGGAGGCGATGGAGATGACACAGTTGACGGTCGTTTCAGAGAAGATGGATGTGGTGCGACCTTTAATTAACGATGCTATTAAAAAAGAGATTGCAGTGATAGGACTCGGAATTGAGCGGACCATGGAGATTTTACAACAATTTGAAAAAAAATATCACATGAAATCTGAGATTTTTTATGCCAAACTTTCTAAGGGGCGGCTAAAAGAAAATTTAGATTTTATAGAGTGGGAAGGAGAATATGAGACATTAAAGCGGCTGCAGGAACAATTGCGGGAATTAAAAGGAACCAAGATTGAGTATAGATGACTATTTTGACAGAATTAGAAAGATAATTGAAGGGCTTGCAGTTGTAACTTCTTATCAAATTTTAATTGAGCACCGCTCTCCAGAATATGGAAAGATCAAAATGCGGATTGACTTTATGGATGGTTCAATGTTATATTTTATGGAGTTTGTCAAAGTGGGACGAACTGTAGAAAAATACAAGTATTCTTATCACTACCAGAACAAAAAAGGAGAACTGATTTTTAGATATGACAATTCCCGACATTTTGTGAGATTATCTTCCTTCCCTTATCATAAACATATCGGACAAAGTAAAGCTGTTGAATCAAATTGCCCTGATTTAGAGGATATTTTAAGTGAAATTTTAAGGTGTATAATAAAGATTTTTGATTAAGGTGATATAAGTTAGAGACATTAAAACATAAATCTTGAGGTAGTTATGGCATGGGTGTTTATTTATATGCATTTGCAGGTTCTTTAATCCTTTCCTTTATCCTCACCCCCCTTTTTAAAAAGATTGCCATTCGTTATGATATTCTGGATAAGCCTACTCCTCTAAAAAATCACACCATACCAGTGCCATATTTGGGAGGAGGTGCGATATTTCTTGCCTTCTTCTTATCCGTGTTATTATGGGGCATAGCAAAGACTGGTTATTCCAAAGAACTCTTCTCTATAATTCTGGGCGGAGGTATTATAGTTCTTTTAGGGTTGGTTGACGATATTAGAAAACTCAGTCCATGGACAAAGTTTTTCGTGCAACTTATTGCATCATTAGTTCTTATACTGAACGGTATGAAACTTACGATACAAGTTCTTCCCGCTTTCTTGAATCTGACTTTAACAGTCCTATGGGTCATTGGCATTACCAATGCATTTAATATTATAGATGTGATGGATGGCTTATCGGCTGGGGTTGCGTTTATAGCCTCAGGTATATTCTTCATTATTGCCCTTATGACCGGTAATATGGCAGTTGGAATAATGTCGGCGAGTCTATGTGGGGCAACGTTTGGATTTTTAAGATATAATTTTAAGCCTGCCCAGATATTCATGGGGGATATGGGGAGTGGATTCCTCGGGTTTATTATCTCTGCAATAGCCATACAGGAGAGTTATACAACCACCAATTCTATAGCACTATTTTCACCCTTACTTATATTAGCCGTTCCCATATATGATACACTCTTAGTTATATATATGAGAATTAAAAAAGGTAGACCCGTCTTTAAAGGGAGCCGTGACCATTTTGCATTACGTCTTGTAGCATTGGGGTTGAATGAGCGCAAGACAGTGCTCGTTACTTATGGAATAAGTCTAATATTAGGGATTTTTGCGTTAGTCATTGTGAGATTAAAGATTGAATGGGCTATTGCAGCCTACGTTTTTATTATAATAGCATTAGTTTTGGCAGGCTTCAGGCTCAGTAAGGCAAAGGTAGAAGGGGAAGGTAAAGATAAACTTGGATAAAATAAAGGTAGCCCATATAATAACCAGGCTTGAACTTGGTGGCGCCCAGCAGAATACACTCTATACTGTAGAAAATTTAGATAAGGATAAATTTGACGTAACACTTATCTGCGGCAAGGGAGGATTGTTAGATGAAGAGGTTGATAAAACAGGCGTAAAAGTAGTCTTTATTCCTTCACTAAGACGCAAGATAGCCCCATGGTTTGATATAATTGCCTTTTTGAAACTCTGGCGAATCTGTAAGAAGGAGAATTTTACTGTTGTCCATACCCACAGTTCAAAGGCAGGAGTTCTCGGAAGATGGGCAGCAAGGTTAGCAGATGTTCCTGTGATTATCCATACTGTGCATGGCTGGAGTTTCAATGATTACCAGAATCCTATCTTGAAAAAATTTTATATATGGTTAGAACGCCTTACTGCAAATATTACTACTAAGATAATTGCTGTTTCGTATAAAGATGTAGAAAAGGGTCTAAAGATGGGAGTTGGCAGACAGAAACAGTATATAATGATACGCAGTGGCATAGAGATTGAGAAATTCAGGGATGCAAAGATAGATATTACATCCAAAAGGAAAGAGATGGGACTTGCCCCAGATCGGCCAGTTGTCGGAATGGTCGCATGTCTTAAGCCCCAGAAAGCACCATTGGATTTTGTCAGGGTAGCAAATAAGGTTCGGAAGAGATTGCCAGAAGTTCAATTCCTCTTAGTCGGAGATGGGGTGTTGCGGCACAGGGCAGAACGCTTAAAGAAAAAGTTAGGACTTGATGGTAACCTTATACTTACAGGCTGGAGGCGCGATATCCCTGAAATTATGGCTTCCATTGACGTATTTTGCCTAACATCACTCTGGGAAGGCCTGCCCAGGACCATACTTGAGGCAACTTCTTGCGGGGTTCCTATTGTGGCAACCGATGTTGGAGGAAATTCTGAGGTTATCAGAGATAATATAAATGGCTATTTGGTTAAACCAGGAGACATATCAACATTTGCAAAAAAGATTGAAGGATTGATACTTACCCTTTTACCCCAGATAGTAAACTCACCTTCTATACCTGTTAAAATACATGAAGGCACATTAACCTTAGACTCATCTTTTGACATTAAAGAGATGGTTAAAGATATAGAGTCCTTATATAATAAGGTTAAAAAACAAAAATGATACCAATGGTGAACCTTAAGGCCCAGTACTACTCAATGAAGGATGAAATTGACAGAGCAATTGAAGATGTCCTTGGAAGCGGCTGGTTTGTATTGGGTAAGCAGGTAGAGGCTTTTGAGGCAGAGTTTGCCTTCTATTGTCAGGCACGTTTTGGAATAGGGGTGGGTTCAGGGACCGAGGCACTTCACTTAGCCCTTCTTGCCTGTGGAATTAGACCAGGAGATGAGGTAATAACAGCCCCAAATGTGCCGGCAGCTATTGCCTGTGCTATAAATTTTGCTAATGCTATACCTGTCTTTGTAGATATAGAACCCAATACTTACACAATTGCCCCTCATCGGATAAGCGAGGCTATCACAAAGCGAACCAGGGCTGTCATTCCAGTGCATCTCTATGGACATCCGGCAGATATGGACCCAATAATGGATTTAGCAAAGAGATTTAATTTAAAAGTAATAGAAGATGCCTCCCATGCCCATGGCGCAGAGTATAAAGGGAAAAAGGTTGGCTCAATTGGCGATGTCGGCTGTTTTAGTTTCTATCCTACGAAAAACTTAGGGTGTTATGGTGATGGTGGAATTGTGATTACAAGTAATGAGACGTTGGCTAAAGAATTAAGGATGCTTCGCAATTATGGTGAAGACCAAAAATCCCACTCTTCTATAAAGGGTTTTAATAGCCGGCTTGATGAGATACAGGCGGCGATCTTAAGGGTAAAACTAAAAAGGCTTGATGAATGGAATGAAAAAAGGCGAAGGCTTGCTTTCCTGTATGGGCAACATTTAGCAAATGCCCATATTACAACACCTTCAGGCATGGATTTTGTTAAACATGTCTACCATCAATACGTAATACACCTGAGACAAAGGGACGAATTGCGAAACTTTCTTAGTTCAAATGAAATAGAGACTTCAATCCACTATCCTATTCCAATTCATTTACAGAAAGCATATGCAGATTTTAAAAAGCATAGTTTGCCTATCGCAGAATCCTGCGCTAAAAAAATTCTTTCTCTTCCGATTTATCCAGAATTGAGCGAGGATGAAGTTATTAGGGTGGCAGGTGTGATTAACAAATTCTTATTGCAGACAGTAGAGTAATGATAAAAGAGGGTATCAGCGTTTTCTTTCCATTATATAACGATGAAGCGACAGTTGAGAAATTGGTTGATGATACATTATCACTTCTTGAGCCTATTACCAATGACTATGAACTTATACTCGTAAATGATGGAAGCATAGACAATACAAGGACGATTTGTAACAGACTTGCAAATGAAAATGCTAAGATAAAGGTAATTCACCATGAGAGAAACAAAGGTTATGGGGCAGCGCTAAAGGCAGGATTTGCCAATGCCACAAAGGAATTGGTCTTCTACACAGATGGTGATGGCCAATACAATGTAAAAGAATTGGTAGAGTTATTGCCATATATTCATGAGGTAGATGTTGTAACTGGATATAAGATAAAGAGGAGTGACCCGATTTATAGGAAAGTTTTAGGTAAGATTTATCATTGGATAGCAAAATTTCTTTTCAATCTTAAAGTGAGGGACATAGATTGTGACTTTCGCCTCTTAAGGCGGTCTATATTTAATAATATTACCCTTGAATCTGATAGTGGCGTTATATGCCTTGAGATGATGAAGAAGATACAAAATGCTGGGTATAAGATAAGAGAAGTGCCTGTCCACCATTATCCGAGAATAAGCGGTAGGTCGCAATTCTTCAGGGTTAAGAATATCATTAAGGTTATGGCTGGTTTATTTACACAATGGTGGAAATTAGTAGTTGTGAAGAAAATATATGGATAGGAAGGCTATTTTATCAATTTTGCTATTCGCTGTTTTGCCTTTAATATTCTTTTGGGATGGGAAAATACCCCCAAATCTGTTAGAGAATGGCGATGGTCTATTCTATTATCTTACTGAGAGAGTAACAGCGGCAAGGATGATAAAAGATGGGACGTTACCTCTCTGGAACCCTTATCGTTTTGGAGGCAGTCCTCTTATGGCAGACCCTGAAACAGGTTGTTTTTATCCACCCAATATCCTTTTTCTATTCCTACCATCCACAGCAGCATTTAATTGGGTAATGTATCTCCATTATTTCTTAGCAGGCATTTTCACCTTTTGTTATATGAGATTATTAGGGGCAAGGTATCTTTCAGGTATTGTGTCAGGGCTAATTTATATGTTCTCAGGTTTCATGATTGCCCGTCTGGGGCATGTGGACCTGCAGAACATGGCAGCATGGGTTCCTGCTGTATTCCTTTCCTTAGAAAAAGTTCGACAAGGCAGGATGAACTATGCAGCAATTGGTGCCTGTGTATTTGGTTTGATAATTCTTACAGGATTTTCCCAGGGGGCGGTCTATTTGACTATATATATTTTAGCATACATTATATATTTTGGAATTGTCCTTAGGAAAGAGAGGTTTAACAAAAGATTGATTACAGGAGGGATAGGGATGCTTTTCGGGGGCATATTGCTTTCCATGGTGCAGATTTTACCTACTATTGAATTTGCCATCCAGACACACCGCAGGGCACTTAACTATGAGTTCTTTTCAAGTTTTTCTTTCAATCCCCGTCTCTTACCGCTTCTTATCTTTCCAAACATATTTGGCGGGAATTCTTATAGATTTTATCCTGTTTATTACCAGGGAGAATGGAATTTAGTTGAGATGACAATGTATTGTGGAATTTTACCACTATGTTTGGCATGCATAGGTTTTCTAAAATTCAGAAAAAAAGATTCTAACGTCCTGTTTTGGTCTTTTGTAGCCATACTTTCTTTCTGTCTTGCATTAGGGGGGTATAATCCTTTCTATAAGATTACCTATTATCTTCCGTTCTATAATATGTTCCGCTGTTCTGCCAGGCACTGGTTTATGTTTGATTTCTCAATAGCAATCCTTGCAGGATTGGCACTGAATAGGTTAAGAAATAACTGCATGGCAGGGAAGCTAAAAATATGAGCCTCGCGGTCTGTATCCCACTTTTTAACATAGTTTTGGCAATAGTTATTTTATTTGGTATTATTAAAGGCCGTTCAAGGGTTTGGATTAAAATGGTCCCTGCATTAATTTTTATAGACCTGTTTTTGTTTGGTCATTTTTTTAATCCAATATGGAAAGGGAAACTGGATTTAGATAAGGCAAGCCATTATAATAAAGGTGTGGAGTACTTACAGTCAACAGGCATTGACCCTCATAATTATAGAATCCTTTCAATTCCATCCACGCCTCCTTTGAGAACGAATACTATTGAATTGTTAGATACCCTTTACTGCAATTCTAACAGCCTTTATAAAATAGAGAGTATAAATGGGTTTAGTGGTTTTGTCTTAAAGGGATATTCTGAATTACTTGGCATGGATGAGGCAGGAATGGCAGACTTTGACTGGCTATTGGCAAATAACAGAGTACTTTCAATGCTGGGTGTTAGATATATCTTCTCTAACATACATCACCCGGAATATATTCAGTTGGCACCACATGATGAAAATACCGAGGCGAGGAAGTTTAGGAAATGGATAAATTTAAAACCTAACACTGACTACAAGATTGAAATTATCGCAAAGACCGGAAACCATTCCAAAGGATATATAGTCTTATCTGTCTTTGGATATTCAAGGAAAAAGGAGCCATTGACGATTCATTCTGTTATAATCGGAGAAGAAGGTCCACAGGCAAAAGAAATAGTCCTGGATTTTCATACAGATTTCTTACAAAAAGATGAATACTATCTTGAAGTATCAAATCGCTCATCAGGAGAGGTAATCATTGAGCGTTTATCTATAAAAGAAATAAAATCAGGCAAGGATATACTATTTCCCGCTAAAAAAACCTCAGTAGAACTCAGTGTTCATGGTGAAAATTATATTAAAAAATTCCAGAATAATTCAATAACTATCTTTGAAAACAAGAATGTTCTACCCAAACAGTTTCTCGTTTCTAAATTTCGGCTGGTAAAAAATTTGCAAGAGGCAGTTTCCCTGCTTAGAGATAATGAGATTGATATTGATTTAAGTAAAGAGGTATTACTGGAGGCTGATAAGATTCCGGGAGTATTAGAGGAAGGGGAATCATTTGTTTCGTCTATATCTTACAAGTCAGATGAGATTTTGGCAAGTGTAACTATTCATGGTAACAAGATATTGGTTATGAGCGAGATATATTATCCTGGCTGGAAGGTATATATTGATGGAAGAAAGGGAGAAATCCTTAAAGTGAATGCTATACTTCGGGGTGTTTTCGTTCCGAGTGGCAATCATATAATCCGGATGCTCTATGACCCTTTATCTTTAAAAGTAGGGTTAATAATAAGTGGTCTGGCATGGATAGGAGTGGTTGTCTATCTTATAATCTTCAAAAGGGCAAGATATGGCACAGATTAAACTTACTAACAATGCAATTTCTATTAAAGAAAAAGTCCCGGTTATAATATGGCTCCTTGTATTGCTTTATATAGGGGTATTTTTTATTCTCTCTAACCTTATGCATATCTCTTTCTACACTGGCTATGACCTTGCCGGCGCAGAACAGGGTATATGGCAGATTGCTTTCAATAAGGACCAATTTAATACATTATGGGGGGCAAATAACTGGGCAAACCGCATGTATGTGTTTAACCTATTTCTCGGTCCACTATATCGCCTCTGGCCTGCGACATGGCTACTTTTCCTGTTGCAATCTATTGCGTTAGGGATAGGAGGAATGCTACTTTATAAATTTGCTGTTAAACATATCAAAAATTCCATGTTCCCACTCATCATTACAATTGTCTATTGTCTTTATCCCATGTTACACCATATAAATTTATTTGATTTTCATCCAGATGTTTTTGCAATCCCCTTTTTATTAGGTGCTATCTATTTTGCAATGACACGACCAGTTTTGCTTTTCCTGTTTTCTGTCCTTGCTATGATGTGCAAAGAAGATGTTGCAATCACCGCCTTTGCTATAGGGATATACCTAATATTTAAAGGGAAGCGATGGAGAGGGGTAGGGCTTATCGGGCTTTCTATAGCCTGGTCCATTGTAACGATAGGCATACTGATGCCGATTTTCAATGGTGGTAGATTAAACCCATCTCTACAATGGTTTTATGGAGTGTATGGTAATACACCAGGCGAGATACTTACACGTATCTTTACACATCCTTTTTCTATATTTTATAAAGTATTTGTAGAACACAGAGGGCTTGAATATCTGTTTAAAGTGTGTCTTGGGCTGGGATTCTTGCCTTTATTAGCCCCGGATGTACTTGCAATAACGCTTCCACACTTTTTAATTAATTTCGTAAGCGAATTTACCCCTCAACATAGGCTTGACCTCCATTATGGTGCATACGACATACCTGTGTTATTCATTGCGAGTATCATAGGATATAAACGTTTGTATAAAAAGATGAATCTTTCTGTAAAAGGTGTGAAATCATTTATATTTTTTCCTCAAATAGCATTGCTTATTTTTGCAATAGCAAGCAGTATTTGGCTCGGCCCTTTTAGGGATATAAATAAATTTCTACCATCAGAAAGAAGTGGTGCATTGCATTCGGCAATCAATTTGATTCCTTCTCACGCTTCTGTATCTGCATCAGAGTGCATTATATCTCATTTAGCTAAAAGGGATATTGCCTACATGTTTCCAAATCCATTTCAGCGTGTTAATTGGACAGGGAGACATTTAGATGAAGACTACGCACTTTTTTGGGCTAGTGAAGAAAATGGATATGACCTCTCCCGAGGTTGGGATGTAGAATATATAATTGTAGATAGAGTACCCCCATCTTCGTATTATCCATTTACAGATAAGATGAAGGTTATTATAGAAGAACTAATTGCAACCAGACGATACGGGATACTTCTTGATAATCCGTATGTCCTTGTCTTGAAGAAAACCCAAGGTGAGGTGATATAGATATTGAGATTAGAAGATTTTCAGACATTATATCAGATTGAAGATAACCACTGGTGGTTTGTTGGCATGCGAGAAATTACTGGGGTTATGCTTGATAGTGAAGTTAAAAACCTTTCAAATCCACGGGTTTTAGATGCAGGCTGTGGGACAGGAATAATGTTAGGATGGCTCAAACGATACAGCAATGGTGAAGATATCTATGGCATTGATTCTTCACAAGAAGCATTGGGTTTCTCAAGACTTCGTGGTAACAAAAAGTTGGTCCATGGTGATATTAGTAATCTTCCGTTTGTATCAAATAGTTTTACCCTTATTACATGTTTTGATGTGCTTCAACAAATACCCAGTAATATAGAGTTAAATGCTTTATCCGAACTTTATAGAGTTCTTGCTCCAGGTGGTTTACTTTATATCCGTGTCGCTGCTAACCAGTGGCTTTGGTCTGGGCATGACAGGGCATTGGGAACTCAACATCGTTATAACCTGTACGAGTTAAAGAAAAAATTAATGCAAGCAGGTTTCACTATTTCACGTTCTACGTATGTAAACATATTACTTTTTCCTGTGGCAGTGATAATACGTCTCTATAAAAAGTTTTTCCATTTCACTTCTGATGTCAGGCCAATGCCAAAAGGATTAGCATGGCTAAATCGCTTTTTGATATGGGCTCTTAAAATAGAGGCATGGTATTTAAATAAGCCACGGCGAATGTTTCCACAGGGACTTTCAGTTGTCTGTTTAGCGTACAAGAGATTATGCTGAAGTATTTTTGATTACTTAATGTGAGTAGTTGATTTATAAGGAAGTACTTGAGAAATGAATGGGCCGGTTGGACGATTAATAGGACATAGAGAATTACTAAAGAACCTATTGTTAAGGGATATAAGGGCTAAATACAAAGGTTCTGTGTTTGGGGCATTATGGACGATTATTAATCCGTTAATTATGCTCCTCCTTTATACGTACGTATTCTCTATTGTCTTAGGTGTGAAGTGGAATACGGGACAGGATACAATATCTTTTGTCATGTATCTTTTTTGCGGGTTGTTTCCATGGATGGCATTTCAAGAGGCAATTTCACGGTCAACAAACTCAATTGTAGAGAACGGAAGCCTTCTCAAGTCTTACCCATTTCCTGCAAAGCTCTTACCATTTCAAATCGTAATTTCATCAATGTTGAATCAGTTAATAGGATTTGCTATACTTATTGTTGTCATGTTGATTGTTCATTTGCCATTTACTAAAATGTTCCTCCTTATCCCGATAGTGCTATTGATACAGTTTGCATTTACACTTGGTCTGGCATGGTTCTTTTCAAGTATAAATGTCTTCTTCAGGGACATCTCATCTTCACTTGGGATAATCCTCCTTATGTGGATGTTTGCGACGCCAATATTCTATCCTGAATCAATTGTGCCGGAGAACTTGAAGTTTATTATAACGATTAACCCTTTAGCGCATATAGTAGAAGCATATAGAAATCTTTTACTTGAGGGAAAATGCCTTCAAACACAAAGGGTAGTGATATTGCTTATATCATCTATCGTGTCACTTGCTGCTGGATATGGTTTGTTTAATAGAACCCAGCAGAGGTTTACAGACTATGTATGATGGGACAAAGGGAAAGTGGATTAAATGATTTCCGTCAGTGTAGAAAATCTATGCAAGAGTTACAACTACGGTTTGAGATTTAAAGACCGTGTGCAAGAAATGTTTGGATTTAGAAAATCATCAAATGAGGCATTCTTTGCTCTTAAGAACGTGAATTTTCAAGTCACTGGGGGAGGGGTTTTAGGCATAATCGGTGAAAACGGCTCGGGTAAGAGTACACTATTGAGATTGTTAGCAGGAATTACACAACCCTCTTCTGGAAAGGTCAGGGTGAATGGCAGGGTTGGCGACATACTTGACTTAAGTGCTGGGTTTCACCCTGAATTTAGTGGACGCGACAATATCTACATGAATTGTTCCATACTTGGGATAAAGAAACAAGAAATTGATAAAAAATTGGATGATATCCTGGATTTTTCAGAATTAAAAGATTTTATCAATATGCCGCTACGAACTTACTCATCAGGGATGCTGGCAAGATTAGGATTTTCTGTTGCCACTCATATTGAACCTGATGTTATGCTGATTGATGAGGTAATAGCAGTGGGTGACCAGTACTTCCAGAGAAAGTGCGTAGAAAAGATTAAAGAACTTATTAAAAAACGCACTACGATAGTCCTGGCATCTCACAATATGCATTTTGTCAGAAGCCTTTGCAATGAGGCAATATGGCTTAAGGAAGGGGTTATTGTGGCAAGTGGCAACACTGACAAGGTGGTGGATAGTTATATTGACTTTGTGCGCCAGAAAGAAGGGGTATATCTGACAAAGTTACAAGATGCAGGACAAAGGGATATCTCAGTCACCGAGTCCCAAGAAAATGGGCTATGGACAGTTCCTCAAAGGCAAGGGAGTAGAGAGGCGGTTATTATAAATGTCAGATTGCTGGATATTAATAAGAAAGAAAAGTCTGTCTTTGAAACCGGGGAAGATATGATTGTAGAGGTGAAATTCAAATGCTTCAAGCCGCTTGATTCTCCAATTTTTGGAGTTGCAATACACCGCAATGACGGTGTTTACTGTTATGGCCCTAACACAGGGTTTGACAATTTTTTCAAAGGGACTTTTGAAGGTGAGGGGACATATTCAATAAGGTATAAGGAATTGCCGCTGTTAAGCGGGTCATATTCAATATCAGTGGCAATATTTGACAAAGAACATGTTTACCCTTATGATTGGCACTTTTGCATGTACCCGTTTGTTGTAAGGACACAATTGAAAGACCACGGTTTAACTTATATAGGACATGAATGGGATATTAAGAAGGGTTGATTCTGACATTTGAGGTTTTGCAAGAATAAATGACAAGTTTTACTGCATCTGTTATAATATTAAATCATAATGGCGAAAGATTCATAGAAGGATGCATAAAATCCGTTCTCGCTGCTGATTACCCTGAAAAAGAAGTTATTGTGGTGGATGACCATTCAAATGATGGGTCTGTAAGGATTGTTGAAAGATATCATAAAGATGTGACTTTGAGATATAATAATGGTAAGAGGGGTTTTGCGGTTTCGGCGAATACAGGGATAAGGCACAGTTCAGGAGATATTATTGTCTTATTGAATATGGATACATTGGTTGATAGAAAATGGTTATCAATGCTCGTAAATGGCATAAAGTCGGATGAAAGTATCGGCATTGTCGGCTCCAAGATAGTTTATCCTGATTGGAAGACTATTCAGTATGCAGGTGCATACCTGGGGAAATCCGGGATATCATATCATATTGGCAGAGGCGAGATTGATGCTGGGCAATATGATGTTCCACAAGAGGTTGATTATGCATGTGGGGCATCAATAGGAATAAGAAGGTCTATTATTAAAGAGGCAGGGTATTTTGATGAAGGTTATTGTCCATTATATTACGAGGATGTTGATTTTGCGCAAAGAGTGAGAAGAAAGGGCTATAAGGTGATGTACATACCTGGTTCTATAGTATCCCATTATGAGAACTGTTCTGTGGGGAAATATAGTGCTGATTTCTATTATTTATATCACAAAAACAGGATTCGTTTCGTCATCAAAAATTATTCACTTAAGAGGTTTATTCTGGATTTTGTCCCTGAGGAAAGAAAATGGTTCAAGAACGCAACTAATTCAGAGCGGTATGCGGCATTGAAGTCGTATATATTAACCATGATATTTTTCCCATGGTTATTTTTAAGGAGATGTTTATGGAAATTGAATCTGATATAGAAATCAGCATAGTAGTCCCGACAAAAAACAGAAAGGCTTTTATTGAAGAATTTACAATCCCATCTCTTCGCAGCCAGACCTTTAAGAGATTTGAGGCAATATTTGTGGACGATAGTGATACGGATGAAACAGAGCGATACCTTAAAACAGTGAAGGATATTAACATTGTCTATCTGCGCGGTCGTAACTGTCTAATAGCAGGGGCAAGGAACGATGGCATGAAAAAGGCAAGGGGAGGGTATATTGCCCATCTTGATGATGATGAGATATGGTTTGAGAATAAACTTGAGGCATGTTTAAATGCCTTAAAGAATAATAGAGACTATCTTTTTGCTTACCACAAAAGTTATAAAAGGAAATTAGGTGATTCTACCTTAGAAGAATGGTTGCCAGATTGGGACAAGGACTACTTATTTAATGTGTCTAATATTATACCCTGTTCAAATGTCCTCATGGAAAAGGGGCTCTTTGATAAATATGGGGGTTTTAGTGAGGATATCCGTATTTTTCCAAGATGTGACTGGGAGTATTGGGCAAGATTGATACAGTATACCGAATTCCTTTTCATTCCGCAATTCTTAGGTATCTACCAGGAACATCCTGATAGTATAGTTATTAGTGAAAAAAGGGAGAATAGTCAACTTACGAGTGAACATAATGAATTCATTCGTATCTATATTCAGAAGTACCATAAAATGGATACGTGCACTATAGCAAGAGACAGGGTAGAGATGCAAAGAAAACTTGATGAACTTTGGTTACGAATTAAGTTTCAGTGGGATGAGATTGAAAAAAGCAAGAACTTGGTTACAGGAATGATAGAAACGGATTCCAATATGCAAAGAAAAATTGACGGGATAAGTTCTCAAATAACGTTACAGTCCGAAGAAATAGAAAAAAACAGAAACTTTTTCACAGAGATGGTATTGGCACATTCTAAGAATTTAACAGAAATTGAAAATGTTTTGAAGAGGTATGATGCACAGCGTAAGCAGGACGTAGAGACGACTGGAAGGACAGTTCATAGTATCCAGGAAGAAATAGCCAGACTACATGATGTTTTAATAACTTATAAAGACCTGATAAATCAAAATAGAATGAACCAGGAAGGACAGATTAAAAAGTTGGATGATAAACTGACATCTGCACTTTATAAATTAAATGACATGTACACATCAAGATTATTTCAAATATACAGATGGTTGCAGAAAATATTTAGTAGGAGGAGAGATTAACTATCATGGGAGGTAAGCCTGTGCTTGACCAACTGAACAGGGAATGGCCTGATAAGGTTCATTTTGAAGTCACGACAAGGTGCAATCTGTTGTGCTATATGTGTCGTGATATGCGGCCTACCCTTGCCCAGGCAGTTAAATTATGCGATGGTAGACTGAATTCTTTTAAAAGACTATTCCCTTTTGTCAAGAAATGCCAGGACATAGGATTGTTTGGCTGGGGAGAGCCATTATTTCATCCCGAGATAAGAAAGTTTATCAAGGCGTGTGGTAAGAATGTCAATGTTGTCAGATATAATAATACCATGGAGATAAGTCCTAAATATAGATTGACGACAAACGGGACACTCCTTTCTAAAGAGGTAAGCAACCTTCTGGTAAAGAATAACTTTTATGCCATAGATGTATCTATGGATAGCCCGTATGCCAAAACTTACGAAATGATACGCAAGGGGGCGAATTTTGAAGATGTGGTTAGAAATGTCAAATCTTTCCAGGAGACAAAAAGAAGACAAGAAAAAGATTTTCCTAGCCTTGGAATTGAATTTGTTGCAATGAAGCAGAATATTGAACAACTACCAGATATGGTGCTGTTTGCTAAAGATGTCCTTGGTGCTGATTACCTTATAGTAGTCTATGTAGTTATAGTAACGCCTGGCTTAGAAAATGAATCTCTTTTCTACCATCAGGAACTGGCAAACAGAATCTTTGAAAAAACCAAAGGAATTGCACAGGAATTAAAATTCCATGTTATTTTACCTCCCTCCTTTGGCTCCAGGACTGAGCCTGAGAGTTATTGTGACGAGATATACAGGTGTTTTTACGTTCAGACATCAGGAAAGGTAATACCATGCTGTAATCTAACAGAGTCTTATATAGGAGATATTAATAGACAAAGACCTGAGGAAATCTGGAATGGTGAAATGCACCAGATGATAAAAGAGGATTTCAAGCAGGGAAAGATTAAAAGGTGCAGGACCTGTTCAAGGTTTATTGGAAATGATATAAATAAACGGGAGGTCCATATACTCGTATGAAGGTCACACTCATATACCCAGGAATTGCATACATAGGTTTTAACAGCATTGGAAAGGGCGTGCATGATACCAACTGGCTTAATCTCGGGCTTGCATATATTGGTGCATACCTGAAAAATAATGGTGTTGAAGTTGACCTGATTGATTTGAGGGAAATGACAGGGTGGAATGAAGTTGAACAAGAGATGGTTAAAAGAAACCCTGATGTATTCGGCATCTATTTGAACACGATTAACTTCAAGTTTGGTATTGAATGTGCAAGGATTGCAAAAAAAATGGGAAAGAGAGTCATAGTAGGTGGTCCTCACGCTACAATTGCGCCACAAGAGGCGCTCCAGACAGGGGTGGTTGACCATGTTGTTATAGGTGAAGGGGAAAAAACGACCTTGCAGATAGTAGAGGATATAGAGAAGGGTAAAGAAGTTCCAGAAATTATACAGGGCTTAAGAATTGATAACATTGATGAACTCCCATTTCCTGATAGGGACCTGTATAATCTTGACAGGATTCTGAATGCCCCGTTTGCATTTCCATTTCCTGAGAATGGTCTTACTATCATGGGAAGCAGGGGTTGCCCATTTCAATGTGCCTTCTGCCAGCCCCTTGTCAAAGATATGTTTGGCCATAGAATAAGATACAGGTCGGTTGAGAATGTTATAAGCGAAATGAAGTATTTAATAGATAAATACAGGGTGAGATATATCCATTTTGATGATGATACCCTTACTGCACGAAAATCTTGGGTGTTGAATCTATGCCGCCGCCTTCGTGAAGAAAAAGTGAAAGTCCATTGGTCAGCCCAGACCAGGGTGGATACCATTGATGACGAACAGGCTGCCGCCTTGAGAGAATCAGGTTGTTTCTGTCTCTTTATAGGCTTTGAAAGTGGCTCCCAGAGAATCTTGGACTTTCTCAAGAAGGGTATAATGCCACAGCAATCTATAAAAGCGGCAGAGATATGCCGCAGGAATGGAATCCTTATCTTTGCTAATTATATGCTTGGCATGCCAGGTGAAACTATAGAGGATATGGAAAAGACGTATGAGTTATTTAAAAAAATCAGGCCAGAGGTTCTTTCTCCGGCTTACTTTACCCCTGTCCCCGGTTCTGATATGTTTAACTATTGCAAAGACAGAGACTTAATCCTGATTAAATCACATGAGGACTTTATCAGAAATGCAGTCGGAGAAAAGATTAAGGGGGTAGACTATGGCATTGTGAAGGAATATGAGATAAAGATAAGTAGTTGCAATTGTCAGTGGTTTGAACGTCTCTATTTTGCCAGGATGGTAGTAAAAAGATGGCTGTATATGTGGAAGAGGGGTGAAGGGCGTAATGCTTTAGGAGAATTTAAGTTTCGTACAATGGCAGATGCGAAGAAGATGCTGCAAGATTGGCAAGTCAATATCAGTATTTGGTTCAAACAGCATTTATTAATCTATAGGAAGAAAGAGGTAAGCCAGGATTTACCGAATAAAATATTGGTAATAGATGTCAACCATTCTGGATATCCCTACACAATATTAGATAATCTTCAAAAAAAATATAGTGGTGCTAAAGTGATACTTTTGACTTATAGTGAAAAGATATGCTCTTATCGTGAAGATAGACTTGAGACTACACCTTTGACAAATGTATCCTATCAGGTAGTAACTGTAAAAAGGCCGGTTGGATTGGCCAATAAATTGACAGCAGTTTTTAAATACATTGGCATTTTACGAAAGATACAGTGCGAAAAGACCGTTATGTTATACGAAGACTTTGATAAAGATGATTCATCAACCATGGAATGTGCACTACTTATAAATTACCATGGTAAATGTAATGGCTATGAGACGCAAAAGGGCGAATTCAATCTGTCACAATCCGTGATTCTTAAAAAAATAGGATTGCGAATTGCCAGGCCATTCTTGCCGCTTGTGACTTTAATCGCGAGACAGACTGCGTCCCTTTTACATATTTGGGAACGAACTGCACAAGCAATGCAAAGAAAAATACGTAAAAAAGGGAAAAGCGGGCAATCTTCTGGTGTTTTGTTACATAGTAAAAAAAGAGTGGAGAAATTTTTGATAATACTATGGCAATTTATTGTTTATGTAATAACCATACCATTGGTACTGTGCTTCTGGGGTATTATGCTAACGGCCATGTTCTTTTTTGAATATATGGTTCGGGAAAGGTCTCCCCGCGAGAAAAAAGAATACATTTACGGGAGAAATGATGTTGAGGGAAAGAATAAAGAAAGAATTGACGGGTTGGTGACTGTGACTATCGTAAATTGGAATGGGAAGGAATATATCGCTACCTGCCTTAATTCCGTCTATAGCCAGACATATAAGAATATTGAGTGTATAGTTGTAGACAATTATTCTATGGATGACTCGGTAGAGATTATCAAGAACTTATATCCTCAGGTTCGCCTTATTCAAAATCCTTCAAATTACGGTTTTTCCAGGGCACATAACCAGGCAATAAAAGAAGCACACGGTGAATATGTCCTTATCCTGAATTTCGATACAGTCCTTGAAAAGGATTTTATTGAGAAGATAATCAAGGTGTTCCAGCGTGATAACACTATAGGGTCTGTTGCCCCAAAACTCATAAAATCTAAAAACCCTGAAGGGACAATACTTGATTCAACAGGTATAACAATGAAACATATGTTCTCGCATGACAGGGGACAGGATGAGATTGAAGACGGGCGATATAATGAATCTGGCCCGGTTTTCGGCGTAACAGGTGCGTGTGCTTTCTACAGGCACAAGACACTGGAAGATATAAAGGTTGATGGGGAATGGTTTGATGAGGACTTCGGGCTTTATGTTGAAGATGTTGACCTGGCATGGCGTGCACAGTTACGGGGCTGGAAGTGTTATTATCTTCCGGATACAGTTGCATTTCACAAGCGTGGAGTGACGAGGATAAATAAACCAGAGATAGTAAGAGATTACTATATTACTGGTTATAGAAACAGGTATCTGGCAATTCTTAAGAATGCAGGAATTAAGGATGTGCTATACAATTTAGGAACTGTTTTTAGCTCAGAAATCAATTTCTGGAGGAATGTGCTCTGCTCTAAACATTGCTATGCTATACGCTCTATGCCAAACTTTATTCCGTTACTTTTTGTTATCGCAAAAAAGAGAAGGGGCATCCAGATACGCAGGAGAGTGAGTGTTAAAGAGATGACCCAATGGTTTTTTGGATAAAGTTCTTATATGGGTGAATTTATCACGAAGGTTATTAAAGTGTTTCTATCATACATTGCAGCTACTGGCACCTTATTACTTGCAATTATTGGTATGGTAATTACAGATGTTCTAACTACAATGAAAATTATCATTTCATTTGGCCGGGCAAAACAGCTCGGGGTGCCGGCCTCTCCAGATGCGCAATCACCTATAGATTCGTCCAGAGGGTATTCTGGGAAAGGTGGAGAAGGCCTGGTGAGTATAATAGTTGTAAACTGGAACGGTAGAAACCTTTTGAAAGAATGCCTTGATTCAATAATTGCTCAAACCTTTCATAACTGGCAATTGATAGTCGTTGACAATAAGTCTTCTGATAATTCAGTAGATTTTATCAGACGTCAATATCCAGTTGCAGAAATTTTATCCAACCTTATCAATATGGGATTCAGCGGTGGAGTGAATGAAGGACTTAAAAGGTGCAAAGGAGAACTTATTGCCATACTAAATAATGATGTTGTCCTTGATAAAGATTGGTTAAGACATCATTGTGAGGTTTTTAATAAGAATCCAGAACTTGGTTTTACGGCTTCAAAGATAATGAATTATAAAAGGCGAAACATTTTTCATTCCGCAGGTGATTTTATCAGAATAGATTGTTTTCCTGGTAACATGGCTGCAGGCGAGGAGGACAATGGCCAGAATAGTCAACAGGTAGAAATTTTCGGGGCATGCGCTGCTGCAGCAATGTACAGAAGAACTGCTTTTCAGACTGTGGGTTTATTTGATAATGATTTCTTCCTCAATTATGAAGATGTTGACTGGTGCATGAGGGCGCAACTTATGGGTGTCAAAGGAGTTTATGTCCCTGATGCAGTGGCTTACCATCACGGAAGTATTAGCATCGTTCCATACAGTCATCTTCACACCTTTTATACCATAAGAAATAGCCTTAACTTGATAGTAAAAAATATACCTCTTATATTGTTAATCAAGCATATATGGCCTATGTATAAAATTAGGCTTTCAAAATCAAGAGAATTTGTTATCTATGGTTCATTTAAGGCATTTATGCGTAGTTTTATGGGATTCTGCATTGGGTTGCCAAAGATGCTTATGAAACGGCAAAGGATAATGTTAACTCGTAAATTATCATATGAGTATTTTGATATGTTACTCTCACAAGATACAAAACCTGTGAATTTCTTAAGTCTCTTAAAACCTTAAGCCTGTTATCCGAGATGAAATGATGTCTTCTCCATACGTTAGTATTATCATTCCAAATTTTAATGGTGCTCATCTATTAGAGAAGAACCTGCCTAATCTTTTAAAAGAGGCAAATAGGATTGGACAGTTTGAGATAATAGTCGTTGATGATGGTAGCAGTGATAAGAGCATAGAGATTCTAAAGCAAAGATTTCCAGAAGTAAAGGTTATTTCATTAGATAAGAATCTTGGTTTTGGAATGGCAGTGAATACCGGCGCCTCCTTGAGTAATGGTGAGGTTGTTCTTGTTATTAATAATGATGTGTGGATAGAAGAAGGATTTTTCAATCCGATCATCAGGCACTTTGGCGATGGTTCTATTTTTTCAGTAGTACCAACAATACTATCCAACAATAGGGGTAATGAAGCAATAGTAAGTGGCATATTTTGGTATGGATTGTTTGGCATTAAATACGATAGCAAGGATAAAATAGAGATTTTATATCCTTCTGGTGCAGTATCTGCCTATGATAAAAAGAAGTTTTTGGAATTAGGGGGGTTTGATGACATATATGCCCCATTCTATTGGGAAGATGTTGATTTGGGTTACAGGGCATGGAAGATGGGCTGGAGGACTATTTATGAGCCTAAAAGTATAGCCTACCATGAGCACAGGGCTACTATCAAACAATTTTATACAGAACATTTTATCCGGGTAATAGAACAACGAAATGCCATTATATTCGTGTGGAAGAATATTGATGACAGAAATTTATTATTTGAACATATTTTATTCTTGCCTATTAGATTACTACGGGCAATGTTCATACAAGATAAGGTATTTTTAAAAGCATTCTGGCAGGCATTGCGTATGATAAAGAAGGTCTTTACCAGGAGGAGAATCAGGAAGCAAGGCTATCTTACTGATAAAGAGATAATTACACGGATTAAGGTAGACTCAAGATGAGAATCGGTATAGATGTGAGAACGATTGCCGGTCAAAGCACAGGTATTGGCCGGTATACCCATAGCCTTATTAAATCCCTGGCTGCGGTTGATAGAGAGAATGAGTATCTACTATATGGGTTCTTCTTCAAAAATTTTGATAAAGGCGTTTTGAATAGAATAATACCAAATGAGAAAAATTTTACTTTCGCAGGTAAGAGAATACCTGGCAGAATCCTATCCATTATTTGGAGACTTGGATACTTACCCTTAGAATACCTTGTAGGGGAACTTGATGTCTTAATTTTACCAGAATGTGTGACTACACCCTGGGCTAAAGGTAAGACTATTGTGGTTATTCATGACGTTGCCCCATTCTTTGCTCCACAGTGGTATACAAATAGTGCAGCAAGCCAGATAACAAGGCGTTTAAAAGAGGCATTAGGTAAAACTAATAGAATCATAGCCATTTCTAATAATACCAAGAAAGACCTAATCAAATTTATGGGTCTGCATGAAGAGATTATAAGCGTCATCCATGGGGCTGTAGATGAGACATTTTACAAAGTGGATGATGGGAAAGTCATAACTGACATAAAGAAAAGATACAAAATAGATGGCAAATTCATACTCTTTGTAGGAACGTTAGAGCCTCGTAAGAATTTGAATCTCCTTATTACCGCATATATGAAACTCAGGCAAAAAAATGCAATTGAACATAGGTTGGTTATAGTTGGAAAGAAAGGGTGGACGTATAAGGAGATATTTGAGGCTGTAGAGAGACTTGGCATTTCTGGCGATGTGATATTTACAGGCTATGTCCCGGATGAGGAGTTGGTATTATTCTATAATGCTGCTGACCTTTTCGTTTATCCATCTTTCTATGAAGGGTTTGGGCTTCCGCCGCTTGAGGCGATGTCTTGTGGCACACCTGTTATTACGTCTAATACCTCTTCACTACCTGAGGTGGTGGGGGATGCCGGGATAATGATTGACCCGCATGATGTGGAGGGATTAGCAAGTGCCATGGAAAAGGTGCTGCATGATGAGGCACTGCGTGAAAGGATGTCCAAAGATGGGATTGATAGGGCTAAACTTTTTTCCAGGGAGAAGATGGCGATGTCAACCTTAAAGGTATTAGAGGATGTTTTCAAGGGATAGTATAAAAAAGATATTGATATTTGAAGTAGGATGCATCGGTGATACTTTAGCGACAATCCCTGCCTTGAAGGTAATGAGAGAAAAATTTCCAGATGCCCATATTGATAGGGTTAGTGTCCCAATGGTCAGGGAATTATTGGATATATGTCCTTATGTTGATGATATTATATTATATGACAGGGAGGAACAAGAAAGAGGGCTCGCTGGTAAAATCAGGTTTTTATTTAAAATTCGTAAGAGGAGATATGACATCTTCATTAATCTCCATATCCCATCTCCTCACCGCAAGTTTTCCTATTATTTAAGGGACAATCTATTCGCATATCTTACAGGTGCCAGGTACAGAGTGGGATATTGGGTCAGGGGAACTGGTATGTGGCTTACAGATGGGCCATTGGCAGATAATATGGATAGACGCCCTGCAGCATCTGCAATATTAGAGTTGGCAAATTGTATAATTAAGGACGATGGCATTGGAGATAAATCCGGGAATATTGCCCTGAAAGAAAGTAAATATCTATTGAGTACAAATGTAGATGAGGAGGCAATTGATATATTATTAGGGAGTTACGGGATTAACCACCAGGATTTAGTAATAGGTATACATCCATGTTCAAGACACGGATATACACGATGGATTGATGAACGGTTTGCCTCTGTTGCTGATGAACTCATTTCCAGATACAATGCCAAAGTGATATTTACTGGAACCAGTGATGACATTGACATGATAAAAAATATAACAGGATTGATGAAGCAAGATGCGGTAATTCTTGCTGGCAGGACTACATTAAGGCAATTGGCTGCCATTATTAAAAGATGCCGTATCTATATCAGTGTAGATACAGGTCCCATCCATATGGCAGTGGCAATAGGGACACCGACAATCTCTATCTTTAGCGGAAGGGATTTTCCTGAAAAGTGGGCACCTAACAGGGATATAGACATTGTCCTCAGAAAGGATATATCCTGTAGCCCTTGTTTCAAACAGGATTGTGATGATAATAAGTGTATGAAGATGATAGAGGTATCTAATGTATTAGGTGCTGTAGAGCGACTGATATGTCTAAAGTCAATGTATTGCATGTGATTACTGGACTGGGGATTGGTGGGGCTGAGAGGATTGTCTATTCTCTAACAAGGAGTTTGGATCCTGAAAAGTACCGGGTGATAGTATGCTGTCTGAAAGAGGAAGGTCCCACTGGAGACCAGATTAGAAAATCAGGGGTTGAAGTAATAAATCTAAAAAATAAAAATCCATGGGACATGAGGACTGTGTTAGCCTTAAGCAAAATAATCAAGAAGGAAAGGATTAATCTTGTCCATACCCATGTAGCAAGGGCAGATGTAATAGGAGGTTTTGCAGCAAGATTAAGAGGTATACCTGCTATTTCAACTGTCCACCATACTTACGAGCCGTGGGAGAGACATCCATTTTATGGGGGTATATATAGGAAAACACTGAATTCTTTTGACAGGGTCATAGCAGTTTCAGAGGCGGTGAGAGAATATCTTATAAGATGGGGCAGGATTCCACAATGGAAGATTACCGTGATTTACAACGGAATAGACATATCAGAATATGAACGAGTTGATTTAAGATATAGAGATTCTTCGGCTGCGCCTCAGAATGACAAAAGAGAATGTCACTCTGACACTGAGTGTAACGAAGGGGAAGAGTCTAATTTAACAAGGGCAAGAGTGAATAATGGTAAGGTGGTTGGAACCGTTGCTAGGTTAGACCCCATGAAAGGGCATAAGTATCTTTTAAGGGCAGCCAAGGAGGTTATTAAAGTTTTACCTGAGACTAAATTTTTAATCGTAGGGGATGGAGTAGAGCGGAAGGTTTTGGAAGATATGGCAGTAGATATGGGGATTAAGGAACATATCATATTTACAGGTTGGAGGAAGGATATACCAAATGTTTTGTCCGGGATTGACATCTTTGTCCTGCCTTCCTTAAAAGAGGGATTGGGTCTGGCTATACTTGAGGCGATGGCAGCCAAAAAGGCTGTTATCGCTGCAGACGTGGGTGGCATTAGAGAGGTGGTAGAAGATGGAGTTACAGGGGTGTTGGTTTCCACACCGGATGACATTGAGGGATTAGCCAGTGCTATTATAAGACTCCTTTCTAACCCTGAGGAATCTCGTGCAATGGGATTAAAAGGCTATGAAAGGGTGAGGAATAATTTCGGTATAGACAGGATGAGGGAAGGGATAACAGGGCTCTACGAATCTATTTTAGGGAAGGGGTAAAAATAGGACATTTCTAAATGTGCTTGACACAACTAAATTTTTTTATTGACTTTTAATTTTATTGTGATATAGTAAATCAAGTTAAAAATGCAAAAGGATTCGGAATTTACAGCGATTCACCACATTTGTGCCAGAGAGATACTTGACTCAAGAGGGAACCCTACTGTAGAGGTAGACGTAGTTCTGGAATGTTGTGCAATCGGGCGAGCCAGTGTCCCGAGCGGTGCTTCTACTGGAAGATATGAAGCCATTGAGTTAAGGGACAATGACCCTAAGCGGTTTCATGGCAAAGGGGTAAAGAAGGCAGTTGATAACGTTAATAGAATAATTGCCCCTAAACTCAAAGGTATATCAGCAACCTCTCAAAGAAAGATTGACAATTTACTTATAGAACTTGACGGGACCGAAAACAAGGGTAAACTCGGCGCAAATGCCATCCTCGGAGTATCATTGGCTACCGCTAAGGCTGCAAGTCAGGCATTGGGAGTGCCTCTCTACAGGTATATTGGAGGGGTGGATGCCTCTATCCTGCCTGTCCCCATGATGAATATCCTCAATGGCGGACTTCATGCAGATAATAACGTAGACCTGCAAGAATTTATGATTATGCCTCATGGCGCAAAAAGTTTCTCTGATGCGATAAGGATGGGCTCTGAAGTCTTCCACACCCTTAAATCTATCCTGAAAAAGAAGGGATTATCTACAGCAGTCGGGGATGAAGGGGGATTTGCACCAGACCTCAGGTCTAATGAGGAGGCTATTGAATCCATCATTGAGGCTATAAAAAGGTCCAATTATAAACCAGGCAAAGATATATCAATAGCGTTAGACCCTGCCGCATCTTCTTTTTATAAGGATGGTAAATACGTATTACAGGGAGAGTCTGTTAAGGGTCGCCCGCCTGCGGCGGGCAGGGATTCAGATGGCATGGTCAGATTATATGAAAAGTGGGTTGATAAATATCCTATTCTTTCAATAGAGGATGGCCTGGCAGAGGATGACTGGGAAGGCTGGAAGACCCTGACAGGTAGATTGGGGAATAGGATACAGCTCGTCGGGGATGACCTTTTTGCAACTAATGTCAAAAGGCTCAAAGAAGGAATCAAGAAGGGTGTGGCAAATGCAGTCCTGATAAAGGTAAACCAGATAGGAACGTTGAGCGAGACACTTGATACAATCAAAGAGGCATTTCTTTCCGGATACAGGGCAGTTATATCACATCGCTCAGGCGAGACAGAAGATACGACCATATCTCACCTTTCTGTTGCAACAGGCACTGGTCAGATAAAGACGGGCTCACTCTGCAGGAGTGAGCGTATTGCAAAGTACAATGAATTATTGAGAATTGAAGAGGAATTGGGTAAATCAGGGGTCTACGGCACAAGGGTATGATTTTAAGGGCCATTATATTTAGTTTAATCCTCCTAATTATATTCCTACCTGGATATCTCAAGTTACACAAGTTACGTGTAAAAAATAATGAGTTAATAAGACAGGTTGAAAAGTTAGAAAAGGCAAATTTAGAGTTGAGTGAGAGGCTCTATAAGTTACAGAATGACCCTGTCTATGTAGAAGGGCTTGCAAGGGAAAAGCTGGGTGTGGCAGGGAAGGACGAGACGGTCTATAAGGTAGTGCCGTGAAGGAAGGGGGTGATTAAGGGAGAAGTTATTATGGAAGAGGAGAATAAGGTAAAAGAAGCTACTGCTATGGCAGTAGGTGATACTATAGAGGCAGAGGTATTCAAGATAACGAATTTTGGCGCATTTGTAAAGCTCCCCAATAACAAGAAAGGCCTAATCCATATATCACAAGTTGCTGATGCATTTGTTAAAGACATAAACAGCCATTTAAGGGTAGGAGATAAAGTCAGCGCGAGAGTGCTTACCATCTCTGATAATAAGATAGACCTTACATTAAAGAAGGAGAAGCCTGCTGACACTTTTCGCCGCGAGACAAGGGGGTTCAAGAACTCTGACTTTGAAGATAAGATAAAATATTTCTTAAAGAAGAGCAATGAGCGCCAGGCAGACTTGCGAAAGAATACCGAGTCCAAGATTGGCAGTAGCAAGACCAGGCGTTGATAGGGGGTTTTGGTATGGATATAACCCAGAAGAAGTTATCTAATCTAAAAACCAAATACAGCGGCTATCTATCAGGCGGGAGGATAGATGAATTCTTTGTAGAGTTCGGGATAAAATTTGCAGCAGGCCACTGGTGTGCAGGGGATTTCGCAGACAGGTTCGCACCGGCAGGTTATATGAGCAACGCCCCGAATTTTAAACACGGTATTGTGGCGCAGATAGAGCGTGTTGTAAAGGCAGGGATTCGTGGCATAGAATTCCACGAGTCACTCTTCATAGACGAGAATTTCAAGAAGGACTCAAGGAAGATCCGTGAGGTAAAGGATGCCCTCAAGAGAAATAAGGTTACCCCTACCAATATGAATACCAATCTATTTACCCATCCCAAGTGGAAATTGGGTGGTGTTACAAATGCAAACAAAAGAATCCGTGAGGATGCAATCCAGATATGCATGCAGGGTATTGAGATTGCCAAAGAGGTAGGATGTGCAAGTTATTCTCTATGGCCAGGTTCAGACGGGTGGGATTATAATTTTGAGGTCAATTATGGAAAGTTATTGGATAGGTTCATTGATGCCTGCATAAAGGTGAATAAGAAAGCCAAAGAAGCAGGGCTTGTATTCGGCATTGAGGCAAAACTTCATGAGCCAAGAGAAGGCAATATGGTCATATCTACCACGCATAAGGCTGCATTAGTAGCCAGATATGTCAATGAGAAATGTAATGGTGAGAACATGGGTGTATGCATAGACTATGGCCATGAGCAGATGTATGCGAATGAGCCGGCAGAAAACCTCTATACATTGAAGAGATTCGGGGTTCCTATTGTCAATTTCCATATTAATAATGCCAAGTGCCATTCCAATGACGAGGATAGGATCACAGGCACAGGAGATAACTGGCGGATGGCAGACTTCTGCTATGCTGCCATTGATACAAACTACTCAGGGTGGTTTGGGGAGGACCAGTTCACCTACAGGATAGAGCCAGTCAAGGCGATGTCACTTTCCAGGGAGATATTCGCAAATATAATGAAGAAGGCACTTGAGATTTATGCAAAGAGAAAAGAATTAGAACATGCCCAGGAGACAGGGGATGCAGGCGCTACTATAGATGTAGTGAAAGAGATTCTGATTTGAAAAAAAGAATAGGTTTTATAGGGACAGGGAAGATGGGTTCTGTTCTTATCAAAGGCATATTAAAGGCACATTTAGTCCCCCCTCGTGATATCATTGCGTATGACAGAACAAGCCAGACGCTTTCTTCAATAGCCAAAGAGACTAAGATAAGGAAGTCCACGGGCAATACCAATGTAGCCTTAAATTCTGACATAGTAATCCTCTCTGTCAAACCAGATGCGATAAAGGGTGTCCTAAAAGAGATAAAAGAGGAGATTACTGAAAGACACCTCATCATCTCTATAGCTGCTGGCATACCATTGGGCTTAATAGAATCAAATCTAAAAAGCACCTCACGTGTCATCAGGGTCATGCCAAATACTCCGTGCATGGTTGGAGCAGGTGCGAGCTGTTTTTGCCCTGGAAAGAATGCAACTAAAGAAGATGTAAAGATAACGAGCCTTATTCTGAATAGTGTTGGTATATCATTTTTAGTAGATGAGAAGTTGATGGATGCAATAACCGGTTTGAGCGGCAGTGGCCCTGCTTACATATATATGGTCATTGAGGCATTATCTGATGGCGGAGTGAGGATGGGTTTGCCGAGGGGTTTAGCTACGACACTTGCTGCCCAGACAGTACTTGGTGCTGCCAGGATGGTATTAGAGACCAAACTCCACCCTAGCCAGTTAAAGGATATGGTTGCATCTCCTGGCGGAACTACTATAGAAGGGTTACGCGCGATAGAAAAGGGCGGCTTAAGGGGGACCTTAATAGAAGCTGTAGGCGCAGCTACTGCGAGAGCAAAGGAATTGAGTAAGGTATGAAATACTTGATACTCGTGCTTGATGGGATGGCAGATTATCCTTTAGAAGCGATTGGGGGCAGGACACCATTAGAGGTTGCACGGACACCCAATATGGACTTTATTGCCCAGAATGGCATAGTAGGGACAGCAAAGACGATACCTGATGATATGCCGTCAGGTAGTGACGTGGCTACACTCTCTATATTGGGATATGACCCTAAGAGGTGCTATACAGGCAGAGGCCCGCTTGAAGCAGCCAATATGGGCATAGAATTGGCTCAGGATGAGGTTGCTTTCAGGTGTAACCTCGTCACAGTTGAAAATGAAAAGATGATAGACTATAGCGCAGGCCATATATCTACCAATGAGGCCCATACTTTAATATCATTCCTTGAAAAGGAGATGGGTAGTGATTATGTAAGATTCCATCCCGGGGTAAGCTATCGCCACCTTGCTGTCATAAAAGACACTGATGGGTTTGGTGACCTTGGCAGAATAAAATGTACCCCTCCACATGATATTACAGGGCAGGATATATCCCAATATCTCCCCTTTGGCAGAGGTTCTGAATCCTTGCTCAGGCTGATGAGAAGCAGCAAGCCCTTGTTAGAATCTCATGAGATAAATACTGTGCGGATAGACTTGAAAGAAAACCCTGGCAATATGATATGGCTATGGGGGCAAGGGGTCAAGCCTGATATGCCCATCTTTACTGACAGGTTCAAGTTAAATGGTGCTGCAATTTCTGCCGTTGACCTTGTAAAAGGTATCGCAAGACTGATAGGCTGGGAGGTAATAAATGTCCCTGGTGCTACAGGATATTATGATACTGACTATATGGCAAAGGCTAAATATGGATTAGAGGCGTTGAAAAAGAAAGACCTCGTATTTATCCATGTAGAGGCGGCAGATGAGGCAAGTCATAATGGCGACCTCCGTGCCAAAATTAATGCCATTGAAAATTTTGACAAGTTAGTAGTAGGGACTATACTCAAGGCTTTAAAGCGGCATAAGAATTATAGGATGTGGGTGTTGTCTGACCATGTGACATCACTCGCTAAGAAGACACATACGCGTGAGCCGATATGTTTTGCCATGTATGGGAAAGGGATAGAACCAAGCGGCACATTGAAGTTTAATGAAAACCTTGCAGGAATGAGCCATTTAAAGTTTGATAAAGGTTATGAGGTTATGGAGTACTTTTTGAAAGTATAAAACATTTTCCTTCACGTCATTCCTGCGAAAGCAGGAATCCATGAGGTATAATTTTACTGGATTCCCGTTTACACGGGAATGACAAAGAGGTAAGTTATCGCCGAAGGCGATTTTCCTGAGGAGTAAGATATGGGTAGTCTCATTGTGCAAAAATACGGTGGGACCTCAGTAGCGAATACAGACAGAATAAAAAAAGTTGCAGAAAGGGTCGTTCGGACAAAAAAATCCGGGAAGGATGTAGTTGTAGTAGTGTCTGCGTTAGGCAATACTACAGATGAATTAATAGGCCTGGCATATAAGATTACAAATAACCCTTCAGAGAGGGAATTGGACATGCTCATCTCTACAGGTGAGCAGGTCTCTGTGGCACTCCTTGCCATGGCGATTCATAAGTTAGGGTGCAAGGCAATATCTTTCACAGGTGCACAGGTAGGCATAATTACAGACAGTGCCCATACAAAGGCAAAGATAATTGACATCAATAGCAAAAAGATAGAAGAGGAACTCAAAAAAGGCAAGATAGTCATAGTAGCAGGTTTCCAGGGCGTAAACCCTGACCAGGAGATAACGACCTTAGGCCGCGGCGGCTCTAACCTGACAGCAGTGGCACTTGCAAAGTCGCTTAGTGCCCAGATGTGCGAGATGTATACAGATGTAGAAGGTGTATACACAGCAGACCCACGGATAGTCCCTGATGCAAGGAAATTATCAAGCATAAGTTATGATGAGATGCTTGAGATGGCATCTAGTGGAGCACAGGTGCTTCAGGCGAGGTCTGTAGAATTTGCAAAGAAGTTTAATGTCCCGATACATGTTAGGTCAAGTTTCAGTAACAAGAAAGGCACGATAATCTCCGAGGAGGTAAAGGCGATGGAGGATATTGTAGTAAGTGGCGTTACGCTTAACAAGAATGAGGCAAAGGTTACCATATTTGATGTCCCTGACAAGCCTGGCATTGCTGCAAGGATATTCAATAGGATATCAGATGAGAATATCAATGTAGACATGATAGTCCAGAACATAAGCCGCAAAGGCTATACTGACCTTTCTTTCACAGTCCCTAAAGAAGACCTTGCCAGGACGATGAGGCTCGCAAGACAGGTAGCGCGTGATATAGATGCAGGTGGTGTGTTACAGGATAAGGATATTGCAAAGGTATCTGTAGTAGGGCTTGGTATGCGCAGCCACTCAGGCATTGCTGCACGGATGTTCCAGGCACTCGCATCTAAGAATGTAAATATTGGGATGATATCCACCTCAGAGATAAAGATATCCTGCGTGATAGAGAAAAAACGTGCTGAGCAAGCAGTCAGGGCAATCCACGAAGAATTCGGCTTGGGTAAAAAGATATAAAATACTATCATATCAATATAGTTAGAAAAAATTATAAAATTGCTTGACTATATTTTAGGATATTGTAAAATAATATATACTGAGAAGTAAGCAAGTAAAAGAAGTAATGAAAGATTTGCATTCTATAAAAAGTGCACAAAGAAGTTCACAGAAATAAACCTGAAAAAGATTAAGGAGATAAAAAAATGGCTGTTAAAGCATATTTAGAAGTTGTAAAGAAATATCTTGAGGAATTAGAGAAAAATAATATACCAATACAAGGGGCGATAATTTTTGGGTCTTATGCTAAAGGGAGGCCTAAAGAAGAAAGTGACATTGATATTGCAATAATATCAAAGGTATTTACAGGCAGCAGATTTGAGGACAGAAGAAGAATAATCCCTTTGAGAAGAAAAATAGATAGCAGACTTGAACCTATTCCATTTAAACCAGAGGATTTCTACAAAGGCGGGAATCTTATTGATGAGATTAAAAGAACAGGAAAAGTAATAAAATGATGAAAAGACATAAAATTTTCAAAATAACACTTTTTCAATTTTCCCCTTGATAGCATAGGAAATTATATTTACCCCGACTCGTAAGATATGCAGAAATTCTCTACGATAATTGTCTGCATACTCGTCGGGGTCTGCGCAAAATCGCCAGAAGCTTCTACCTGAGACGATTTTGCTTGACAAAATGATACTAATATGGTATCATTTATTAGTAGCAGGACAAAGAAGGGAATATCGTGTAGGCACGAAAATTTATAGCGGGGTTGGTAGAAATGAAGGTCAAGGGAAAAGGAGGTAGGGAAATGGGTGCATTTGAAGGTTGTCCAGGTTCAAAGATGCAGGATTTTAGAGAAAAGGATACGGTAGGGACTGAAGAGGCTGGTAAGAGACAATCACAGCTCAGGCAATGGCCGATACAACTTCATTTGGTTTCTCCTATGGCGCCGTATTATCAGAAGGCAGATGTGCTTTTATCTGCAGATTGTGTGGCTTATACAGTAGGGGATTTTCACAAGGATTATCTTAAAGGGAAGAGTGTGGCCATTGCCTGCCCGAAATTAGATGAGGGCCAGGATGTCTATGCCCAGAAAATACAATCCTTTATAGATGATGCCAAGATTAATACACTTACTGTGATGACGATGCAGGTCCCTTGCTGTGCAGGTTTGGTGGCTATAGCACAAGAAGGTCTCCATTCGGCAAAGAGGAAGATACCTGTCAAATCCATTGTAGTGAGCCTTCAGGGGGATATTCTTTCTGAGGAATGGGTCTCATAGTATACCTCAAGACCCATTGTGTATTCAAAAGCACGATACTTACGAGTGTCGTGCTTTGTTATTTTTAGAGGCAAATACGGAGTAAATACTTAATTTGACATTTGCCCGGGATTTTGTTAAAATGCAAGGTAGGAATCGAGACGGACCGAGGATTTATGGAGAATAGCAAATTAAGAACTGGTTATACTACAGGCACTTGTGCTGCAGCTGCAGCAAAGGGGGCAGCATTTTCCCTGTTTTTAGGTGAGAGAAAGGATAATGTAGAGATAAACCTGCCAAATGGAGAAGAGGTAGTGATACCTATCAGCCAGATAAAGCGTTCAAATGGGAAGGCATTCTGTAGTGTAGTAAAAGATGCAGGGGATGACCCTGATGTAACAGATGGGCTGCGTATATGTGCCGAACTCAAGATGACAAAGGGGCGTGATATTGAGATACTCGGTGGCAAAGGCGTAGGGGTAGTAACTAAGCCTGGACTCCAGGTGAAGATGGGTGAGCCTGCTATAAATCCTGTTCCGAGAATGATGATTAGAGATGCTGTCAGAGAAGTTATTGGCAGAAAAGGGGCACAGGTGACAATATCTGTTCCTGGTGGTGAGAAGATTGCCAGAAAGACGTTCAATCCTAAGTTAGGTATAATTGGCGGTATATCTATAATAGGGACTACAGGTATTGTCAAGCCCATGTCATTAGAATCTATGAAATCTTCATTAGTATGTGGATTGGATGTTGCAAAGGCAGAAGGTTTTGATACAGTATTCCTCGTCCCAGGCAGGATAGGCGAGAGGAGTGTATTGAGACATTTTAGAGTGGATAATGACCAGGTAATCCAGATGTCCAATTTTGCAGGATTTATGTTAAATGAGGCACATAGGCGTAAATTTAAACATATCTTCCTTGCAGGGCATCCAGGTAAACTTGCAAAACTTATTGCCGGCGATTTTGATACACATAGTTCCAAGTCTATAAGTGCAACGAATATTATTGTTGATATATTGGGAAAGATTGGGTGTGATAAAAGCCTCCTTGCTAAATGTAGAGATGGGAATACAGTAGAGTCTCAGATACAAGAATTATCTAAGAGGAATAGACTCGGTGTCTTTAACAGGGTGGCTAAAGATATTGAAAGATCTGCAACAAACTTCTTAGGCAAGAGTATAATTGTTGGGGTTGTCCTATTCTCCATGGCAGGTGATATAATTGGAATTTCTAAAGAGGTAGACAGGTGGAGAAACTGACAATTGTAGGGTGTGGGCCTGGGGGTGAGGATTATATTACCCGTATTGCAGAAAAGAGGATAAGAAGTTCAAAGGTCCTTATAGGACCCAAGAGATTATTAGATATATTTAGAGATTCTAAGGCACATAAGATAGCGATTAAGGGTAACTATGAAGAGATAATAAATAAGGTTAGAGATATTTATAAGAAAAAAAAGACCTCTGTCTTAGTTACAGGTGACCCTGGTATACATAGCTATGCCAGATTGATATTGAAGGCCATAGGCGTCCATAATTGTGAAGTTATACCCGGGATAAGTTCTATCCAGGTTGCATTTGCACGGCTCGGTTTGCCATGGGAAGATGCCTTTATATTGAGCCTGCACGGTGAGAATATTATGAGAGATATGGCAGGTATTGTCCGACGCAACTCCAAGATAGCCATTCTGACTGATGATACAAATTCTCCCTCCAGGATAGCCAGAGAATTACTTAAAGGTAAGATATCAAATAGAAGGGTATTTTTATGTGAGAACCTCACACTTGATAATGAACGGGTGAGAGAATTTTCTCTTGAGGAATTGAAGGCTACAAGGTCCTCAGGGTTAAATGTAGTGATACTTATAAAGAATGGGGAAAATGGGTAAGAAAGAAGGGGAATTTTACGGTGTAGGGATAGGACCTGGTGACCCTGAGTTATTGACAGTCAAGGCAGTCCGGCTCATTGAAGAGGCTGATGTCATCTACGTCCCAAAGGCAAAGTCCAAGGAAGAGAGCCTTGCCAGAGAGATAGTAAAGGGGTTTGTCCAGGATAATGGCAAATTCAAAGAGTTAGAATTCCCGATGGTTCGTGGCGATGAAACGCTTAAGGCAAGGTATGATGAATCTGCGAAGGCTATACTTGAGGATTTGAGACGTGGTTTGAAGGTTATCTATCTTACACTCGGTGACCCGCTCGTATACAGCACCTATATATATTTGATAGAGGCTATAAAAAGGTTATGTCCTGAGATTGACATCCAGACTGTCCCCGGGATATCCTCTTACAGTGCAGCTGCCTCACTTGTGAATGTGCCTTTGGGTGAGAAGAATGAACGGGTGGCGATAGTCTCTGTATCAGAGGATTTATCACCCCTTGAAAAGATACTCAAAGAGAACCATACAACTATATTGATGAAGGTAGCAAAGAAGTTGAAAGGTATCATTGACCTCCTTGAGAAGATGAACCTTATTGAAACATCTGTATTTGTGAGCCATGTGGGGTTAGAAGGGGAATATGTTGAAAGAGATTTAAGGAGGCTGTCCAATAGTGATGAGAAGATGGGCTACCTTTCAATTATCATAGTAAAGAATAAGAGGGCGGGATGAAGGTATATTTTATAGGTGCAGGGCCAGGTGACCCTGAACTATTGACCCTAAAGGCAATGAAGATACTCAAAGGTGCAGGGTATTGTATATATGCCGGTTCACTCATCAATAAAGAGATATTAGGATATGTACCTAAAGATGCCAAACTCTTTGATTCATCAAAGATGTCGCTTGATGAGGTCCTGGATATTATGGAGAAGGCGCATGAGAAAGATATTGATGTAGCAAGGCTCCATTCAGGAGACCCTTCTATCTATGGGGCTATACAGGAACAGATTGAATCTTTAGATAAGAAGGGGATAGAATATGAGATAGTCCCTGGGGTGAGTTCATTTCAGGCTGCGGCTGCCTCTTTAAATCAGGAACTTACTTTGCCAGGCGTATCACAGACTGTAATATTGACAAGGAGGGCTGGCAAAACACCTGTGCCTGAAAGGGAAGCATTGTCTATACTTGCTAAATCCAGGGCTACTATGTGTATATTCTTGAGTATTGACCAGATTGAGGATATTGCAAGGGAGTTAATTCCTTCCTATGGTAAAGACTGCCCTGTGAATGTGGTATATAAGGTGACATGGCCTGATGAGAAGATTATCAAGACAACCCTTTCAGAACTTTCTAAAGAGGTGAAGAAAGAAAGAATAGACAAGACTGCATTGATAATAGTGGGACATGTCCTGTCTAAAGAATTCAACAAGTCAAAACTCTACGACAAGAATTTTTCTCATTCGTTTAGGAAAAATGATTCAAAAACATAGGAAATTCCTTTTTAAACCATTATGGACACGCGGGAAACCGGAAAACAGGGATCCCTTGACAAAATCACTTTTACATGGTATATTTTTAAAGCAGTCAAAGAACGTGTGAGTGCTTCTACTCAAAATCAAGCATTATGTGCTATTATGTTTCTCTACCGTCACGTTTTAAACAAGGATATTGGTTTGCTGGAAGGATTGATTCGTGCCAAAAAACCGAAAAGGCCGCCACCATGTACACGAAACCATCCTTTAGTGGGCCGTCAAAGATGCGGTTCACAAAGCGACCATGATCTACACCCATGTGCTGAGCAAGGGTGGGCACGGCGTGAGGAGCCCAATTGATGGCCCATGAATCGTCTTATACAGACTGCATAAGACGAGGCTCCGAAAACGGATGACGGAGGCAACATGCGATGGTACAAGGGGTTGGAGCAAATGGCTATCGGATGCTCCCCGGTTTAGGCAGAAAGGGACAGTCTGCCTCCACCGGTTTATAAAGTCTGTCCAATACATGTTATGCTGCTAATGGAGCGTAATACCATTGCAAAACTGCTACACAGATAATTGGCATGAGTTTCAGGTCAAGGTTGCCAGACTTTTTAGGGAAATCCCTGGTTGCAAGGCCTACATCGATCACTCTATGACAGGCACTAGGATAGAGAATGTTAACATTGATGTCTTCGTGGAGTTCGCACCTCTGTTGCAGAAAGTGAATGCACATCATAGCTCTCATTCCAGTTTGGTGTTTAAGGTAATCGTCGAGTGCAAATACTGGAAATCCAAAGTTCCCCAAGAAAAGGTTTTTGCACTGAAGACAATTGTCGAGGACACGGGTGCAGCCATGGGTATATTGGTAACGGAGCAGGGAGTTCAACAAGGTGCCGAAAAGTACCTTGATAGTAAGAGTGGTCTGATGGCTGTGACGTTGCACGAATTGGAGTTGATGGTTCATGGGATGGGAGTTGCGAGAAAATTTTCGGAAAGGGAGATGCATTCAGCGTTCTGTAGTGATTGTGGACGTGAGACTAAGGTGCCGTTTTTGCCTGCTGTGTATTGCAGGGATTGCTTTCAGAATCGCCATAAGTTCTGAAATAGAAGCCCGAAATCGGGTGCTGTCAAATAGTTTTCTGATCGCCAGTTTCTTGCGTTTCTGGCTTGGGAAGAAACATGTCGGAACGCCAGCATAACAATATATTGCAGTGGACAATTCTATGCTGCGCTTCGAATTGCCACTGAATATCGCCGTTAGAGATACAAAGATATATTTAGTCTAATAGAATTATATTCTAACGAATCATTATTCAAATTGAGGTCTTATAAAATGAAAAAGACAATATTTTTGATTTTAGTCCTACTTGTTTTTGGTTGTACTAACAATGGAAAACAAAATCAAGACATAGCAAAAAAGAATAACGAGATTATAGAAATGGGGGAATATCCAGGCCCAAAAGATACCCCCCGAAAGTTTGAAAAAAGTCATATTGAGAAATTAATCGCCCCACACATTGAAAAGGCAAAACAAACTTTGCCAGAGGCGAAAAAGAAGTTTTCAGAAGGGTTACCCTATGGTTACAGTTTTTTCGTTACTGTAGATTTGAGAAGCAATTCTGGTGACAAAGAAAATGCATTTATTAAAGTCGAACGGTGGGACAATGACAAAATCACCGGAATATTATCAACAAAATTGCAATTGGTCAAAGAATATCAATTTGGACAAAGGTTAATTGTATCAGAAGATAAGGTTATAGATTAGACAATAACTTCCCTTGATGGTGAGGAAGAAGGAAACTTTATGGGGAAATTCCTTGATTCATACTATAAACAAAATGATCGGCAACAATGATACTGTTAAATACATTTTGCTGTTTAATAAATGCTAGAGATAAATAAACTAATAATGAAATATGGGCTGGAAAGACAGCAATAATTTAAAGTTAAGAGAAGAGCTACAAAAAATTACCGAAAATATGAATAATCATGGTGAAAATGTCGGTAGACAAATAGTTTTAATTAACAATTTGGCAAGAGAATATCCGCACTCAATTAAAATAATTGAAGAAGCAAAACAAACTGAAGATGATTCATGGCGATACAACTGTTATATGTTTGCTTTTGACTTACGAGGGAAAAAAGAACTGAATGATGTTGGTCTGCGTATATATAAAATTCTTCCCGACTCTCAGTTTGCAATCTATCTTTTGAAAGATCATCTAAGCGAAATAAAACCTGAGGAAGTACAAGATGGGGATTACGTCATCTATTTTGAAGATGGACGACCAACACATGCTGGAAAAGTATGTGGTCAAAATATTGTTTCGAAATGGGGAACTGCCCATCGCTGGCAACATGGTTTATATGAAGTACCTTTAAATTATGGAAACGGTATAAAGTTTTGCAAACAACTTGCCCCAGACCGATGCCTTAAGACATATTTAGAATGGGCAAATCAGGCAAAAGAACGTAGAAAAGCTAATTATAAAAATCTCTAACAAGTTAATCAAGCAGACTTAATCCGCCGCCTTCGTCGTCTTAAGCCGCTTATTTCTATGTTAGCCAAGGAATATGAAAAGAAAGAACTTAAAGGTCAACCTGCAATCTGGCATAGTGAGAGAAATGTCACAGAGTTTTTTCGATATTGGTGACAATGGTTCTGCACACAATGTTATCATCAAAGCAATCCAATTTTATCCTACGAACACCGACCTCGCTGATGTGCTGGCGAAAGTAACACTAATCAATGTGCTTTTTGGTACTGCGATACGTGATATTGTTACGCTATCCAAGCATATTCAATCTAAAGCTAAAACAGCGGGACTCGAAAACCAATTGAAAAATGGCGAATCAGCCGCAATCGATAGCATTCGCTTGGGCCACGGGATCAGGCGAAAAAATAAGAATGTTGATCTCAACTTCTATTCTTTTGCAACTAAGTACGCTTGTTTCCATAATCCGAAGAGATATCCAATATATGACAACTTGGTGAAAAGACTTCTGACAAATGCAAATCGTGCCATTCATTTTGATCGTTTTAATCAGGCGGAACTTATGAACTATGAAACGCTAAGGCGTGTCATAGATGCTCTGCGCAAACGTCTTGATCTTACTTCAATGGATTATAAAGAATTTGATCAAGGACTATGGACGATTGCCAAATGCCTTTATGACCCCAACGACATACCTATGAGTTTAATAAATAAAACAAAAAGTATGACATGAGTGGCTAACAATTCACTCCATGGGATCGGCGGGAAACTGCCCCGCCTCCCCATGAGTTCAAGCGTTAGACATATATAATTGATTAATAATTATGAAAAAACAATGGCATCAATATGTAGGAATTAAAGCAGCGATTATTATGGCTGTTGGAGGCATAATGGTAGCAGGAATGTATATTTGCAATAATCGCTCAGAACTCAAACAGAGAAGTTTTAACAACCTTAAAAATAGAATTTGAAAAATGAAAATTGTATAATATATGTTATGCATAAAAAATAATGAGAGATAATGAGAAATATATAATTGATATGTGTGACTTGGTATTAAAGCAAAAATCTTATCGTCAACATACATTTGATTTTCTAAAGGGAGATACGGGGAGAAAATTACCTGTCGATGCCTATTATCCCTTATTAAATTTAGTTATTGAATTTCATGAACGGCAACATACAGGGCCTGTGCCATTTTTTGACAGAAGAATTACTGCTAGCGGTGTATCACGTGGCATTCAGCGAAGAATTTATGATCAAAGGCGGAGAAATGTCCTGCCAAAATACGGAATAAAATTGGTTGAATTTTCTATCAATGAATTCCCACATAAAAATCAAAGAAAATTAATACAACAACCAGAGACAAATAGAAAAATAATTTACGATAAATTAAAACATTATATAAATGCATAACAACTCAATCGAGCGGATTTTTCCCGCGGCTAAAGCCGCTCCAAAAACCGCTCATTTCGAACGTTGGGCAACAAAAGTAATTGACAAGTGTACCCCATTTGTGCTACAATTAGTGGTGTGAAAGGAGGGGTTGCGATGAGCAAGAACGCTGTCATCCGGGCTAGAGTCGAGCCTGATCTAAAGGAGCATGCCGAAGCCGTTTTCCGGCGTCTCGGTGTTTCGACAACCCAGGCGATTGCTATCTTCTACAAGCAAGTGGTCCTCCGAAAAGGACTACCCTTTGACGTTAGGATTCCGAACGAGACAACGCAAAGGACGTTTGAGGCAACAGATGCCGGGCGTGACGTGATTCTCTGTAAAGATGCGGCGGACATGTTCCAAAAATTGGGAATCTGATGCATACGCCTGCCTACACGAAGCAGTTCTCCAAAGACGTTAAGCTTGCTCAGAGGCGCCGAAAGAACATGGAGAAACTGAAAATGATTGTCCGTAGTTTGATCGCTGGTGAGCGATTGGATCCGATTCACCGAGACCACAAACTCATCGGGGATTATGTGGGCCGACGAGAATGCCATATAGAATCGGACTGGTTGTTGATATATAAGATCCAAGGTGACACAATAGTTTTCGAGCGGAATGGTGATCATTCCGCTCTATTCAAGAAATAGCGATTGCCCAACAATCGCATGGAGGTGACGGCAAATAGCTACGCCTGATCCTCGCCGTTATCTGGATACACATCTTTATATTGACATTTAGCCTTCTTGGAAATATAATCTGGACATGAGTAAAACGTTTAAAAGAATCAAAGAGTAAGGAAAAGTTAATATGAAGGTAGCAGTCATTCTCTTGAATGAATATAGTAGAATGCCTGGAGAACGCCTTATTAAAGAACTCAAGGAGGATGCGGTATTATACGTACCGCAGAGGTTCAGGCAGAACAAATCTTCTCCCAGAATTAGGCGCTACTCAGACGACTTATCCACCCTTACAGGCAAACTCTTCCACCAATATGATGGATTGGTATTTGTCATGGCATTGGGCATTGTGGCAAGGGTGCTCGCCCCACATATAAGAAATAAACTTACTGACCCGGCAGTTGTAGCAGTAGATGACGTTGGGAGATATGTTATTAGTCTGCTCTCAGGCCATGAAGGCGGGGCTAATGGACTCGCTATTCGTGTAGCAAATATATTGGGTAGTGAGCCGGTAATAACGACTGGCAGCGAGGCAAGGAAGGATTTGATAGTGGGTGTTGGATGCCGTAAAGGTATTTCTTCTGCCTGTGTCAGAGAGGCTATAGTGGGCGCATTAAAAGAAGCAAGGTGTTCAAAAGGAGACGTTCGGTTTATTGCTACAGTTGATTTGAAGTCTAAAGAAAAAGGTTTACTTGATGCTGCATCTATGTTAGGGATACCCATAAGAATAATATCAAAGGAAGAGATAGACTCCTGTGCCAAAAATTATACTAAATCCAGAGTAGTTACAAAAAGGCTTGGCATAGGTGGTGTTTGTGAACCTGCAGCATTATTAGGAGGGAGGAGGACGAGATTAATACTGAAGAAAAGGATATACAAAGGCGTGACAGTGGCAATAGCCAGGGAAGACTTTTCATAGTAGGCATAGGGCCAGGTCCTGAAAATAAACAGACACGTGAAGCCATTGATGCGATACGCTCCTCTTCTGTAATAGTGGGTTATGAGACTTATATAGACCTGATTAAGGATATGGTGCATGGTAAAAAAGTCTATTCATCAGGTATGATGGAGGAAGAAGAGAGGGCAAGACTTGCCTGTGATGAGGTATTGAAAGGAAATAGGGTTGCATTGATTTCAAGTGGAGACCCTGGTGTATATGGGATGGCAGGTTTGGTCCTTGAGATAATTGCGCGAGAAAAGAAAGAACTTGAAATTGAGATAATACCTGGCGTCCCATCTGCCAATACTGCCAGTGCACTTCTCGGTGCACCTCTTATGCTTGACTATGCCACGATAAGTTTGAGTGACCTGTTAGTGCCATGGGATATAATTGAAAAGAGGCTCATTTCCTGTGCCTCATCAGACATGGTAATCGCCCTGTATAACCCAAGGAGTAAGGCAAGACAGGTTCAGCTAAAGATGGCTCAGGAAATAATCCTTAAGTATCGTCCTTCTGAAACACCAGTCGGGATAGTAAGAGACGGAGGCAGGACAGGTGAAAGGGTTATACTCTCTACATTAGGCAGGATGTTAGATGAAGAAGTGGATATGAGGTCTATAGTCATAGTTGGCAATTCTACAACTTTCAGGTATAAGGATTGGCTTATAACTCCCAGGGGATATAGGCTATAAAATATGATACTCGTCATGTCAGGGACTAAAGACGGCAAGGAGATTACCAACTTACTTCAGTCTAAAGGATATGAGGTGTATCCTACCACTGCTACAGAGTACAGTTCTTTCATTGAAGGGTTTAGAGGAGACGGTATATCAAAACCCTTAGATATAGACGGGCTAATGAGAATAATAAAGGATAAGAATATAAGTTGCATAGTAGACGCTACCCATCCCTATGCAGAGAATGCATCAAAGAATGGCATAGAGGCAAGTAGACGCACAGGAATAAAATACATTCGTTTTGAAAGGGAAACTACCAATCTCCCAGAAGGAGACCTTGTTGTGAGAGTAGATGGTTTTGAAGAGGCTGCTCGTAAGGCATTTTCTTTAGGCAAAAGGGTATTTCTTGCGACAGGGACAAAAGAGTTAAAGATATTTGTAGAGTATTCAAAGAGATGTAACGGTATCCTGATTGTCAGGACATTACCCTGGGATAAGAGCATAGAGGCCTGTTCATCCTATGGTATTTCACCTGACAGGATTATTGCTATGCAGGGTCCTTTCTCCAGGGACTTAAACAAGGCATTATTTAAAGAGTATGGGGCAGAGGTAATAGTTACAAAAGAATCAGGTGAGGCAGGCGGTGTCCTTGCAAAGGTGGAGGCAGCCATTGAATTGGGTATCCCGATTGTTATAATAAAACGTTCAGGATTGGATTATCCTTTAGTGGTAAACGAATATTCTAAAGTGTTGGATGAGTTAAAGGGGGAATAATGCATATACCGGATGGGTTTTTGACAGCGAATACATGGATTCCTGCGTGGCTCATCTCTATAGCAGGTATTGGATATTGTCTTAAAAAAACAGCTCTGGTTCTGAAAGACAGGATGGTTCCTTTGATGGGTGTGATGAGTGCCTTTATATTTGCAGCACAGATGCTTAACTTTCCGGTAATAGGCGGGACCTCTGGACATCTTTTGGGAGGGGTTTTGTCAGCAGTCTTGCTTGGGCCATATGGAGGTGCAATTGTCCTATCTGTGGTTTTGATTGCTCAATGCCTTATATTTCAAGATGGCGGGTTGACTACATTAGGAGCAAATATTTTTAATATGTCTTTTGTTGGGGCCATAGGAGGATATTTTGTATATACTATCATCAGGAGAATTACCCCCTTTTCTGTCTTCGACAGAAGACAAGGGGGTAATAAGGGGCTTATTATCGCAACCAGTTTAGCAGCATGGCTATCTGTAGTAATGTCCTCTTGTGCATGTGCAATTGAGTTAGCCATGTCAGACACTTTGCCATTAAAGGTTGCCCTGCCTGCGATGGCAGGGGTACATGCATTGATAGGCATAGGTGAAGCAATAATTACTTCTATGGTTATAGGTTTTGTCTTAAGGGTAAGGCCAGACCTGATATATAAATAGACAGTGGCTAAAAAAGATATTCTTTTTGGGTTAATTATAGCGATTTTTATCGCTCTCTTCCTTTCCCCTTTTGCATCCTGGTATCCAGACGGCTTAGAAAAAGTGGCAGAAGAGGGGAAAGTTATTGAAAAAATAGAAGTCAAGCCAGTAATACCATCACCTGTCCCAGACTATGCCTGGCCAGGAATAAAGAATGAGAGAATTGCAACGTCAATAGCAGGGGTCGTGGGGACGATTATAGTTTTTTGCATGGGATACGGGATAGCAATCTTACTTAAGAGGCGCAAGACTCAATGAGACATGGTTATATTGATGAATACAGTAACCTGAACAGTATTATCCATTACCTTGACCCCAGGATTAAGGTTATCAATTTCATTATCTTTATCCTCTTTATAATCTTTACAAAGCCAGATTCGTTTATTACATTTGGCTTGTATGGGCTCCTCATCGCTATTTTGGTTCTGCTATCAAAAATCCCTGTTAGGTTCATCCTTAAAAGGTCTTTGAATATTATCCCATTTGTCTTACTGATAGCAATCTTTATCCCCTTCATCAAGAAAGGAGAGATTGCTGGGGGGTATTCTTTTGGCACATTAAAACTAACCGTTACATATGATGGCTTGATGATATTCTGGAATGTATTAGTGAAAGCATACCTATCTATCCTGTGTATGATACTCCTCATGTCAAGCACAAAACTTCCAGACCTGCTAAGGGCATTTGAAAGATTAAAATGTCCTAAACTAATTACAATGGTCTTCTCTTTCATGTACCGCTATATATTTGTCGTCCAGGATGAACTCATGCAGATGGGACAAGCAAGAGACTCCCGTTCAGTCGGTGGCTCAAGATGGTTCAGGATAAAATCTTTGGCGAATATGCTTGGGGTATTGTTTATAAAGACCTATGAGCGAGGCGAAAATGTATATCTGGCTATGTGCTCAAGGGGATTTACCGGCGAGATAAAAACCCTTGACCAATTCAAATTGACAAAAAAAGATATCTATTTTCTGCTAACCATAGTTATACTGTTAATTATCATAAGATTCCTTAAGGTGTGAGAGATGGATGAAAAGGTAATAGAGATTAGGAATTTGAGTTACACTTATCCTGATGGGACAAAGGCACTTGAAGATGTCAATCTGGATGTCCTAAGGGGTGAGTCTTTTGGTATTATCGGTCCTAACGGGGCAGGTAAATCTACCCTTTTGTTACATCTGAATGGCATCTTGAGAGGGGATAGCCGGCTAAGAGTCCTGGATTTAGATGTGGAGGATAGGAATCTGGCTAAGATTAGAAGCAAGGTAGGATTGGTCTTTCAGGACCCAGACAATCAACTATTTATGCCAACGGTTTTTGATGATATTGCATTTGGGCCAATCAATATGGGCATGTCAAAGGATAAGGTAGAGGCATCTGTTAGCGAGGCATTGAAAAAGGTAGATATGCTTGATTCCATTAAACGGTTCTCACACCATTTGAGTGTAGGTGAGAAGAAGAGGATTTCCATTGCGACTGTCCTGTCAATGGAGCCGGAGATTCTGGCATTGGATGAGCCGAGTAGTAATTTAGACCCCAAACACAGGCGGGAGTTGATAAATCTGCTTAAAGATTTGAGGCTGACTAAATTGATTGCAACGCATGACCTGGATTTAGTGTTAGAGGTTTGCTCAAAAGTGGCTTTGCTTGATAAAGGAAGATTGATTGCCCATGGCGAGGTTTTGGACATCCTTAAAGATAAAGCCCTATTAGAATCACATAGCCTTGAACTGCCTCGTTCATTAAATTCATAAGGTAAATTTAAAACTTTATTGACAGATTGGTTAGATAGGGTTTATAATGTTACCATTAAACAAAGGAAGGAGATAAGAAGATGAAAGAAAAAGTGGAAGAGGCATTGGCAAAGATTCGGCCGATGTTACAGGCTGATGGAGGAGACATTGAATTGGCTGGCATAGAAGGTGGCACAGTGAAGGTGAGGCTTAAAGGTGCATGTGCAAGTTGTCCTGGTGCCATAATGACGCTCAAGATGGGTGTAGAGCGGAGATTGAAAGAGATGGTTCCAGAGGTGCAAAAGGTAGAGGCCGTGTAAAGATATTTATGCACGAAGCAAGATTCTATGTAAAAGAAGAGGATGAGGCAGTCCATTGCCTGTTATGTCCACAGGATTGCCATATCAAGAAGGGCCGTGCAGGATTCTGCGGAATCAGGCGGAATATAGATGGCAGGTTGATAGCGGCAATGTATGGCGAGGTATCTGCTGTCCAGATGGACCCTATTGAGAAGAAGCCGCTCTACCACTTCTTCCCCGGGAAAGAGATATTCTCAATCGGAACTCTGGGTTGTAATTTCAGATGTAAATTTTGCCAGAACTGGCACTTGGTAGAGGCTAAGGTATCTGTTGAAGAACTGTCACCAGAAGATGCGGTAAAGGCTGCACTCGGGGGAAAATCAATAGGTATAGCATATACCTACAATGAGCCATTCATATGGTATGAGTATGTCTTTGATACTGCAAAACTTGCCAGGGAAAAAGGTTTAAAAAATGTCTTAGTAACTAATGGATTCGTTAACCCAGAGCCATTGAAAGAACTCCTGCCATTCATAGATGCGATGAATATAGATTTGAAGTTTATACAGGATGAACTATATCATAGATATTCTTCCGGGACATTAGGACCTGTCCTTGAGACTATCAAAGTCTCCTGTAAGTCCTGCCATGTTGAAATAACCAATCTCCTTATAACAGATGTGAACGACTCTCCTGACCAGGTAAGGGGTGTCGTAGATTTCGTCTCTTCTGTAGGCAGGAATATACCACTCCATTTTTCAAGATACTTTCCGAACTATAGGATGGATAATCCTCCAACTCCTGTAAATAGATTGATAGATGCGTATAATATAGGCACGGAAAAATTGGACTACGTCTATGCAGGAAATGTCTCAATACCGCATGGCTCTGATACATTATGCCCTGATTGTAAGGCAATCCTTATCAGGCGAAATTACTACAGGGTAGAGATTTTGCATCTTAAGGATGGGAAATGCGGGAAGTGCGGCCGTAAGGCAGACATAAGGTTGAGTTGAATAGATGAATATCCACGAATATCAGGCAAAAGAACTTTTTAGAAGTTATGGCATACCTGTGCCAAATGGAGAGGTAGCATCTACACCTCAAGAAGCCGAGGCTATCGCTAAAAGGTTAGGGGGCAGTTGTATAGTAAAATCCCAGATTCATGCAGGCGGGCGTGGCAAGGGCGGCGGCATCAAAATAGCTAAGACCCCTGAAGAGGCGAGGCTGTATGCACAGGCACTTTTGAACAAACCCTTGATTACCCCGCAGACCGTGCCACAGGGTTCTATAGTCCACAAAGTCTTGATAGAAGAATCCTGCCAGATTAGAAAAGAATTGTATATGGGAATGGTTATAGACAGAACTACTGCAAAGATAAGTTTTCTTATGAGCAGTGAAGGTGGCATGGATATTGAAGAAGTTGCCGCAAAACATCCTGACAGGATATTCAAGGAATTGATAGACCCTGCAATAGGGCTTATGCCGTTCCAGATGAGGAGGTTATTCTTACACCTCAATCTAAATAAAGATAAGATGGGTGAACTCGTAAAAACAGGCTCAGGCCTATACAGGTTATTTGTAGATAAGGATTGTTCATTGGTAGAAATCAACCCATTGGTAATTACTGCAGAAGACAGGCTCACGGCATTAGATGCCAAGATGAATTTTGATGACAATGGGCTATACCGCCATCCAGAGATTGAGTCACTGAGAGACATTGATGAAGAAGACCCATTGGAATACGAGGCAAGAAAGTGGAACTTGAGTTATGTCCGGCTCAGTGGCGATATAGGATGTATGGTAAATGGCGCGGGACTGGCAATGGCAACTATGGATGCAATAATGTTATACGGGGCAAAACCTGCAAATTTTCTTGATGTAGGAGGTGGTGCATCTTTGGACCAGTGCACCCAGGGGTTCAAACTCATACTCAAGGATAAGAAGGTAAGGGCTATACTTATAAATATATTTGGCGGTATAATGAAATGCGATATAATTGCCCAGGGCATAATCAATGCTGCAAAGGGGATAGGCATTCAAGTTCCTATTGTGGTGAGGTTAGAGGGGACTAATGTAGAAGAAGGCAGGCGTCTCTTAGCCACATCAGGGCTTAACATAATCTCTGCAAAAGGAATGAATGAGGCAGTAGAGAAAGTCGTTAGGCTAATTTAATGCTTACTTTTACGACATTCAAGAAGGATTTGAATGAGGGGGAAATAAGAAAGATCAAAAAAATGTCTGTTACGGGAATGGTAGAATGACCCCTTTATTGTGAAGGTATATGTCCTCTTTAGGGGGACTAACTTTTTTCCAAATATTGTTGAATGAATAGTCCCTTATAAAAGATCCGAATACATCGT